>TARA_R110001606_G_scaffold2372_24_pt1 | contig 15581 bp, 23 predicted proteins | sample TARA_R110001606 | Tara Oceans TARA_R110001606 (sample SAMEA4398315) | marine metagenome | biome: Polar Biome; feature: [SRF] surface water layer (ENVO:00010504); material: water (ENVO:00002006), including particulate matter (ENVO:01000060) such as... | depth 5 m | reverse complement strand
AGTTGCGGCCGATGATCTGCGGTTCCAGCTCGGCATGGTTGATATTGGCCGGGATGATGGCGCGTCCGGCGGCGATCTCGTCGCGGACGAATTCGGGCGTGATGAATTCCGGGATATTGGCGCCGAAGGACTGGCCATCGGCGATGGTGGCGGCGGCGTCATCATGGGCCGTCTGGCGGCCGAGATTCTCGCGGGTGGCGACGTAGACCATCTCCTTGGTGATGATCCCTGCTCTGGCGTATTCATACTGGGTCACGGGCCCCGTGCCCGTGCCGCGCAGGGGCCGGTGGCGGACGGGGAACTGGCGGGCGAGATATTTCCCCTCGGCGCCGCCATTGTCTTCCGGCTTTACGTCGCGGCCTTCATATTCTTCGACATGGCCGCGGGCGAGCACCCATTCGCGCCTGTCGCGGGCGAGGCCGGCTTCGACGTCGATGGTGACGGAGGGGTCCGTATAGGGGCCGGACGTGTCGTAGACGGGCACGGGCGGCTCATCGGCGCTGGGGTGCAGGTCGATCTCGCGATGAGGGACGGCCAGGTCCGGCAACGGATGGGAATAGACCTTGCGGCTGGCGGGCAGCGGGCCGGTGGTGACTTTCGGGGTTTCGAACTGGGACTGGTCGGCGGGCTTGTTCATCGGGCGTGCTTTCTTGCGTGATAGGTGAGGGCCATGGCGATACAGTGGGAAAGGGCCGCCTCTGGCAGGGGGGCGTTGATGTCGAGATCTATGGCGCGGGTGCCGGAGAAGGCGAGCGTGCCGGAGTAGAGATCGCGCCACTCGTTCACCAGCGTGGTGGAGCAATGGACGAGGATCTGGGCGGTATCGGGCGCAGCGGGCTTCCAGCCGAGACGGAGCGTGGTGCCGGATTTGGTGGCATTGGTGAGGAAGGCCGGCTCGCCCCATTTCAGGGTTTCGGTGAGCGGGCCGATGCCGGGCGTTCCTGCGGCTGTGTCGAGGACCAGGGCGCGCAGACGGGTGAGGCAGGCGCGCGGGACGGCGGGCATCGCGTCGAGCACGGCCTGCACGGTGGCGGGCGCGGGCGGCGGGGCGAGGCGGCTCATGACGGGAAGCCTCTCGGGGACTCGGGCGACAGGCCGAGTTCCCTCTGTATCTTTTTCGTAAGTCCCGCTCCGACGAGACGGTAGCTGTCACGCAGATAGGTCAGGAGTTCATCGTCAGACATGGTCTCGTCGCTGAAACGCTGGATCCATTTCATGCCGCGCGAGGCCATGTAGGGCGCGCCCCGGCAGCCGGGCTGGTCTTTCAATATGTGGAAGGCGATGGGCGTGACCTTGAAGGAGACGCCGGTTATCTCGCCCTTCTCGTCGCCCGCAATGGCAAACACCTTGCCGCCGATCTTCCAGACATGGCTGTCGCCCCACTGGCGGACATAGGTCGCGTGGGGCAGGGATTCGCAGAAGGCCGTGAACGCATCGAGTTTCATGTCAGCCCGCCTCGGCCGTGTTGTTGCGTGGCGCCAGTATGGTGAGGACCATGCCGATGAGCGCGGAGACGAAGGCGAGGCCGACCAGCACAGTCAGGAGGGCGAGGTCAAAATTGCCAGGATTGGCTTCTTCAGGCGTCAGAAGTTTTCCGAAGAAACTTGGATACAGCATGCCCGCATTCACGCCCCATGCCGCAGCGAAGAAGGCGCGGCGGCGCAGCGTGTCTGTCCGGACGAGGATCGCGGCGGCGATGAGCATCGCGCCCATCATCATGTCGTCCATCCAGAACATGACAGGGCGCCCGGCACCCCATGAGCGATAGGCCTCGCCGATGATCAGGGACAATGCGAGCAAAACTGCCCAGATTCGCAGGAATCTCATCCGTCGTCTCCGTCCCTCGCGCCGGTATGAGCCGGATCAGGTTCAAAGGGTAACTCTCAGCCCGCGACCATCGCGGACACCCCTCGGATAAGAGTCATAATAAGCCGGGCGGGCCGGAATTGAAAGGGGCCCCAAGTCAAACTGAGGTGATTACCTAAGTGACTTGACATGCGGCCGGGCGATCCAATAGATAGGCATATGACTAAGTATCATTCACCTGACCCCATTGCCCTTGACCGCGGCTTCCATGCGCTGGCCGATGCCACGCGCCGCGGCGTGATTGCGCAGCTGAGCCTCGGTGAGGCGAGCGTGGCCGAACTGGCCGCGCCATATGACATGGCGCTGCCGAGCTTCCTGCAGCATGTGCGCGTACTGGAATCGGCGGGCCTTGTTGTGACACGCAAGGAAGGCCGGGTGAGGCGCTGCCGGCTGGAGACTGCGCAGCTGGCCGAGCTGGATGCCTGGATCACCCGTTACCAGCAGGCCTGGGCTGCGCGCCTCGACCGGCTGGGCGACTTTCTCGAAGCAACAGACACAAAAGGAACCGCAACATGAGCCATGACACGGTCCGCCACGGCACGGTGACCATAGAGAAAACCTATACGGCGAGCCTGGCACGCGTGTTCGGGGCCTGGGCCGATCCGGAAATGCGCCGCATCTGGGGGTCGCCCTCTGACGAGATCGACCTGCGTATCGATGCGGCCGATTTTTCCGTAGGCGGAGAAGATGTCAGCACCTGCATGATGGGTGATCAGGCCCTGGCTGTCGTGCGGGGGCGTTATCATGACATCGTGACTGATCGCCGGATCATCTATACCGAAATCATTTCCTCCATGGATGCGCTGGAGGGCGCCTGCCTTGTATCAGCCGAATTCCAGCCTGACGGAAAGGGAACGCGCCTCGTGCTGACGCTGCAGACGGCGGCGGTGGATGGCGCGGACCTGCTGGAGGGCGTGCAGGAAGGCTGGGAGAGCGCGCTGCTGCGCCTTGGCGCCATGCTGCAACCAGCCTGAGCCGGGCCGCCCCGGGCGTTGGCCTGCAGACTGGTTAATGCCGGGCGCAGTCCTGTTAACCAAATCCTGACACCTGATCACCATCAAGGGCCTTATCTGATTTGCGTTACAGATGGAGGCGAAGATCATGGCTGATGGATCTGCGCATGCGCCGCTGCATGTACCAATTGCGGCAGACGACCTGAAACCGCGCAAGAAAGCGCCCGTGAAAACCCGCAAGTTCAAGGTGGATTTCTGGGCGACCGACTTCAACACGGCCGAAATCGGCATCATGAAGCGCACCCAGAATGAGGCGGCGTCTGACCATTTTACCAAAGACATGGAGATTTACGGACAGACCGTGGTGAACGGGAAGCGCGAGGCGCTGATCGCCTATCGCCATGAGCTGTGGAAACGGAACAAGGATTTCAGCCGCCGACTGGTGATCAAGCTCTTCTCCGAAGACCTGCACTGGCGCGGCACGATCGAGATGCTGATCGGGCGGTCGATGCAACTGTCGCTGGGCGCGGGCGGCATGCCGGTGCCGGCCTACTCGATCAACCTGGCGCGCCATGACCAGCTGATCCAGCTGGAACGCTCGGCACATCACTGGCCGCTTTTTCCCGAGAAATACACGTTCTTCCTGCAAACGAAAAGCGGACCGCGCTTCTACAAGCTGCGCCGGAACATCGTGTGCGTCGGTTCCGACTACACATTGTATGACCAGAAGGGCCGCAAGATCGGCCAGCTCGACAGCCGCGTCATCAATCTGGGCGGGGCCTGGAAAGTGACGCTGGACAGCGCACATGCCAATGCCCGGCTGGAGGGCGTGCTGCAGCTTTTCTGCGCGATGCTGAAATTCAATGGCGCTGCGCGCCGTCATGTCCGCCAGCTGACGGAAAAGGTACATGGGGGCCGGCTGAAACCGGAACTCGATCACCAGGAAGACGAGCTTTACGGGAATCCGCGCCGCCGGCGATAGGCGGTAAGTCTCCGGCCTGACTGGATCGGAATTTCCTGTTGGTCGCGGCGTTCCCCCGAAAACCGGGTCCACTTTTCGGCACGCCGAAGGCGGTCTCTAGGCCTCCAGCGCCTGCTGCGCGCCATTGTCCCAGCCGACGACAATATCAGCGCCAGTGTCGATGACGGGGCGTTTGATCAGGGTGGGGTGGCCTATGAGGAACGCGGCCGCCTGTTCGCCCAGGGCGGCAACCTGCTGTTCTGTGGTCAGGCCGCGCCAGGTGGTGGAGCGGCGATTGACGAGTTTTTCGGTGCCAACGGCCTTGATCCAGGCGGGAACCAGCGACGGCAGGTCAGCCTCTGCGCGGATGTCGACGAAGGCAACCTCGCGGCCTGTAGCGGTCAGCGCGCCGAGCGCCTTCTTGCACGTATCGCAATTCTTCAGGCCATAGAGCGTGAGCGGGGGATTGGACATGGAGGCTCCTGCGTTCGGACGGTGTTTTACCTATATGGCACCCAGAACCGCGAGGACCAGACCAAAGGCCATGGTCACGATCCCGAAGCCGCGCACATGGTCTTCCTCCGGCATCATCCATCGGCCAAGGGCGAGAACGGGCTTGGGCCAGGCCAGGAAGAGCAGGGATTCGATCACCATGCAGGCTGCAAGCACCGTGGTGATTCCGCTTGTGACGGTGGAAAAACCGCAGACCAGCGAGAGCAGCCCGGCGCTGAGAAAGAACATGAAGGCACCGGTGACATAGGTGAGGCCCGGATTGGTTTCGAAGCCGGCCAGCAGGGTTGAGGCGCGGGCAGGCTCGATCACCATTCCGGCGCCCGCAGCGAGGGCATAGACTCCGAAGATGACGCACGCGGTGTCAGCGATCATGTTCCTGCTCCTGTCTCGTCTCATCCTACCATAAGTCGGCCGCGAGGCCGAAATGTGTCAGGGGGCGGCGGCCGGCGCAGACACGACTGCGACGATGGGGCCGAGATCAGGCCCCGGCTCGTCGCGCTGGATCCCGGGCGCATAGAGGCGTGAGACGACGCCATCGAGGTAGAGCGCGTTCGGTGTGCCGAGCCGGTCGCGGAAGAGGCGGGCGAAGGTGTGGAAATTCACGGGCGCGTCGCTGATCGCGAAATGGACCGTCCTGCCATCGGCGCTGAGGCCGACGCCATTGCGGCGCTTGCGGCTGGGGCCGTCCGCGTTGAAATCCGGGTGCAGGGCGCCGTCCAGCACCAGCATCGGGCCGGACTGGGTGGCATAGCGGGGTGACCCGTCAGGGAAGAGGGCGCCATAGGCATTGGTTTCGGTGATGCCGGCATCGCCACCATCGCGCCAGAAGACACCATTGGGCAGCATGCCGAAATTGCCGGGGCCTGCTGATGTGACAAGCGGGGCGGCCTGTTCGCCATCCTCGACATAGAGGCCGACCGCGCGGCGGTCGTCATGGTACATCCCGCCATTCATCGCGAAGAGAAGCGGCGTGCCGTCGGCCTCCATCTGTGCAGCGAGGCGGGCGAACTGGGCATAGGGCGCGCCATCGGGATGGGTCAGGAACAGGCGGATATCGGCGCGGTCCACATCAAAGCTGCACACAGTGAACGGCGCGCCGTCGAAGTCTACAGGGCTGCAGGCTCGCGGGGGCGGCTCAGCCGTGCAGGCGCTTAGCCACAGGCTGGCCGCAGCGCACACGGCGAGGAACAGGTGACGGACGGCGATCATGCGGGGAGGTTAGGCTGGCTTCGTGGCGAATTGCGGGCAGTGCGCGATCAGGGGTCGCATGCCGGTCAGGTGTCGGGTACCATGGGATTGACCCGGCCCGATGCGGCCCGATGTAGGACACGCCAAATGGCCGAAAAATTCGAACGCCACCGCCAGCCATGGACGCCGGACGAGATCCAGAAGCTGCACGTGCTGGCGAAGAAGGGCATGGGCCTGAAGGCCATCGCCAAGGCAATGATGCGCAGCGAGGAATCGATCCAGGCGCGCGCCAGGCTCGACAAGATCAAGCTGGCGAAATTGCGGTAAGTGCGGGCACCTGCAGCACGCATTTGACCCCTGCCACGATCCTGTCAAAACTGTTCGCGAGGCGCTATTTCAAGGGGTGAGGCATGGTTCAATCGATTGTGATTGTGGGCGGCGGCAGCGCGGGCTGGATTACGGCCAACCTGCTGAATGCACACTGCCAGCGAGCAGGCAGAAAAACGCAGATCACACTGGTAGAGTCGCCTGACATTCCAACGATCGGTGTCGGCGAGGCGACGGTGCCGACGATCCGGCGCACGCTGAATGATATAGGCCTGCCGGAACGTGACCTGCTGGTATCGGCAGAGGCGACGTTCAAGACCTTGATCCGCTTCCAGAACTGGAATGCGGAAGAATCATACGATCATCCTTTTGACCGGCGCAGGCGCCCCCTGACAGATGATGCAGTCAGCCGCTGGACGGCACAGAACAATTTGCCATTTGACCGGAGCTTTTCGGCCCTCACCCAGCTGGCCGATGACAATGTGGCGCCAAAGTCTCCACGCCAGGCGCAATACCAGGGGAGCTTTCCCTATGCGTATCACCTCGATGCAGTGAAACTGGCCAACCGGCTCGCAAGTTTTGGTCGGGAACGGGGAATCCAGCACAGGCTCTGCAATGTCACGGACGTGACAGTCTCCCCGGAGGGACTCATCTCGGCAGTGAATACGGACCATGGCGATGCACTGGCAGCTGACTTGTATATCGATTGCACGGGCTTTCGCTCCGCGCTTCTGGGCGGTGCCCTTGGCGTCAAGATGAGATCCTTTGCCAAGTATCTCCTGTGCGACCGGGCAGTCACGATGCGCATACCTTATGACGTGCACAAGCCCGAGCGACTCCTGACCTATACGCTGGCCACTGCGCGCGACGCGGGATGGCAATGGGACATCAACCTGCAGAACCGGCGTGGCATCGGCTATGTCTATTCCAGTGCCTTTTTGAACGAGGACGCGGCCGAGGCAGCGTTGCGCCAGCATGAAGGGCGTCATTGCGACCAGCTCGAGGCCCGGCATATCCGTTTCACGAGCGGCAAGCGGCAAGTCAGCTGGAAGGGTAATTGTGTTGCTGTCGGACTGTCTGACGGATTCCTGGAGCCGCTGGAATCGTCGGGCCTCTACCTGATCGAGTTTGCCGGGCTGGCGATTGCGACCATGCTGGATGATTTTGCGGCAGCGCCGCAAGCCACCGCGCGTTACTACAACCGGATTTCCGATGAGCTTTATGACGAGATACTCGGCTTCCTGAACCTGCACTATGTGATCTCGACACGCCGGGACACGCCATTCTGGAAAGCCGCCACGGCAGATGAAGCCATTCTGGACGATTTGCGGGACCGGCTTGAACTCTGGAAGCGGCGGTCGCCGACTCAGTTCGACTTTCCGGGTGCGGACAGGTTGTTCGCCCAGGACAGTTATGAGTTCATCCTGCATGGGATGAAGTATGTCGATGGGCCGGTATCAGGCGCGCCCGGGGTGCCGGACTTGAGCGCGCTGGTCGGCAAGAGCAGGGCCGAATTGCCAGAGCAGGAGGCGCTTCTTGCACTCGTCCAGCGCGCGTCGGCCGTGCAGGCCTGAGACGCTCCGGCGCTGGCAAATGGATTTGAGTCTGCTGGACCACAAGGGCGCGAGGTTCCAGGCGATGAGCACGGCAATGATGCGCAGCGAGGATTCGATCCAGACGCGCGCCAGGCTCGACAAGATCAAGCTGGCGAAACTTCGCTGATCCTTACCGAACCGGCTGGCAAAGACTTAACAGGGCAGGTCGTCCGGCTGAACATCCGCAAAATCAGGCTGAGGGGTTTCCTTGAAACGAATGCCTGAGATTGTCTTCTGGCCGATGGTGAGAGCTTTGGTGATTCTGTGCATGCCATCCATAAGCCGGCCCTGCGCGCACAGGATGATGGGATATTGAAGGTCCGCATCCATCATGAGCTTGAATTGTTCTGCAATGCTTCGGCATGGAGCCGGCTCGCCGCCGGAAAACCAGCAGGCATCGTCCGGTTCGGAAATCTGTTCCAGATCGATGTTCTCCGGCACAAGCGGTGCAGACAATCTGATCTGGCGATCAACATTCCAAGCGTAGAACCCGTTGGGGCCTGGCCGAAAGTGATATTGCTTCCTCATGCACCATCTCGACATGTCTGTCAGATAGTCCCAACACATAATCCCGACTTCCGTCAGGAGGGCTGGCCTGCTGCCGCGTCCAGCGCTTCGCGGCGTTTTTCGGCGGCGGATTTCTTGACGCTGTCCGAGCGGAGCTGACCGCAGGCGGCGGCGATGTCGCGGCCGCGGGGCGTACGGATGGGGCTGGCATAGCCGGCGCGGTTCACGATCTCGGCAAAGGCCTCGATGGTTTCCCAGTCCGAGCATTCATAGGGGCTGCCCGGCCAGGGATTGAACGGGATCAGGTTGATCTTGGCAGGCACGCCTTTCAGCAGTCGGACAAGGTCGCGCGCCTCGGCCTGCGTGTCATTGATGCCTTTCAGCATCACATATTCGAATGTTACCCGCCGCGAATTGCCACTGCCCGGATAGGCGCGGATCGCCTCGAACAGGGTTTGCAGGTCGTACTTGCGGTTGATCGGCACCAGTTCATTGCGCAGGGCATCGTTCGTGGCGTGCAGCGAGATGGCCAGCATGGCATTGGTGCGTGCGCCCAGCTCGGGGATCTTTGGCGCGACACCGGCGGTCGAGACGGTGATACGGCGCCGGCCGATGGAAATGCCGTCGCCGTCGGAAATGGTGTCGATGGCGGCGGCGACATTGTCGAGATTGTAGAGCGGTTCGCCCATGCCCATGAAGACGATATTGGTGAGCTTGCGCTCTTCGATTGACGAAGGCCATTCACCGAGGGCATCGCGGGCGACCATGACCTGTGCGGTGATCTCCTGCGCAGTGAGATTGCGCACGAGGGCCTGTGTGCCGGTATGGCAGAAAGTGCAGTTCAGGGTGCAGCCGACCTGCGAGGAGACGCACAGCGCGCCGCCATCCATGCCGACACTGGGGATATAGACGCTTTCGCCTTCGACGCCCGGCGCGAAACGGGAGAGCCATTTCTGCGTGCCGTCCCTGGATACCTGGTGATCGGCAATCTCCGGACGGTCGAGTGTGAAACGCGCGGCGAGTTCGGCGCGCAGCTCCTTGCCGATATCGGTCATGACATCAAAGCTGTCCGCACCGAAATACTGGCTCCAGCGGGACACCTGCTTGGCACGCATGGAGGCCTTTTTCGGATCGAGCCCCATGGCTTCAAGCTCTGCCTTCAGGGCGGGCAGGGGCATGCCCGCGAGGGATTGCGGGCCTTTGGGCTGGCCGGGCCGTTGAGAAAGGTTGAGTGTAACTGTCATGAAAGCGCGCTATAGCATGTGCTGACCGGCGCAGAAACCGTCGGCGGCAGGGCTTTATGAACTGGAATTAATGTGGTGGCCTTTAATTCGCCACACGTGCAACCGAAAGCCCGGCGACGCGTATTATTATAACGCTTTCAACGGGGCTGACTGCGAAACGACGCCCAAAAACTGGAGGAAATCCATGAGATATCTCGCTTTGGGCGCGCTCGCGCTTGCCATGATCCCCGCCGCCTGTGAAACTGGCCCCAGCAACCGCGTCATGATCGGCTCCGCTGCAGGCGCCATCGCTGGCGCAGGCCTTGGCACGCTGGCGGGTGGCGATGATGGCCGCAATGCCGCAATCGGCGCCGCTGTCGGCGCAATCGCCGGTGCTTCCGCCGGGGCTTACATGGACAAGCAGGAGCGTGAGCTTCGCGCCGCAACGGCCGGTACTGGCATCGAAGTCGCACGTAATGGCGACCAGATCGCCCTGACCATGCCTTCGAACGTCACGTTCAACGTGAACAGCGCTGAAATCCTTCCCGGCTTCTATCCGTCGCTGAATGATGTTTCGACAACGCTGGTCAACTATCCGTCGACCGCTGTGGACATTATCGGCCATGCCAGCTCCGATGGTGACGATGCCTACAATCAGGCCCTGTCCGAGCGCCGCGCCAACTCGGTCAGATCCTACCTGACCAACCAGGGTGTGACACCGGTTCGCCTTCAGGCCTATGGCATGGGTGAAACCCAGCCAATCGCCGACAATTCGACGGAAGCTGGCCGGCGCGCCAACCGCCGCGTCGAAATCATCCTGACGCCAATCACCGAAAGCTGATTTGCCGCCTGATAAGGCCAGATGAAATGACGCCCGCCGGCCCTGCGCCAGCGGGCGTTTTTCATGGCGTCAGCCGGAAATGGCGGTGCGCATCGCCGTGACCGATTCCTCATAGCGCGTGTTCATCATGGCCATCAGCTTGTCGCTGGCGCGTGACGGGTGGCCGGTCTGTGTGGGCGGGGCGGGATCGTATTCCACGGCAAGCTGGATCGCCTCGGCGACCTGCTGTCCGCAGATATCGGCCATGATGCCGAACGCGAAGTCGATCCCCGCCGTCACGCCGCCGCCGGAATAGGTATTGCCATCCTTCACCCAGCGCCCGGGCGCTGGGGTCGCGCCGACCAGCGGCAGGAGGGATGTATAGGCCCAGTGCGTGGTGGCCTTCCTGCCGTTGAGCAGCCCCGCTGCCCCCAGAAGGAAAGCGCCGGTGCAGACCGAAGTCACATAGCTTGCCGATGCGCCGCACGCGCGGATGAAATCCACGGTTTCGCTGTCGCCCAGCGCCTCGACCACGCCAAAGCCGCCGGGCACGACGATCATGTCGAGCGCTGGTGCGCCGGCAAATGTGCCGGTCGGTACAAGCGACAGGTCGCAATCGCTGGGCACGGGGTCCGGCGACTTCGCCAGGATATGGGTTGTCGCGCCCGGCATGCGGTGAAGCACCTGGAGCGGGCCTGTAAAATCAAGCTGGGTGACGTTCGGGAACAGGATGAAGCCGATATTCATGGGATGCGGTCTCCGTGCAGTCTCGCATCGGTCTTAGAGGAATCAGCCATCGGAGGCCATATTCGCTCTGGCCAATCGGGGCCGAACCGTGGAACGTGCCGCGATGTCAATATCCGGCCCTGCCTCCAGATCCAGTTCGAAACGGTTCGGACAGCCTGCTGCCTATCGGGGTGCCGGGTCAGAGCTGATACACTGGCTATGCGGGGTCTATCTGTGGCTGGGACGCTGGCGCCTGCTGGATGACTGGCCGCCGGACCGGAAAATGGTCGTCATTGCAGCGCCGCATACATCCAACTGGGACGGGTTCGACATGCTGGCCGTGGCAGGCTGGTATCGTGTGAAGCTTAGCTACATGGGCAAGAAATCGCTGACAGACGGGCCGCTCGGCTGGCTGGTCAGGCGCAGCGGCTGCGTACCGGTCGAACGCTCAAAATCGAGTGACATCGTCTCGCAGATGCATGCGGCGTTTGATGCGGCCGATACGCTGTTCCTGGCTGTCGCGCCGGAGGCGACAAGATCACGCAATCCCGCCTGGAAGAGCGGCTATTATCATATAGCCCATTCAGCGGGTGTGCCGCTGCTGATGTCGGTGCTGGACTATCCGTCCCGTACGGTTCGTCTGGCCGGACCGTTGCGAACCACAGGCGACTACACGGCGGACCTGCCGCAAATCCTGGCGCCCTACAGGGCGGCGGAAGGCAGGCGTGCAGGAAAGTTCGCCTTGCCTGACACAGACTAGCGGCAGATGGCGGCGGCCTTGTCGATGGCGGCGGCCGATCCTTTCAGCGAGAAATGATAGGCGACCTGCGTGTTGCGCGCGGAGACGGCCTCGACGCGCAATTCTGAACCCTTTTTCAGTGCGTCGACGATGCGGCGGTCATCGGAATCATCGGCGAACGCTTCCTGTCCGACCGAGAACAGCGTCCACGAAGAGCGCCCGATACTGGCCTTGGCGGTGATGTCTTCGCGCAGGTCGAAGCCTACCTTGAGGCTCGGCTGGTTACGGGCGCGGCCCGATTTCCAGTTGGTGACATAGTACCAGACTTCGCCATGATCGGCCGAGCGGGGCGCCTTGTCCGTGGCCGTTGTGGCTGCATAGCAGACCGTTTCGCCACCGGCCGTGTCGGTGAAGACCGACCAGTCGTTGAAACGGCCTATGGCGGTCGGGTCGGCTGCTGCGCACGGGATTGTGATGGCCGCCAGCACCCCAAGCGCAGCATATCGATTGCGACGTGAAAGTTCCTGTTTCATGCTCAATTCGAAATCCCCGTGGAAGGCTGCAATGAGTGTCTTATGGCATGAGAGTTAAGGCCAAACTACGACAGTCTCGAACCTGTTGCAGTCGCGCTGAATAACACACTGCGCGGTTGCGCCTCACCAATTGGCGTCAGATACTGCTGAACACAGGGCCAGAGGAACCAGACTTGAGCACAACAATCGTCCGCACGGCTGACCTGGAGCAGCGCGAGCGCCATGCAGACTGCATGGAGCGCATCGCAGCCGAGGAGTCGCGCGAGGCCTTTGCCGAGCTGTTCGAATTCTTTGCGCCGCGCGTGAAGGGCTACATGCTGCGCCTGGGGGCGTCGGAATCCGAAGCGGAAGAACTGGCCCAGGATGTCATGGTTACGGTCTGGCGCAAGGCGGGCATGTATGACCGCAGGCAGGCCTCTGTCTCGACCTGGATATTCCGCGTGGCCCGAAACCGCCGGATCGACGTGCAGCGGCGCACGAACAAGCCTGCGCTGGAACCGGATGAACCCATGCTGCAACCGCCCGCAGCCGAGCAGCCCGACGCAGCCGTGTCGCGCGGCCAGATGGAAGAGCAGATCCGCGCGCAGCTCGCGACATTGCCGGAAGAACAACTGGTCCTTTTGCAGGCCGCTTTCTATGACGGCCTCTCGCATTCGGAAATTGCGCAGGCCTTTGGCTTGCCGCTTGGTACCGTCAAGAGCCGCATCAGGCTGGCCTTTGCGCGCATGCGGGGAGGCCTTGATGCACCCGAATAAGGTTTTCGGCCCGACACAGGGAGCCAGGACATGACCCGCCGGAATGAATATCCGATCAGTGAGCTCTACAGCGCCTATGCCGCCGGGTCGCTGGACCCCGCGTTCGCCCTGCTGGTTGAAACACAGGCGGCGCTGCGCCCTGACCTGCGCGAGCTGGTGGCGTCAAGCGAAGCGGTGTCAGGCGCGCTGCTCGAGACAACCGGGCCGGCAGCCATGCGGGCTGACGCGCTAGATTGTACGATGGCGCTCATCGACGCGCTCCCACCGGTGGCGGCGCGCCCGATAGAAGACGAAGACCTGTCGGCGCTGCCAGAGCCGATCTGGCGTGCCGCCGGTGCGGCATCAGGCTGGAAAGCATCGGTGCCGGGCATTCGCCGCATGGCGCTTGACATCGACAGTCCGATGCATGTGGAACTCTACCGGATCGAACCGGGCGCGGCGGTGCCGCGGCACAGTCATGCCGGAATCGAATTGACGCTGGTGGTTGCTGGTGGTTTCAGCGACGCGCTCGGCAGCTATCGCCCCGGTGATCTCGTCGTGAACGGGCCGGACGATACGCACCGTCCCGTGGGCGATGAGGGCGAGGTCTGCTTTGCGCTGGCCCTGCGCGATGGCGGCCTGAAATTCACCGGACCGCTGGGCATGATCCAGCGCCTGCTGGGCAAGTAATTCCTTTTTCGTCTGTCCATGGTTTCCAGTGTCGCGCATACTTGCCGGGCTTTGCGCGGGAGGCATGAGGCGTGATCGACATCAATGGCATCGCCCATATCCAGCTGACTGTGAAGCGCCTAGATCGCAGCCGGCCCTTTTACCGCGCGCTGCTGCATGACACGTTCGGCATGACGATCCAGTATGACGATGACACCACGTTCTATTGCATAGGCGGCCGCACGGGCGTCCTCATCCGGGAAGCGGCCGCAGAATACCGGGACACGGGCTTTGACCAGTGGCGCGTCGGCCTGCACCACATGTGCTTCCGCCTGCGGTCCCGGGAAGATGTCGATACGCTGCATGCCGCGCTGGTGGACATGGGCGCCAGGATTGTGACCGCCCCGTATGACGGGCCGTGGGCGCCGGGCTATTATTCGGTCCTGTTCGAAGACCCGGACGGCATTCGCCTTGAGGCCAATTTCGTGCCTGGCGCCGGTAATCTCGCCGTCATCAAGGACAGGCCGCTGGTGCCGCCGCGCTGACTCAGCTCCGGTCGCGTCCCGGCACGCGGCTTGAGGCAAGGCCGTCGCCGCCTGTGCCGCCCGGCATGATCGGACGGGGGGCATAGCCGCCCATGGACAGGTGGCGGTCATACATGACCATCGCACCAGCCAGGCTGACATTGATGCAGAATTTGGTCGGGATTTTCACGACATGGGCGCAGCGGGCGAGAATCCCGTCGGACAGGTTGCCTTTTTCCGGCCCGAGGATGTAGGCGGCCTGCGGCGGGTGCCGGAAGGTCGGCAGCATGACCGCGTCATCAGTGAGTTCGATGCCGACAAGCTGGCACCCCTTGGGCATCTGCATGTCATCGATGGAATCCCACTGGTAATAGGGGATCTGGCCTGCCGACTTCGACGTGTCGGCCTGATACGCGTCGCGCAGGCGGTGATCGGCATCAATCGAGAAGACATAGCTGGCGCCGAAGGCGTTGGCGGTGCGCATCAGGGCGCCGAGATTCATCGGCTTGGAAATGCGCTCCGAACCGATCGAGAAGTAACCACGCATGTCAGATGACTCCGAGACTGAACCGCCCGGCTGCAAGAATGGGCAGGATCAGGAGCGGGGCAATGAGGCAGGCGCGCCGGGCGAGGCGCAGGTGCGAGAGGGGGGCTGGATAGGTGGCGGCGAGGTGGCGGGCGGCCTCGCTGGCAGGCGAAGGCGCGGTGGCCTCGACCACGGCCAGGCGGAAGGGCGCATCAGTGGGCAGGCCGCCAAAGTGCGCCGCCAGCGCCCGGCGCAGGGCGACCGAGATGATCATCCGCATCTGGATGGCCAGAAGGAACGCGAATACGGCCAGGCCGAGCAGAATCCAGAACAGGGCGGTCACAGGAAGGTTGCGACCTCGAAGCGCCCGCTGGAATCAGTCATGCCACGTTTCATGCCGCCGGAATTGAACAGGGCGCTCATCTCGCCGCTGGCCGACACCGCGATCATGCCGCCTTCACCGCCGAGGCGTTTGACATCGTCCAGCGCGCCCTGGACGGCGGGCTCCAGCGCGGTGCCGCCATAGCGGATGCGGGCGGACACATCGGCGGCGGCATTGGCGCGAATGAAATATTCGCCAAGCCCGGTACAGGAAATGGCGCAACGCTCGTCAGCCCATGTGCCGGCGCCGATGATGGGCGTGTCACCGAGGCGGCCGGGCGTCTTGTTCATGATTCCGGCGGTCGATGTGGCCGCTGACATGTCGCCATACTGGTCCAGCGCCACGGCGCCGACCGTACCCATTTCGGGCGCCCCGACCTGGCGTGTGCGCTCGTCGATCGGCTTGTAATAGGTCTCCGGGTCATCGACAGTGGCCAGGCCCGCCGCACCGGCCAGGCGGCGGGCACCGTCTGCCACGATCAGCACATTGGGTGTGCGCTCCATCACCATGCGGGCCGCAGCAATCGGGCTGAGGACGCCCTGCAGCGCGCCGACAGCACCTGCATTGCGGGTGCGACCGTCCATGATGGCGGCGTCGAGTTCATAATCACCATTGAGATTCGGGGCTGCGCCCCGGCCGGCGAGGTAGAGGCCGGAATCCTCCATCGCGGCCACCATGGCCTCGACAACGTCGAGGGCGGCGTCGCCCTCGGCAAGGTGTTGGCCACCCTGTTTCAGGAGGCGCGCGATATGTTTTTCCTGCGCCGCGTAATCCTGGCCAAAGATCGGTCCGGCA
>TARA_R110001606_G_scaffold7787_4_pt1 | contig 15591 bp, 20 predicted proteins | sample TARA_R110001606 | Tara Oceans TARA_R110001606 (sample SAMEA4398315) | marine metagenome | biome: Polar Biome; feature: [SRF] surface water layer (ENVO:00010504); material: water (ENVO:00002006), including particulate matter (ENVO:01000060) such as... | depth 5 m | reverse complement strand
GGTGGTAATAAGAATAGACTAATTAAGTTCTACAAGCGTTTTGGTTTTGTACCTAACAAAGGTCGCAACAAAGACTTTCGCTTTAGAGAAACAATGATCCGTTATCCTAAAACTAATGAATCTGCTGGAGTTGGACGTATTGTAAAAGGTGTAAATACAACAGTAGATGTAGGACCAAACGAGATAGTAAAACAGGCTAAAAAGTTTGGCAATGATGTTGACAGAGATGGCAAACCAAAAACTAATTTGAGATGATAAATACTATTATGAAGATTAATGAAATCATATCCGAAAATTTTGCTGGTGCATTTGCAAGTGTTCCAATGGGATTAGGTGCGGGTGACCCGAATGCAAGCGTCTATGCAAAGAAGCCAGCCGCTAAAAAGAAAAAGAAATCTAAAATGGGATACAGTGCAGATGTAGGCAATCTTGCTTATACAACTCCGGTTAAATCTCAGATGATTAAAAGATAAGGTATATAAAAATGAAACTGACACAATTAATTGAATCTTTCGTAATCTCTAACGATGAGTTCGAAGATTATTTAAATAGAGCCACCGAGCAACTTGTTTCTGAATTAGAATCAGGCAAAAATTCAAGAGATGCAGTGCATGATTTGTCACTTTCTTTTGCTGAACAACACAACAAGTCATATGCAGCATACGAACGTATGCAAGACTCATTATCAGCAAGAATGTATACGTTGGGTCTAGGTGCTTCAACGTCTACCGAACTTGCTCCAGTGGATATGCATACCATGCCAGACGGCACAATAATGCCAGGCAAATCACACCAAGATGGACCAGAGATGATGACTGATCCAATGGGTGACATGGAAATGGAACTACCAACAGATGATCAATCACCAGACGATGGCGATATGGAAGATTATGCTGCGGTAATGGATAATAAACCAGAAGTTGAGGAATCATATAATCTACCAGCCGCAGCGGCAGGATTAAGAACTGGTGTAAACTTTAGAAGTGGTGCTAAAGCATCCGGCCCAGTAAGCAAATCTACATATAATAGTGGAATGAATGCTTTGGCAAAAAGTAAAACAGCAGTAAAACCAACACAACCTATGTCGATGCCCGGGCGTGGTGTAACGGAATCATCCATGGATCAAGACATGTGGGATACAATCAAACGTGGCGACAAGATTACCATTGGTTATGATTCTGCAATTAAAAAAGACAACCTGCAAACTTTTGTTGTTCGTAGTAAGAATGTTGTAGGCAAAGCTAAGATTGGCAAAATTACAATGACTACAGAAGACGGCAAAGGCAAATACTTCCTGTATAATCGTAACGGCAAAATTAGTCTTGCGTTAGGTGATATGGCGGCATCAATGACTAGTGCAATGGTTGAAGGTGTTCAAGCAGGACCAGGTGCAAAACCTGGAATGAAAATAATGAAAATGCTTGATGACGAAGTTATGATTGGTACGATAACTGATGTTTCTCCTACGGGAATAACTGTTGAGTTTAAAGATGGTACTACTAATACATACGAAGAAGGCTATTATGATTGGTCATATGATAATGATGGAAATCCTAATAAAAAAGTGCCATTCGTTACTTACGAATCAGATGAATCAGTTAACGAAGATTCATCTGATGAAAAGGCACGTAAAAGAGCACTTGCAATGGCAGATGACCCAGAGCGTGGCGAAGAGAGAAAGAAAGTATCTCTGAAGAAAGCACCTTGGGAAGAGTCAGTTAATGAAGAAAATAATGTTTCGGACTTAGCAAGTGCAGTTAAATCTCATCTTGACCAGGGCTACGAAGAAACAGATAATATCGAAGGATATATTGAATATATGCTAGAACATAGTATCAGTGAAATGGTTCGTGCATCGTTAGAAGGCGAAGATATGAAGGCAACTGACTCATTAGCAGACTGGATTAGTGCAGAGACAGCAGAAATTGCCGAAAGTGATGACGATTTCGAGAATTCCAAAGAAGAAGTGTTTACATATATGATGAACAAAATCTCTGATAATGCTGAGGACTGGACACCTAATTCCAACGAGTCAATCAATGAAGCAGCAGTACAAGGCATTGATGCTCTACGTGATATTGTAGCTGAGAAGCAGGCTAAATCAATAAAATTTGAAGACGGTTCAATGAAGGTTGATATGTTCACTGCATCAGCAATTGTAGCAATCTATGACAAAGTTAATGATAAAAATAGAGAAAAAATGGATCGTTTCTTAACTAAGAAATCAGGTTTAATGAAACTAGCAGACTTTGCAATGGGTGAACTTAAAGAAGGTCGCCTTGATGAATTAGCTCCGTTGGCACTTCTTCCAGTTGCTGCTCGTCTCGCAATGAAGGCAGCTCCGAAGATAGCAAAATTTGCAATGAAACATAAAGGCAAATTAGCAGTAGGCGGCGCGGCAGCGCATGGCGCGGGCGAATTGGCAAAAGGCGCAGCTTCTAGTATTGCTGGAATTGGTGCAAAGGCACTGGGCGGCAGCACTTATGGCGGCAAAAGAGAATCAGTTGGCGAAGCAGCCGATAGAATGATGAAAAATGCAACAAGGGCAGCATCGAAAAATAAAAAATAATCTATTGACATAGAACTACTAATATGTTATATTAAAGGGTATGCAGAAATGTGTACCCTTTTTTATCAACCTTATCAGGAGAAAACAATGTCACTATATAGCATTTCAACAGAAGAAAAAGCAAAACTAAAGCAACTAGTAGATGAAGGTTGTTCCGTACTACAAGAAATGGAAGACCTCAAGGGCGGGCTTAAAGACACAGTGAAAGCAATTGCAGAAGAGCTGGATATTAAACCTGCTGTTCTTAACAAAGCAATCTCTATTGCACATAAGGCAAAACTATCAGAAGCAAAACAAGACTTCGAAGACGTAGAAACTGTACTAGAAGCAGTTGGACGCACACTGTAAATGAGTTATGTAGATGCGTACTATAACAAAGATAAAGACATTGTTCAAGTAGTAGAACGGGTCAACGGTAAACGAATTTACCAAGACTATCCCGCGTGGCGCACGTTCTATGTACGCGACGATAGAGGTGATCATCGTAGTATTCACGGAGAGAAAGTTAGGCAAGTTAAAGTTAAGCGTACAAAGGATATGCATAAAGAATTGCGTATCAATAGCGATAAGAAGATATATGAAAGCGACATTAAGCCAGAGGTGCGGTGTCTTGCTGAAAATTATATCAATATCGAGTCGCCAAAACTAAACGTAGCGTTCTTCGATATCGAAGTTGACTTTGACAAAATCAGAGGCTTTGCGCCACCTGAAGATCCATTCATGCCTATTACCGCAATTACTGTTAATCTACAATGGTGCGATAAACTGGTAACGTTTGTTATCCCACCACAAGAGATGCGTGACGGCGAAGGCTTGGTAGAAGCACAGCGGCTGGTAGATCAGTTTGAAGATACATTCTTATATCTTAATGAAGCTGATATGCTCAATGACTTTCTAGCACTAATCGAAGATGCTGATGTGTTATCAGGGTGGAATAGTGAAGGCTTTGATATTCCATACACAATTAATCGTATCGTTAGAATTCTGAGCAAGTCACATCTACGCAAACTATGCTTGTGGGACTTACAGCCAAAAGCCAAAACTCTTATTAAGTATGGAAAAGAGCAAGTAAGTTATAACTTGTCAGGGCGAATCCACCTCGATTATCTTGAATTATATCGCAAGTATACATATCATGAAATGCATTCATATTCATTGGATACCATCGGTGAGTATGAATTGAACGAGCGCAAGATTGCATATGAAGGCACACTAGATCAGTTATACAACCAGGACTTCTATAAGTTTATTGAGTATAACAGACAAGATACTGCATTGCTTGACAAACTAGATAAGAAACTCCGATTTATTGATTTAGCAAATGAAATTGCGCATGATAATACAGTTAACATCCAGACTACTATGGGAGCGGTAGCGGTTACTGAACAAGCAATCATTAATGAAGCACATCGTCGTGGCATGGTTGTTCCTGATAGAAAGCGCAGATCGTGGGATACAGAAGAAGATGATGATTACGAACCAACACTGGAAGAAGAAGCACAGGCTGAAGCACAAAAAGCAGCTGGGGCATTTGTTGCTAATCCAGTAATTGGCCTACAGAAGTGGGTAGCGGGCATCGATATTAACTCACTGTATCCATCTATTATTCGTGCATTGAATATGTCACCCGAAACCATCACGGGCCAAATGCGACCTGATCTAACAGATGACATGATACAAAGTCGCATTCGCACAGGTCGTGGTGCTAAGAATAAAGGCTTCGGCGCTGCGCAAGCGTGGGATGATACATTCTCAACTGAAGAATTCCGCTTAGTTAATGAAAAAGACAAGTTAACTATTATGACATTGGATTTAGAAGATGGCTCAGAACATCAAGTGACTGGTGCAGAGATGAATGACTTGGTATTCAGTGGTGATTTACCATGGGCTATTAGTGCAAACGGTACTGTATTCAAGCAAGATATACAAGGGATTATACCTAGTTTGCTTGAACGTTGGTATACTGAACGTCAGGTTACCCAGAAGACAATGCGAGAGTGCCGAGAAAACGGTGGCACGGATGATGAAATCGCATATTATGACAAACGACAACTTGTTAAAAAGATTAACTTGAACAGTTTGTATGGTGCGCTATTGAATCAAGGGTGTCGCTTCTATGATAAACGTATTGGTCAATCTACTACACTGACTGGTCGTTGTATCACTCGGCATATGGGTGCAAAAACCAATGAAGTTATCGAGGGAGAATATGATTACAAGGGTCCCTCTATTATATACGGTGACACTGACTCTATCTATTATTCAATGTATCCTACCTATCAAAAAGAAATTGATAACGGAGACATTAAATGGGATAAAGAGATTGCTCTTACAATGTATGACGAAATTGCTGATCAAGTAAATAGCAGTTTCCCAGACTTTATGAAATTATTTTTCAATACGCCGCGTAGACAAGGTGAAATAATCGCTGCTGGACGTGAGAACTTAGCAACATCTGCTATCTTTATTACAAAGAAAAGATATGCTATGCTTATCTACGATGATGATGGTGTGCGGCGTGATGTTGATGGCAAGGTTGGCAAAGTGAAAGCAATGGGTCTTGATTTGAAACGCAGTGATACTCCGGGCTATATGCAGAAATTTTTGAGTGAGGTTTTGTTAGATGTACTAACTGGATCACAACAAGAACATGTAGTTGATTTGGTCAAAGCATTTAAGCAAGAGTTTCGTAAGCGTCCGGGTTGGGAGATGGGTACACCAAAGAGAGTTAACAATCTTACTTCATTCAAAACAAAGGTTGCTAAATTCAAAAAGACACAGAATTCAGCAGTCAAGTTAGGGCAAGCAGAAGATAAGAACAAGAAAGTAAATCTTCCAGGGCACGTAAGTGCTGCACTTAATTGGAATACATTACGTGACATGAATAGTGACAGATACTCGGTTGAAATCACAGATGGCATGAAAACTATTGTATGTAAACTCAAAGACAATCCAATGAAGATGACTAGCATCGCATATCCAATTGATGCAGATAGAATTCCCGAATGGTTTCAGGAACTTCCATTTGACACTGAACTTATGGAATACAAAATCATTGATAAGAAGATTGAAAATCTAATCGGTGTTATGAAGTGGGATCTAAGTGATGCCAATAATAGTGAAACCTTTGACAATTTATTTTCATTCTAATGGAGCATTGCAATGGCTAAAAAAACTTACACAGAACTAGTATCTAGTTTAGGGAGAAATGCAGCATCAGATGAATGTTACACTCCTCCAGACCAAGTACTTCCATTACTACCATATTTGGATAAGTCTAAAACTTACTATGAAGCAACTAGTGGAATATCTAGTTTGCTTGTAGAAGGATTTACGAAGTACGATTATAACATCATGGCAAGCAACGGCAAAGACTTCTTTGATTGTGGACCAGACGATGTTTATGATGGGATTATAACTAACCCGCCATATAGCATAAAAGATAAGTTCATTGAGCATTGCTATGCTCTTGGTAAACCTTTCGCACTACTACTACCTATTGCAAGTTTTCAAGGAAACAAGCGTGGGAAAATGTTTATGGAGCATGGAATGAGTGCATTAGTGTACAACAATCGTGTTGACTTTACAGGTGGAGGTAGTCCCACATTTGGCAATGCTTGGTTTATGTGGGGCATTCTACCAAACAATACTATTCATTGGGTAGACAACCCAAAGATTGGTAACACTAAAAAGAAAACTAACGAAAATGAAGAAAAATCATTTGACAATCTATTTGAATTATGATAGAATAGTATACATATACAACAGGAGTACGCAATGCGTGACATTTTAAAAGATATTGTGAAGCACACACATTCACTTGGTATTATCCAAGCAGTAAAAGTGACAACAGACGACACCACAACAACGTTAGATGCGATGGACGATGATCGAACAGTTGTTCTACGTGCAAAGATGCATAATCGCGTAGACAAGTTCGCTGGTAAATTCGGCATGGGACGTTTGGGCGTTCTTAGTGGCTATCTAGCATATGAAACTTCAAATACTGATGGCGAACGTATTGGTGCAGAAATTGAAGTGGGAACGGCAGAGCGAAATGGTGAAACTGTTCCTTCAGAACTTGCATTCTCAATGAAGGGCGTATTTAACTCAACGTACCGAGTAATTGTTTCAGAACTTGTTGATGCACAGATTAAAACAGCAAACTTCAAGGGTGCCAAATGGGATGTAGAAGTCATGCCTTCCAAGAAAGCAGTGAAAGATTTGCAAACATTTGCCGGTATTCTAGGGTCATATGACCCATTGTTCACAGTGAAAACTGAAGGCACTGATTTAATGTTCCACATTGGTGATTCATCAACTGACAAACTAAGCCTTAAGTTTGCATCTAACGTAGAAGGTACACTTAGTACAGGTTGGAGTTTTCCACTCTCGACCGTATTGACTATTCTGAAACTAGGTGACACATCTGCGATGAGTGTTAAAATTTCAGATCAGGGAGCGATGGCTATTCACGTAGACTCTGGTATGGGATTATACGAATACATCTTGCCTGCTAAGTCTGGCAACTAATCTAAATATAACTATCGTATATACAAGGAGACTGCCATGACAAAATCACTTGATGATTCATTGTTTGATGTAGACCAATCAGTAGAAGAATCTCCTGATGTTGAATGGCGTGGTATGCCAGAATTTAATCAACCAGACAACTCAGCATTTCGACAGATTATTATATCGTTTGATGATCAAGATGGTGTTGACAAGTTTGAAAAGCTACTCGGAACAAATATTACTTCTAAGACAAAATCACTATGGTTCCCACATCGTGACAAAAACAATGTAGTAGATTTGTTTTGGTTTGACACGGAAGAAACGAATGAGTAATCCACAGTTTCCGCTATATATTCCAACTAAGAAAAGAGCCGAGAGCAGATTTACAAGTCGTGCTCTCGACTTTATGCGTGTGAACCATTATCTGGTTGTAGAAGATGAAGACCATGATAATTATGCACGATCTATCCACGATTGGGAAAACGACACTGGATTAAAATCTAGTGCAACTATAATTATACTTGACCAGCAATATAAAAATGATTATGAACTACTAGATGATCTCGGCTTAACTCGCAGTACTGGACCAGGACCTGCTAGAAACTTTGCATGGGATCATTCTATTGCTAACGGACATTCATGGCACTGGGTAATGGATGATAATATCAAAAACTTTCTACGATTGAATAACAATCTGAAAATTAAAATGGCAGATGGCACATGCTTTCGTGTTATGGAAGATTTTGTTTTGCGATATTCGAATGTGACTATGGCTGGGCCAAACTACCGATCATTCGCTTCTCAAAATTCTAAAATGCCTCCGTATGTGAAGAACACCCGGATTTATAGTTGTAACCTTATCAAGAATTCAACCCCATTCAGATGGCGAGGCAGATACAACGAAGACACGATTCTAAGTCTTGACATGTTAACTGCTGGACTATGTACCGTACAGTTCAATGCATTTTTACAAGATAAAATGAGAACCCAACTTCTTGGTGGCGGCAATAGCGCGGAATTTTATTTCGATGAAGGTACTGCACCAAAATCTAGAATGCTTAAAGAAGTATATCCAGAATATACTGATTTGGTATGGAAATTTGGCAGAGAACACCATCACGTAAACTATATACCATTTAAGAGAAATCTACTGAAAAGAATTGAAGGATATAATGTTGAGCAAGATGTAAATGATTACGGTATGAAAATCCATACCGTCTCACCTGATACTCCTGGAAGGGTCTAATACATGCCAAAGTTTAAACTAACTCTACCGCAGTTCTACATAACTAGTTCTACAATTATCACATATATAATGAAAGAATTCAAAACACTGTTAGTTGTGCATCAAACTAATCCGTTTCAAGCAAGTATTGGGATTATTATATTAAGTTTGATGTTACTAATTAGTATTAATACATGGATTGCCATAACATTCATTGCTGGCATATTTTTACTAACAGAGGCAATATTGTTAAGAATTCTAGGGATTTTTAGCTTCCAAGGGATACCTGGATTAAATATAGTATATGTCTTACAGACATGGGCAAACGCAACAAAGCGTATTCCAGCAATGTTTAAAAAGAATGATACCGATGAAGTTTCGTCACAGGACACAACTTTTCTATATTCGGAAATGCCAGGTGGTCTAAGCGAAGTTATCAAATCACAAAAAGGCATTCAAACTAATGAACAGTTCGACAAGATTAGGAAACACATATGAAAAGCATTAAAAATTGGTTTATAACATCGCTTATGGACGCAAAGAGTAAAGAAAAGTATATCATCGAAAATATCGAAGATGGTCTAGAAAAAGAGCTACAGCAGCTTTCATTCAAGCATAAGTATGAAGAAATCTCAACTGATGAGTATGACAAAGCAGTTGCAACTGTAAATGGTGAGCCTTATGTTCGAGTACTCAATATTGATTTAGATGAAAAGTCTCCAGGTGCTGGATTCTTTGAACTTGACTTCAATGAACACTTCGTTGAACATCTTGCAAACTCTGGCTACGAAGGCGTAGAAGAAGATGAGATTGTAGATAACTGGTTTAGTGATCTATGTAGAAATATTGTACTAAATGATCTAGAAGATGACAAAGGTGATCCCAAGAGTTTCGATTCTGCAAGTAAAGAAGGTCTTATTATCAAACGCCTAAAAACTGGCGAAGATGAAGCAGAATACTCTTGACATTCGTAACTAAATCATCTATTATAGAATCATAATTATAAACAGAGGTAATAATGGCTACTTTCATTCTCGTTGACAGTCTTAATATGTTTCATCGTGCAAAGCACGTTGGACATCGTGGTGCTGATATTGACACTAAAATTGGCATGGCATTTCATATCATGATGTCTAGCGTAAAAATGTGCTATAACATGTTTGATGCTGATCACGCAGTATTTTGTTTAGAAGGGCGTAGTTGGCGAAAAGACTTCTACACGCCATACAAAGCACAACGCAGAGCCGCACAGATGGCAAAGAGCGAAAGAGAGCAAGAAGAAGACTCTATAATGTTTGGTGCGTATGATAGTCTTGTGACATTTGTAGAAGATCGTACCAACTGTACTGTACTACAGAATAAAGAAGCAGAAGCAGATGACATGATTGCGCTGTTTGTCGCGTCACATCCTAATGACCATCACATCATTGTGTCCAGTGACAGTGATTATCAGCAGTTGATTTGTGATAATGTAACACTATATGATGGTGTACAGAATCGTATTATAACCCCGGACGGCTTCTTCAAGGACGATAAGAACCGTACTCCGATCAAAGATAAAAAGACTAAAGAAGTATTGCCTGCACCTGATCCAGAATGGTTGTTATTTGAGAAGTGTGTTCGCGGTGATACAAGTGATAACATTTTCAGTGCTTACCCTGGCTGCCGTAAGAAAGGCACTAAGAATAAAGTAGGCATGATGGAAGCATTTGAAGATCGCAACACTGGCGGCTTTAACTGGAATAACTTCATGCTACAACGCTGGACTGACCATAATGGAGAAGAACACACTGTACGTGACATGTATGAACGTAATAAGAAACTAATTGACTTAACTGCACAACCAGACGATCTAAAATATAAGTTCATTGAAACTATCGCAGAACGTAGTATTCCCAAGAAGAAACACGGTGTTGGCGTTAATTTTCTTCGCTTCTGTGGTGAATGGGACTTGCAAAATCTTGCTAAAGCGCCTGACGAGATGGCAGCTATCTTGAACAAAGGCTATCCACATGGTTAAGTATATATTTGATGTAGACGGAACATTAACCGGAAGTCGCGACCGTATGAATAAAGATTTTGCGGTGTGGTTCAGTAAATTTTGTCAACACAACGATGTATACTTAGTAACTGGCAGTGATAGGCCCAGAACGGTCGAACAAGTAGGCGAATTTATCTATCATAAATGCAAACGTGGTTATCAATGCTCGGGCAATGATGTTTGGGAAGGTGATCGCAACATCAGAACAAACGATTGGGTACTTCCTGAACTCGCTCGTTATTTTCTTAATAGTTGCTTGTATGAAAGTAAATTTGGTATACGTACTGGTAATCATATCGACGAGCGACCAGGAATGATTAACTTTAGTATTCTAGGACGCGGCGCTACTACTGAGCAACGTGCAGCATACGTAAGTGTAGATATACAAATGAATGAGCGCCGTATCATAGCAGATTCATTTAATACAATGTTTCCAGACTTGCAAGCAAATGTAGCAGGGGATACAGGTATTGACATTGGACCTAAAGGTGCAGACAAGGCTCAGATACTATCTGATTTTAAGAACACCGATAAGTTATTGTTTATTGGCGATAAATGCGCAGCTGGTGGCAACGACTATTCAATTGCAAACGCAATTGCTGCACGGTCTGACAATAAGAATTCATTTGCATATGGACCTGGAAAGTTTTATAATACAGAGGGATGGGAACAAACCTGGGAAATTCTGAAGAATGTACACAGTTGAAATAGTAAAGAATAGATTCTGGATCGTTGAAGATGCAGGGGTAAAACTTGGTCTTATTCGTAAGACTGAGTCTTCGGCCTTTGAAGTAATCATTAATGAAACTAAAGAACACGAAACTTTAGACTTTAATGCTCTAACTTCAAAGTACGGAAGTAAAATTCTAGAATCCAAACAAGTCAAGAAGATTGAAAGTGTTGGAAAAGATAGTGGGTATGCAATTGATGAAGTTAACGGTTATCCGTGTAAGCATCGTGCATTTAACAAATCAACTGATGATAAAAATATACCCATCTATACAACAAAAGAAAACTCAACCGTATTATATGCAGCAGGATACTTTGCAGTAAGATATCCCAGTGACTGGCGATGGTTTTATGGCGGCAAGCGTGAAACACTAAATACGTATGATTTCATGGGACCATGGAAAACTAAATCAGAGATGCAATCAGAAACATTGCTAGCAAATAAACGCGAAGGACTATAATAATGAATTATGTTCAAATAAAAAGTTTTCTAACGCAAGTTAACAAGATGGCAGTTAGAGGTGATCCTCAATTGAGAATGACACTAGCAGATGCTGTGAAATTACAAACAGAACTAACGTTTCTATTAGTAGAATTAAGTGACACTAATAAAACCCCAAATACAATCACCTTTGATGGAGGAAAATTTAATGCCTGATTTTAATGCAGTAATGGTTATTGGACACTTTGTTGCGTCTATATTTCAAATACCACTGGGACAACCACTATATCAATTTGTACCATTCCCTAGTATGGAAAAATGCGAAGAATACGTAGAATATATGGTAACTCCACAAGGTGGGCATACTATGAGCATAGAATACAAGATGTATAAGACTGCGCAATGTGTCACACGTGAAGAGTTCGAGTATGAAATGTCACGTAACCGAGGACCAGTGCAGCCAGTAGCTCCAGAGAAAGATGACTGGGCGGTTGAATAAGATAAATATAACATATGATAATTTTATCTAGGATACATAATTAATGGAAAAAATACAAATAGCGTTGAAATTTCTAACGGATGCGGTCAAGGCAACATGGGTTTACAACGTTATCCGTAAAACTATAAAAAATCCGACATATCTTATTCTGGTTACCGCAGTTATAACTCTATCTACTATGCAAATTAAAACGTACACTGATGTATACATGGATGAGTTTAGACGATTGAATGCTGAAAAGGTAGCGAAAGAAGATAACCCAGACGATCATTTAGTATTTGAAAAGATAGATGATTATCTTTATACATTAACAGGCAGTGTAGGCACGGGCGATTGTGATCGTATCGTTCCTAATATGCCCACAGACTTTACTGTTATCTTAGAAAGCCCGGGTGGCAATCTAGCAGAAGGGTCTTGCATTGCAGCGCACTTAAAGCTACGTAACGTAGTTACTGTAGTACGTAACACGATGGTATTAAATGCTGAAGGTAAAGTTATCTATACTCCAGGTCTAGTTGGAGAAACACTTAATATCGACCATCTTAAAAATAAAACTGTATGCGCGAGTGCGTGTGGACTGATGTTTCTGGGAGGCGATAAACGATATCTAATAGGAGATGTATGGTTTGGTATTCACGGACCAGGTACTCCAGATGAATTTATTATGCGAATGAACCCGAAACAAGCAGAATCAGGAGCATATCGCACAGCAAGTAATTTGCTAGGACTACTAGAAAGACTGGGCGTTCAAGATCCAGAAGTTCGCAAACTGTTTATACAAATCCCTAATCAAACTATGTATTGGTTGAAGCCCAATGACTTCGGATCAAAACCGGCATTGGTTAAATTGGCAACAAACTATGTTAATTTCTGGGGTTTGACTACCGCATCACTAGACCCAGTATAAGGTTAGGATGCCCAACCGGAGGACTACACTATGTTAAAAAGTTTCTTTTGGACCCCATCTGAATTTCTATATGCCTGGCTAATGCTTGCTTGGCTATTATTTGTCGGGTGGTATAATGTCCAAATTCTCGTTTACTATAATGCGTGGAATAGAGAATTCTACGATGCAATACAAACACTACAAGAAGCACGTTTCTGGGAATTGTTTTGGAGTTTTAATCCAGCAAGTATGTGGTCGTTCTTGACATTCAGCATGGATGAAACTACGACCGTTCCAAGTTTCTTAGAAATCCTAATCATCTATGTACCAATGGCAACATACGCTACTTGGCAAACACAGCGATTTACTTTTCGGTGGAGAGAAGCAAACACCAAGTATTATCTAACGCGGTGGGAAACATCAACTGCAAAAATCGAAGGTGGCTCACAGCGTATACAAGAGGATCTAATGATCTTTGGCAAAACGCTACAATCTCTATTCACTGGCTTCGTCAATAAGATTTTCATTCTTGCTGCATTCTTGCCAATACTATGGACATTGAGTGAAGGGCTTCCTGTATGGAATGGCCAAATCATCCCTGGCTTTCTAGTATGGGCTGCACTTACAATGAGCATTGGCGGAACACTACTATCATTCTTACTAGGTATTAAATTACCAGGGTTGGAATATAACAATCAAGTAGTCGAAGCAAAATTTCGTAAGAAACTAGTTCACTCAGAAGATGACTTCAAAGAACGTTTGACCGCAGACTTATTTCCAATGTTTGCCGCAATCAAGAGCAACTACTATCGTCTGTTTAACTACTATATGGGTTTTGGTGTTTGGCAAACAGGCTTCTCACTACTAGCAGGTAATGTTGCAATCGTTATTCTTGCTCCAAGTTACTTTGCGCAGTTAATTACATTCGGTGTTCTTATTCAGGTGCTTAATGCATTTGGAAGAGTAGAGAGTGCATTAACATTCTTCATTGATAGATGGACAACAATTGTTGACTTCCAATCAGTTATAAAACGCTTACGTGAGTTTAACGTTGCATTAGATGAGGCAGACGCAGCAGACAAAGCATAATATGTCACACATTGATACTACTTAAAAGCGTCCAAATCGGGCGCTTTTTTGCATTAAATAAGTAGTTAACAGTACATAATAGATAAATAGATGTAACAACTAACTACATATTGAGGCAAAAAATTAATGGCTAGACCTAAACCTACAATTATACTAGAATACACTGATTCTAAAACCTATCGCAGCGAACAAGTCTTACAGGCGAACGCAATATATGCGGTCTTCTATAAGGGCGAGGCGATTAATTTACGGTCTCTTAATAGTTTAGTTAATTTTCCTGGACCAAAATATAAGAAATGCTCATTCTCTAATCCGGGACATGCTCTAAATTTGGCTGACCGCCTCAACGATTTGTTTAAATGTACGGACTTTGAAGTTCATGTACTAAACAAAGGCGACAAGTTACCTTCCAAATGAACAAGGCAGAACTAATACAATATCTTAATGCTAACACCGTACGCAAAAGCGTTGGAAGAAAAGAAATTAAACTCAACGATATTTTTATTAGTTCATCTAGTAACACCTCTAATTTTAGATTGACGATGGTTGGGCGTGATATTATGCGCAAACAATTTGATCAATATCAAATAGTACTACATAGCGAATATAAAACTGAAACTGGCACACAGATCATACAACTAGATCGATATATGAATTCTCCCTACTATCTAAAGAATAGTAAACTTATTATATTCGAAGAATCTATTGCAGCAGAATTCGTGTTGATTGGCAACGACTTTGATCTATGGATAAAAAATAAAGAATACATGACAAACTAATGGCAGAGTATAATATATCTGAACTTATTGCGAGTGCATGGTGCGATAAAACCACCTGGGCTGATATTAAATCTCAGTATGAATTAACTGAAGATGCAGTTATGAAAATAATGAAGTACAACCTCAAGAAACGAAGTTACGTTGTCTGGAGAGAACGTGTACGCAAGCACAAAAAACAAAAATAGTTCTTGACATCTAAAACGAATCACTGTATAAAGAGTGTATAAAATAAGAAACAACCGAGCAGGTAATATTAGATGAAAATATCGACAGCATTGAACGCTACAATTAATACAGCAGTTGCAATTGGTATAATTGTTATTGGTAGTACACGTGTAACACACGCAAAAGCAGAAACACTTGTAATGTTGGGGAAAGATACTGATATCAGTATAACTCAATCATTGTCATTTAACGAGGAAAAGTTTCCAGAAGTACAGTGTATGGCACTGAATATCTATTACGAAACACGTAGCAGTAACCTTGCTGACAACTACGCAGTAGCTGACGTGGTTCTTAATCGTGTAGAAGATACTCGCTATCCAGATAGTATTTGTGAAGTGGTCAAAGAAGGCATGAAACATACAGATGGTCGCATGAAACGCGACAAGTGCCAGTTTAGCTGGTACTGTGACGGTAAGTCAGATGTGCCACGTGATCGTGAAAGCTGGAAACGTGCCCAGAGTGTTGCATGGGATATTGTTAAATGGGATAATATGCGAGGCTTGACAGAAGGTTCGACACATTACCATACAACATATGTAAACCCTCGTTGGAATAAATCTCGTAAGCACTGGAGCATTACTCGCGTAGGACG
>TARA_R110001606_G_scaffold170464_2_pt1 | contig 15595 bp, 20 predicted proteins | sample TARA_R110001606 | Tara Oceans TARA_R110001606 (sample SAMEA4398315) | marine metagenome | biome: Polar Biome; feature: [SRF] surface water layer (ENVO:00010504); material: water (ENVO:00002006), including particulate matter (ENVO:01000060) such as... | depth 5 m | reverse complement strand
GTGCAATGTATACATACTGTTTTAAAACATACTGTAAACAGTAAACCTGTTGTATACCAAAAAACAAAAAAGAAAGGGTCAAAAGACCAGTTTTCTCGGCAGAGCTCTTATCCTGAAAACTTTCTTAAAATTTGGAATCTATTTTCCCCAACGTTGGGAAACAAGGGCGCGAAGAGCGAAGCGTTTAAAGCTTTCAGCGGGCTAAACATGAGCGATTCTGATGTCTCCTGGCTGGCATCACGGACCAAGAATGAAATTGCGCGGAAAATTGCCGTCAGGAAAGCGAAGGAATTCGATCCAAACTTTCCTCATGTTTGCCGAATTTTAAAGCGCCGGGATTGGGAGTCATGGCAAGAGCTGGCTACTGCGACTGAGGTGATCTTATGATCGTGGACAGAATCTCAGTCGGTGATTTTGATACAGAAACTTTGAAGCAAGTTCTGGCCGAAAAAACACAGCACAAGGTGAACTGGATTGATCGATACAGGGATAAAATTACTGAAGAAGATCCCTCGCTTGAAGGCATCTATCTGCCCTGGAGTAAAACCTTTGAGCCCGAACCCAGGTTAGTTCTACAGTACGGAGCCGTTAGCCTTTGGGTAGGAATCGACGGGCATAAAAAAACCTCAGTCCTGGCGCAGATTGCAGCATTCGCAGCGCGAGAAACAGTGGTTGGAATTGCCAGCTTCGAAATGAACATCCGATCTCAGATCACTCTGCTTACCCAGATGTCTCGTGGCAACAAGGACGCTTCGGCTGAATTGGAAAACGAATTTCTAACCTGGGGAGAAGGGAAGATCCTTCTCTACGATCATGTCGGTGATGTTCCTGCCATCGAGGCTTTTGCCTTGGTAGTAAAAATGGCTAGAGATTACGGGGCTAAACTAATCGTGATCGACTGCCTGCAGATGATTGGTGGAGTGGGAGAAAAAACAGAAGTCGAGCGAGAGATCATGAAAACTTTCGTCCAGCTTGCTAAGGCTTTCGATGTCCATATAGCGATTGTCCACCACACCAGGAAACCTCCCCAGGGCGGTGATGAATACATCCCAACCCGCTTTGATGTCCTCGGTAGTTCCAGCTATTCACAACTGGCATCAATTCTCTGCGTGATATGGGCAGACAAGAAAAAAGACAAACTTCGAGCAATCGAAAATTCTGGACAAGAATTGGATGAAGCTCAGATCGAGTATATGAAGCGCCCAGATTTGAGATTAATTTGCTCGAAGAATCGACACCTCCCATGGGAAGGAACAATCGGGCTATGGCTTCATAACCGTCAGTTCATTGCGTCAGATCAATCCCAACGTCTCTTTTTCTCAGACGAGTTGAAATAAGATGGAAGGCCAACACTACCACATAGACAATTCTTTCCAATTCGACAACTGCACTGCTGCGATGAAAGAAAGCTGGGAGAAACACGGCTCTATTCTAGTGTACATAATCGATGGCCGGCAACGCTCAGAACTTCAAAATGCACTTCAACATGCGATGTACAGAGAGATCGGCAAGCAGCTTTTCGGCGGCGATATGGAACACGCAAAGTCTGAGTGTAAGCTGACTATCGGCGTTCCAATTTTAAGAGAAACGAGTAAGGACTTTCGCCGGGTCTATGACGACAACCTAAAAACTCTAGACTATGGCGCAAAACTGGAGGTCATTGGAATGATCTCTATCTCTTCGCTTTTTAACGTTGAATCAGCGCATAAGTATATTGATTTGATTTACGACACCTACGCTCAGAAAGGGGTGAGCTGGACCAACTTTATCAATCGGAGCAAGGATGCCCTCAAAGCCTAAGAAAAAAGTTCGTGGCGTAAAAGGCATGAGCTATGCGCGGTTAGTGGATGAGATCGCAAAGAAGCTTCAGAAACTTGTGAGGCTAAAGGCTGCTGACGAAAACGGAATGGTTAAGTGCTGGACCTCCGGGCATGTCAAACACTGGAAAGAAATGCAGGGCGGTCATTTCATTTCAAGAAAACATCAGCGCACCAAAATAATGGAAGAGAATATTCACCCGCAGACTGCGTCACAAAATCTATACGGCATGAAGGATTCACTGACCGTTTTAAATTACCGCCAGGCGATGTGTGATTTCTACGGTAAAGACTATGTGGAGTGGCTAGAAAAAGAGGCGAGGCTACCGCTTAAAACTCCAAGGCCAGAGCTCGAAGATACTTATTACGAATTAGTGAAACGCTGTAAGGAGCTCGAAGAGGCGATTAGTTCTCCCGGCTCAACTCAGGACACCGAGTATTGATTAAATATCACGGTACGCCAATAGGAGGTAAAACGACTGACGCAGAAGAGGTTCTTAGAGGCCGTCATGCGCTTGTGAGCTTCGCTCGACCGGACCAGCTCAACGTAGTTATGGATGCCTGTCAGTCATTTGTATTAGATAACGGGGCGTTCAGTGAGTGGAAGAAGACGGGTGGGGGAATAAATTTTTCTGATTATGTGCAGTGGGTTGTTTCAATATATCGTCACCCATCTTTTGATTGGGCATTAATTCCCGATAAAATTGATGGCACAGAAGAAGAAAATTCTCGGCTCGTACATAAATGGCTGAGGCTCGGTTTAAAAGTCAAAGGCGTACCAATTTGGCATCTGCATGAGTCTTTGGAATGGCTTGAATGGCTAGTGGATAAGTTTGAATGGGTGGCTCTGGGGAGTTCAGGCCAGTGGTCATCGCCTGGTACAAATGCCTGGTGGGGAAGAATGACCGAAGCCATGAGGGTTTGCTGCGATGCACAGGGAAGGCCAAAAACAAAGCTGCATGGCCTGCGAATGCTTGATCCTGAAATATTCCAACACTTGCCGTTGGCTGGAGCTGACAGCACAAATGCTGCGAGAAACAACAATCAATTAAGTCGATTTGGAATGTATCCACCGCCAAGCGCAGGACAAAGAGCGGCAACTATAGCGGCGAGAATTGAATCCTATAACTCTGCCCCTGTGTGGCTAGGGGATCGCCAGATCGAGATGCTCCAATGAAAAACGAATCGATTGATAGCCTGGTAGATATTTGGATTGATCATGCGCTGAAATCAGATATTGGTTGGCCCACGGAATCGATGCTTGCGAAATTCATGTTATACCGGGGAACTTTTCAAGACGAAGGAAAGCCTGGGGGCTTAGAGAAGTACTTGGACAGGCAGAAAAAAACGCACGAGAAGCTCGCAGATATCCAAGTGGCTTTATCGGAGCTCGATAGCTCTAAGGCATTAGCCATCATTGCTAAACGATATTTTCGCGGGCTGGCCAAGACAGACAAGGCTTACACAAACAAGGACCGAGCTCACGAAATTGGTCAGGGGCTAAGACAGTTCGAAAACAACGTTTCAGCAGGCTACAAAAGCATTAGCAGGACTCTCGAAATACTCGATAAAAGACATAACATAATTTAAAAATACACTATATATTTGAGGGGTAATGATGTATCGTTTACTTAGAATGGGGGTTCCCTGCTATGTCCAAAGCCCTTCCCCGAAGCACAGCCCCCACCTATGATTAAAGATCTGTTGAAACGACAAGAGGGATTCTCGCGTTTCCCTTACAACGATGTCGGTGACACCTCGATAGGTTATGGACGCAATTTGAGCCAGGTCGGGCTCTCGGAAGAAGAAGCAGAGCACTTACTTAATAACGACATCGAGCGAGTAAAAAAAGAATTAACGAAATTCGATTTTTACGAAGAGCTTAACGAGACACGAAAGATAGCCCTAATATCTATGGGTTATAACCTGGGAATAACCAGGCTAAGTCGCTTCACGAAAATGCTGAACTTCCTCGAAACGAAGCAGTATAAAAAAGCGGCATTAGAAATCTATCCCAATTCCCTTTATGCACGGCAAGTACCCAGCAGGGCATTTGAAATTTCAGAACTGATTTGCTGGGGGAATGATGCCACATCGACGTTTAAATCCGAATGAGCTGAACGCAATTGGCAGTGGATACACTCAAGAAAACCCGTATAGCGCACCGTTTGGTGGAACAAGCCAATACCAGGGCGTGAATGAAAGGTTTCCTGTTGAGGCAATCGAAAACCTTACTCCAGAAGAACTTCAAGCCTTTTTAAGGGCGATTGCTCCCCAACGTCCTGGTGACTCAATCAGAGATCCACGCTTCAGCCAGCAAGAAATGATTCCGCATTCTCCGAACCTCAGAGATCGAATGGAAATGTTTGCTACCGATGCGTTTGGCAATGACCCGGCGGGCCGAAGACGGCAGGGGACGTTCATGGATACAGCGGAGGTGCTAGACCCCGGATTCATGCTTGTCGGCGATTCTAGAAGAGCTTTTGGTGAGGGAGATACCCTCGGAGGTGTCGTCCAGGGTGGAGCAGCAGCACTTGGTATAATCCCTGGTCTTGGGCCGGTTGCCAAAGGGGCAGGAAAGGCGGCAAGAAGGTCAAAAGCTGTTAAGCAGCCACTCGATCGAGTAAAGCTAGGTAAAGAATATCCCGAAATCGGTACGCCTGTTTGGAAGACAGATAAAAGAACTGGTAATCGATTCGAGGGGAAAGGTGATTCGGCAGAAGGTCTGTTACTTAAAGAAGAATTTGGCGAGATCAATCCCGATATCGAGGCAGGGAACTACACCCCATATTACCCAGTAGCTGAACGATCCTATGTAGACCCAAGCAACTATGATATTCGGGGTAATACTCTTACTGACAAGCTGCCGAAAAAACAGGAAACGGCTGATAGGTTTTTAGAGACATTTGGTACGCCAGAGGTTCGGGGAAACTTGAACAGAGCTTATGACGCTGGCCTTAGTCCTGATGCCCAGGATTGGTACGCCATGCAACAATTAGAACAGAGCTTTATTGATGAGCTAGGCGAGCTAGAGGGCAGACGATTATTTAGACAGCGATTTGCTGATTCGATGGCTGCTACGACAGGCGGTGCTGATCCAGGCTCTAACTTGAGGATGTCTTCTTATCTAAACTATATGCGAAACAAGGGAAGGCCGTTTCCCTATGTAACAGAGGGGCTAGGATCACCTCACATTCCCTATCCAATAGGAGCTGGCGAGTTTGGAGCTAAGGGCAATGTTCTTATGTACGACAAGGTTATTAACCAGGGACAGGGGCTGACTCCATTTGGTCAACCAAAGCGGTTCAACTTTTCAGCGAACTTTATGGGCGACAGAAGCCGGGCAACCATCGATAAACAGATGATGACGCTGTTCGGTAAAAATGTTGATTCTCCACCTGGCGATAGTTACGGCGTTTTAGAGCGCATTCTCGGTGAAGAGGCAGCGAATAGAGGGGTAATGCCGGCTAATTTTCAAGACGTTGGATGGGCTGGAGCAAAAGGTATTGAAGGTAAGCCTATGATTCAGTTTGTTAATGAGTCTATAGAGAGAACAGCAAGGGTAACGGGCAAAACACCAGAGGAAGTTGTGAGAGATAGCCTAATCAACGCTAACTCACCTTTGTACTCCTTGCTAGCGGGAGTTGGTTTTGGTGGAAGTGCGCTTTCTCAGCGTCAATCACAGCAAACTCAATCAGGGATCTAACCTCATTCGCTTCGACTATTTGATCCTTGCTAAAAGCATCCATTAGTAGCCCATCTCCCATCGTTGTATCAATAGCAGCAAGCATTATTTCAAGTGTGGTTTCATCCACGGAAATTACATTATTTCCAATGACAATTGAAGCGGCTGTTTTATTCATATGAGTTCTCTTAAAGACTAGAAACAGGGCCGTAATAATGAAAGATAGTACCACTATTAGCCCTGAAACCAAACTGAAAACGGTGGAGGCGCTCGAACAGGATATCACCAGGTATCTAGCGAATGGCGGCCAGGTTAAGGCGGTAAAGAGCGGAGAGAGTGGCGAGGGAGTCAAGGCAGTGAAGGTCAAGCACTGGGGAAACTTCGAAGATGTGTAGAGGGGAGTCAGAAGAAGGCAAGGCGCGGCGACAAGAGATCCACGCAAGTCAAAGCAGAATGTCAGGAGGCTGGGTAAGCTTTCCGTTCAATGCAATCTGCACGAGCTGCGGGCATGACCTAGTAGATGACCCAAGCGCACTGACAGAGATGAAGTCTGGATGCCCAAGCTGTCACCGGAGTTGGTGTTAAGCCAGAGCACAACAAAATGGATGAGCAGGTAGCTGTGATTGTCCCGGTCATGCGAAGACCGCAGAGCGTGAGGGCATTACTAAACAGTTACCAGGCAAGTAACCCATCAGGTGATATGTATTTCATTGTTGATGAGGATGACGAGCCAGAGAGAGAGGCAATCAAGCGGGTTAATGGAAACGAGATTGTAAATTTTGACCAGAGGAAATCGTTTGCCAGGAAATGTAACCTGGGGTATCGGCTAACCGACGAGCCGTGGTTGTTGTTCGTTGGTGATGATGTCGTGTTCCACAAGAACTGGCAACAAAATGCATTTGTTGAGTGTCCAGACAAGGCGTTTATATCAACCAATGATTTACTCACTAAGAAAGTTACGAGCGGTCAACACGCAGTACACCCGATAATATCGAGGGAGTTTATCGACACTGTCGGGACATCCCTGGATGGACCTTGCCGGGTCTGCCATGAAGGATACAAGCATTTTAATGTGGACGATGAATGGACAATGGTTGCAAAGAACAACAACCAATACGGGTTTTCCCCAACGTCGGTTATTGAGCACATTCATCCTATCGGCGGGGAGCCGGTAGACCCGGTCTATAATCTTGCTAAAGAAAACCAGGACGAAGATAACAAGCTATGGTTGAAAAGACGTGAAGATTTTAATAGCCATTCCTAGTTATGACGGGAAGGTGATATGCAACCTGGCAGTTACGATGGCCGAGATCTTCAGGGTCGCAGAGAGTAAGGGCTACGAGCTCTTCTTCCATTGCAGGATGTTCGAGTCGGTCATTCAGAAGTCTAGAAATACTCTCTTAGCTAAGGCATACAAAGAGAAGTACGACTACCTGGTCTTCATCGATTCGGACCAGGCGTTCACATCCTCAGATTTCTATAAGCTGTTATCCCACAACGTCGATTGTTGCGGGCTTCCGGTGATACTTAAAAGCGACAAAGAAACCTACAACATCCAGCCGTTCAATCCACTGAAGGCTCTGTGGGATTCAGACCTGGGCCTTCTGGAAGTGGAGGCGGTGGGTACTGGATTCATGAAGCTATCCAGAAAGGCAATCAAGATCCTCTGGGATGAGGCAGAACCTTACACTCACAAGACCCAGGGCGAGATCAGAAATATCTGCCAGCTAAGAGTTGAGGACGGTAAGTTCGTCGGTGAAGACTGGCATCTATGTGGAAGGCTAAGAGCCAACGGCATCCCAATCTATATAGATCCTACCGTTACTGTCGAGCACGTTGGAACCAAGAAGTGGACCGGAGACTACATCAGATACTGTGAGCAAGACAGACACAAGGCGGGGAAGGGAGAGCCTATAGAATCTGTTACGAGGCCAGAGCGGTGAGTACAGAGGTCTCCAAGATCCCTAGTACTAACAAACAACAATGCTGCAAGCCCTTACGCAAGGCCAAGTACGCAAGGCCAATCGATGTGATGCAAGAAGATTACATGGTAGGGAATTTAGGGGGAGCTACTTTTCTCTGTAAAAGTCCCGGCCGGGCTGGGGCGGGCGCGCGAGTCTGGGGCCAAACCAGTTCAGGATCAAGAGAAATCAGTTCACCAAACCACTACATGTAGTGCCAGGGGTTGATTGCGGTAGGCGATATACCCTAAGTCATTGATAACTAACGAATCACTAATGCCGGTAACTATAATTACCGGAAATAGCAATTCGAGAGCTCGTTTTTGCCCCCCCCCTGAATCCTGGCGCGGGGGTAGATCTATATACCCCCACACTGAGACTGCCGATGATTGATCTAGCGGAGACTATTTCTGCTGCTAACTACTCAAACCAGGCTTACGGTGAATTGGTACGGAGTTTTGGCACTGGCTATGCTTGGAAGTTTGAGACTTGGATGAGTGGTCAGTTTTATTGGTTGGCTGTGGACAAAAATTATTTAGTATTTCGTGGAAGTTCTGAGCTGCCTGATTTTTTGGTTGATGCATTGGCGGTTCCGTGTAGGTATTTGGGCAATTGGGTGCATGGTGGGTTTGCTTTACAGCACAAAAGTGCGAAAAAAAAATTAATAAATGTTTTGGCTCGTATGGACCATTCGAAAGAGTTGGTTATAACGGGTCATTCATTGGGTGCTGCCCAGGCTGAGTTGACGCATTTGATGTGTCAGAGGATGGGTTATAGATCCCGGTTAATTGTATTTGGTAAGCCACGGGTATTTTTAAAGCGATCCAGGGTGAGGTTTATCAAGGGTTCTGTATTGAGTGTGGTGAATTGCAGTGATTTAGTTACTCGATTACCTCGGTTTTTATACACGGTTGGTTGTAGTGACCAGAATTTATTCTATTTGTGTTCGGATGGGTCTAGTTATTTAAACCCTGACATGGATTTTGTTCAGGAAGATTTCAGGATGGCGAGTGCTATGAAGGATCATTCGATGAAGGGTTATCTCCAACGTTTGTCCTCTGCCCAACGAGGCGAATAGGTGAAATCGAATGTTGGCCGAAATAACGTTATTGATAAAGGGTTTGGACTCGGCAATCTCGCTGGTCCAGGCGGGCCTGGATAGGAAAAAATCCCTTGATGGGATGTTAGGCGATATACACAGCTTTTTTGAATCCAAACAGGCCGTTGAAGCCAAGATCATAGAGGTGAAGAATCGCAGCAAAAACGCCTACGTCGGCTCTGCGCTAGAAGAAGCTATTCTGATCGACCAGGAAGCCCAGAAGATCAAGGTAATGATGAAACGGATAGGTAAAGCCTATTCCGATGCAGGGCGCAGCCCTCAATGGCAGGCTATCCAAAGGAACGCACAAAGCATCCAAGCAGATAGAGACCGGGACGAGCAGGCAGCAAACAGAAAAAAGATAATTCAAGACAGAAAGAACGAGGAATTCTATTTCGGGCTGAAATTAATCGGCGGCTTAATGCTTTTGCTGATCGCTCTGTCAGGTTTTATCTATGCGCTGGCTATTAACTAAGTGTGAAAGCTTCACGAAACCGCACGAAAGCTTCACGAAAGCTGCACGTTGGATCAAAAAAGCTGCACGTTTGTCTGAAAAGCTGCACGTTTTCCCGAACTCTATAGACAAGCATCTAATAGTGTGAATGAGGTATCCATGTATAGATTTATCCTTTGTTTGGTTCTTTTTTTGTCATCTTGCAGTCAATTCAGTGGAGCTATTGAGGGACTGTCGGTGAGCCCGGAGGATAATGCTTTTGCATGTCTCAGGGGGTCATCTAGTGCCACTGGTGGGTTTTTTGGTGGTGATGTGAGCGGTATAACGGTTGAACTGCCGGCTGACACAGACACCTCACAATGGAGCCCTGAACAGTGGGTAGCATTAGCACAAGTGTGCAATTAAGGAGCAGTGAAATGGCGGGGCAACCGAGAAGCGCAGCGGCTTTGAAGAGCCAGCACAGGATTATGTCAGACCCAAAAACTTGGGATGAGATTTTCCGTGTGATTGGCGCGGGTGAAAGCACTAAGGCTGTAGCGACACACTACCAGTTACCCACCGGGAGAATGCTTTCCTATATTAAGGGGAGCTCTGATCTCACTGAGCGGTATGACGAAGCCCGGCAGGCCAGGGCGATGTTTCACGCGGAACGTATTGAGGCAATAGCGAACAATGTTGAGGCCGGCGATTTAGATGCCCAGGCTGCTAGGGTGAGTTTGGATGCCAGGAAGTTCTTAGCCTCCCGGCTAGATCCTCATTTGTGGGGTGAGAAGCAAAGAGTCGATTTAACGATTAATGATGTCACCAAGCAGCATTTGGAGGCCATAAGGGTACTGGGGATGACAGAGAACGTTTTGGAGCACGAGGATTACAGCGAGAAGCTAATTGAAAGCTAATCCTTTTGTTGCCTTTCTTCAGAAGTACCAAAACGACCCTATTAAGTTTGTTGAGCAGGTCTTAAAGGTTAAGCCGGACCCCTGGCAGAAAGAGCTCTTAACACAGGTTTCGTTAAGGACCAGGAAGATCTCGGTTAGATCTGGTCACGGAACGGGGAAGAGCACAGTCGCTTCCTGGGTGATTATTTGGTATTTCCTCACCAAACATCCCTGCAAGGTCGTATTGACGGCCCCAACGTCGAGTCAATTATTTGACGCTTTGTTCAGCGAAGTAAAAAGCTGGATAAAGAAACTACCAGAAGGGCTGCAAGCTCTATTGGAGGTCACCTCTGACCGGGTAGTGCTTTTGGCGGCGCCCCAGGATGCCTTTATCTCCTGTCGAACGGCCAGGGCAGAAACGCCAGAGGCAATGGCGGGCGTTCACTCGGACAATGTCCTGCTGGTCATCGATGAGGCTTCGGGTATTCCTGAAAAGGTCTTTGAGGCGGCGGCGGGCTCGATGAGCGGGATGAGCTGCTCGACCCTAATGCTGGGTAACCCCGTTAGAACCTCTGGCAGTTTTTACGAATCGCACCACAGATTAAAATCTGAGTGGTACACGATGCACGTGAGTTGTGTTGATTCTCCCAGGGTAAGCAAAGAATTCATTAAAGAGATGTCGGTCCGTTACGGCGAGGACTCTAGCGCCTTTTTTGTCCGTGTGTTGGGCGAATTTCCCAAGATTGATGACGAGACGATTATCAGTCTTTCCCTGGTTGAGGATGCCCAGGCGCGCGAGATTACTATGTCAGAGTACACCCCGCGTATTTGGGGATTGGACATAGCTCGATTTGGAACAGACTCAAGTGTCCTGGCAGAAAGACAAGGCACGGTGATCACCAAGATTGAAGTGTGGAAGGGCAAAGACCTAATGCAGTTAACGGGTTTAGTGCATTCAAAGTACAACAATCTCGGCCCCTCAGAACAACCGATAGAAATCATGGTGGACAGCATTGGTTTAGGCGCTGGTGTTTTAGATCGCTTAAAGGAGCTCGGCTTACCGGCAAGAGGGATTAATGTTTCTGAAAGCCCATCGATGCGCGGTCAATATATTAATTTACGCGCAGAGCTCTGGTTTCGGATGAAAGAATTTCTTGAGGCTAGAGATTGCAAACTTCCAAAAGATGAAAGTCTTTTCTCTGAGCTGGTATCACCTCGCTATTCTTTTAGCTCTACCGGGAAATTAAAAGTCGAATCGAAGCAGGATATGAAGAAGAGGGGATTACCCTCACCAGACAGGGCAGATGCGGTGATTTTAACTCTAGCATCAGAGCCTGCGATGGCCATGTTTGGCAAAAAATACCGCAACGGAAAAATTACGCGAGGCATTAGGTCAATCGTATGAATGAAGAAATCGCACAACTAAACGAGATACAAGAGCAGGACAATCTCGATAACGACGGAATGAGTTTTATTGAGCTACAGAGCTCTGTCAGGATTCAAGTCGATGATGCTGTTCAATATATCGACACCGACGTTTCTCCCAACCGGGCGATGGCAACTAGATATTATTTAGGTCAGCCTTTTCAAAACGAGGAAGATGGGCGTTCGGCGGTGGTTGATATGACCGTAAGAGATACTGTCGGCAAAATAATGCCCGCTCTTTTACGGACTTTCTTCGGGACCGACAAGGTTTGCGAGTTTACCCCTCAATCTGCCAAAGATGTCCCATTCGCCAGGACTGCCACAGAATATGTGAATCATATTTTAACGAAGGACAATAACTTGTTCATGGAGCTCCAAAGCTGCTGGCAAGATGCGCTAGTCAGGAAGGTTGGTGTCCTCAAATTTTGGTGGGAAGCTTACGGTGATACCGAAAGTTACACTCTGACGAATATTGATGAAATGGGGCTCAATGCCCTGGCCTCGGACCCTGAGATTGAAATAAAAATCATCTCCCAGTCAGGCCCAGATCCTATGATGGATCAGATGATGGACCCTATGATGGACCCTATGATGGACCAAATGGCGGACCCAATGATGGAGTCCGGGGTTCTTTCCACGGTTCATGTTTCCTACAAGCCAAGTGCTGGCCGGGTGCGGGTAAAATCATTGCCCTGCGAAGAATTCTTGATCAATCGTGAAGCCACTTCCTTGGAAGATGCCATCTTTACCGGACACCGGCGAATGGCAACCGTGAGTGAATTGATCATCATGGGCTATGACCGTGAGTTGGTTGAAAGCAAAACAACAGGCGCATCCAGGTTATCCACCAACGTCGAAAGGCGAGAACGGCGCAGCAATCAAATCGATTATGGTTTCAGAAGCCAGGAATCGGAAAAGCTTGTCGAGTACGTTGAGACTTACGTCAAGATTGATTGGGATAACGACGGAGTTTCTGAGCTCAGACGCATTTGCTGCATGGGTGATGATTACGAAATTGTTCACAACGAAGCCTGGAGCTCGCCTCCCTTTGCTACGTTTTGCCCTTGCCCTCAAAGCCATGTCTTTTTCGGCCAATCGATCTTTGACCTGGTCGGTGATATCCAGTTAATAAAAAGCAACGTGCTGAGAAGCTCTCTGGACTCATTAAGCCTATCGATTCATCCACGGGTTGCGGTAGTCGAAGGCCAGGTAAATATTGACGATGTTACCAATACTGAGATCGGGGCGATTATTAGACAGAGTCAGCCAGGAATGGTGTCACCGTTTAACTTACCGTTTGTTGGCAAAGAAGCCTTTCCCATGCTGGGCTACCTGGACACTTTAAAAGAAAATAGAACAGGTATTTCTAAAGCTTCCCAGGGGCTGGATGCTGAAAGCTTGCAGTCAACAACTCAGGTTGCGGTCGATGCAACGATACGAGGCGCGCAATCTCAAATAGAAATGATAGCTCGGATCTTTTCCGAAACTGGAATGAAAGCTCTTTTCTCAGGGATCTTACGTTTAGTTGTTCAACACCAGGACTATGAAAGAATTGTACGGTTATCGGGTACAGATACGCCGATTGACCCACGACCCTGGAATGTAAATATGGATGTGACGGTCAATGTTCCCCTGGGCGCCGCTTCCGAGCAAGAAAGAATTGACAGTCTTAGTGCGATCATTCAAAAGCAGGAACAAATCCTCGACAAATACGGTCTGCAAAATCCTCTAGTTAGTATGGAGATGTACCGTAATGCGATATCCGCTCAGATAAGCATGGCCGGGTTCAAAAATACTTCTGCCTTTGTGAATGAGGGTGAGATCACGATACCAGAACCTCCAGAGCCTAAACCGACTCCTGAAGAAATACTCGCCAGGGTGCAGACAGAATCGATTCAGGCAGACATTCAGAAAAAAGCGGCAGAGCTGAGTTTAAGACAACAGCAGATGATTCGTGATGATGATTTCAAACACGACAAGCTCGAAGCGGATGTAATGATCGATACCGCCGAAATCAAAGCCAAGTATCCAGACTCAATGTTAACTGTTGAGCAGGTTCAGGCTAAGTTGGACAGAGACAGGGAAAGGGAACAACTCCCGCAACAATAGCCAGGAGGCACAATGTCAGTTTCAAACGACGCGCATCAAGCGCAAAACCTATTAGAGGACGAATTTCTCCAACGTATCTTTTTCGAGATAAAAGAAGAGCTAAAGAAGAAGATAATGGAAAGTGAGGAAGATGAATTACGAGATGCTGTTTATTACGAGCATGTCGGAATAGCGAGTGTTGAGCGCAAACTAAGAATTGCGCTTGATAAGGGAATTTTATTACAAAAAGGACTATTAAAAGGTGAGTAAATTATGGGCTTAGAAACTCCACGCAGTGGAACACTTCATGAAGCGCAACAGAAAGTTGTCAACCTCCTGACTCCTGGCGGAGTACCAACAGAGGAAGGCAATCCACCTGAAGAGCAGCAAGAAACACAGGTTGCTCAAAATGACCTACTAGGTCAACTCGAAGAAGAATCTCAGGATTTGGAATCGGAAGAGGAATCCCCGGACTATAACGAGGACGATGAGGAAGCTCGAACTTTCAAAATCAGGGTCAAAGGCCAGGATAAGGAAGTCACCGAAAGCGAACTCATCAAACTTGCCAGTATGGGTGAGGACTATACAAAGAAGACACAGGATTTATCAGAACAGCGGAAGCGTCTGGAGCTGATCGCTCAAGATGCCGATGCTGCTAGGGGAAGAATGTCACAAGTCTTACCCGAACTTGAATCCAATCTTCTTTCGATTAAGAAACAACTCGAATCGGAGCCCGATTGGGACGCCCTTTATAAGGCTGATCCAATCAAAGCAGCAAGGTTGCAGCGTCAATTCGACAAAAAGAAAGTCGAAAATACGCACGAGTTAAAAACTGTGCAGGCCGAACAGCAGCGTTTACAGGCTGAAAATGATACGCGCATCGCACAAGCAAAAAATGAATTTCTGATTGACCAGGGAAAATTGCTACTCGAAAAAATTCCTCAATGGAAAGAAGATAAAGTCGCAATCTCTGAGAAAACGGAAATCGAAAAATGGGTATTGAGCAATGATTACTTAGATCAAAATCAACTCAATAACATTATGGATTGGGGATCTGTCGCAATTATGCGGAAAGCCTGGTTGTATGACCAGGGCAAAGCAAAAGTTGCAAAACAGCGTTCCAAATCCACTAGAACTCTTTCGCCAGGTTCAAAAGGCTCCGCTCCTAAAAGAGACTCCCTGAAAAGCAAGCGTGAAACCTTCGCTAAGACGGGTAAATCAAGAGATGCTCAAGCTTTGGTACAGAGCATACTTAATCGGAAAAAATCGAGGTAATGCCTAATGGCAATTATAGCAAATACGTTTACGTCCTACGACGCTATAGGTATTCGTGAAGACTTAGCTAATGTTATTTATGACATCAGCAAAGAAGAAACACCCTTCATGAGTAACATTAGTTCTGAGAGCGTGACTAATACAACATTCGAATGGCAAACTGATGTGCTGGCAACAGCAAACGGTGCAAACGCTGCAATCGACGGTAACGATGTTACCGCCTTTACGGCAGTTGTACCTACGACTCGGCCTTCGAACAAAACGCAGATCGCAACAAAAACTTTTATCATCGCCGATAACTTGGCGTTTCAAGATTTAGCAGGCAGAAGCTCAGAAGTAGCCTACCAAATCACGAAAAATGGTAAGGAGTTAAAGCGAGACATTGAAGCAATTCTAACCTACAACATAATCCCAACTGCTGGTAGCAATGTACTTGCTCGACGCACAGGTGGATTGTCGGCCTGGTTAGCAACGAACAGTGTCTCAAATACAGGTGGTGCAGTAGCAGGAGCTAATCCAGTTGCAGTAGCAGGAATTCCAACGGTCGCGCAGGTAGAAGGCACGAAACGCGCAATCACGGAACCTCTATTACAAGAGGTGGTTCAAAACTGCTGGACGAACGGTGGAGCGCCTTCAATGGTTCTCTGCGGCGCACATAACAAGCAAGCGATATCAGCTTTTACGGGTATTGCCGAGCAGCGTTATTCCGCACCATCAGCAGCAACGACGATTATTGGAGCCGCAGACATCTATGTGTCTGACTTCGGCCAACTTTCAATTGTCCCAGATCGCTTTATTCCAACTCGAAACGTATTCGTTATAGATCCTGAATACGCGGGCGTTGGCATATTGCGTGATATCCAAGTCGAAGAACTTGCCAAAACTGGTGATGCGTCAAAGCATCTGATGTTATGGG
>TARA_R110001606_G_scaffold1786_3_pt1 | contig 15609 bp, 23 predicted proteins | sample TARA_R110001606 | Tara Oceans TARA_R110001606 (sample SAMEA4398315) | marine metagenome | biome: Polar Biome; feature: [SRF] surface water layer (ENVO:00010504); material: water (ENVO:00002006), including particulate matter (ENVO:01000060) such as... | depth 5 m | reverse complement strand
TTTGGGTTGGTAATACAAAATCTGTCATTTTTCTTTGCTCCTGCTATGGTGTATCGATGCTATTATTTATCATTTATTAGCATTATTTCTTTGATACTTGGATATTGTATCACAAGAGTTTGTATATCTGTGATAGTGTGCTGTTCTGTTATTTCGCCTAGACGTAATCTACCTAATCGATATTCTGGAAGGGTGTAATCTATATACTGGTCTAGATTATTGTTGTCACACCATTCATAAAATTGCTGTTGCTGTGAAGCATCACTTTCTGCCGTTGGTGCCCATTCACTACTAGTCATAAAATTAGCGGCAATGCACGGAGTCAATTGTGTTTGCTGTCGCAATTCACCTGCTTCGACTAATTCAGTGTCATTTGTAAAAAAACATGCGCCTAAATCTTTACCTACTGTGTGGTAATCCATTTCTAAGACTCCCCATAGTGCATTTGGTAAACGTTCCATATGGTCGTCATCTGACATGCCTAAATCCAACGCATTTAATAAGTGACGGCTTACTTCTTCTTGCTTTGCAACCATAAACACTTGGTCTATTTCAACCGGGCCTGCTTCTAACATGTGTACAATTATGTTTACCCGTTCTAATAATACTTGCGTTTCATTTATATCAGTTCCATACTGTTCAGTGTACTGTTGGAATATCTCATGTAATGTATTTAATTTGCCAACTTGTTCATGTGGTGGTATGAATAAGTCTAGCATTAAAGAGTCGGGTATTTCGCATCCTTCTCCCAACATATTAATCTTATAAATAACCGAATTCATTTCGTTTGCTAAAGATGTTGTAGAAAATACTGTGTGCTTTTGTCGAAGGTCGATACGTGGGAACATTGTGCTACCACGTTTCGTGTCTTCCAATAAAGCAAAAACTTTTAGAGCAGATTCTGTATCATACAAACCCCACTCGAGTTTTTCTAATTTAGTTTTAGATTCATTTTCAAGAATCAGTTGTACTTTCTTCATCAGCTTCTGCCCTTGCAATTTCTTCTTTGCGGATATCCTTAACTGCTTCTAAGTAGTTAAGCATTGATGTTGCATCACTGATTTCAAACGGATCTCCAGCAAAATTATCTTCCTTGCCTTCCTCACAAAAAATCATCTCTACTCTTCCATTGTCTACTACCATACTATATCGCTGACTTCTCATTCCAAAATCTACTGCTTCTTTCTTAACTAGCATACCCATTTGGCGAGTAAAGTTTCCGTTGCCGTCTGCAATAGGTTTTACGTTGTTAATACCCAATGAACTAAACCATGCATTCATTACAAATGAATCGTTAACACTAAGGCAATATACTTCATCAACATCATTTGACAAGATGCTTTCGTATCTTGCTTCGTATCCTGGTAAATGTGTGCTTGAGCAAGTTGGTGTAAATGCTCCTGGTAGTGCAAATACTACTATTCTTTTATCTTTAAAGATATCTGTGGACGTTTGTTCAGCCCAATCATAATCTGTTTGCCCTTCTGCAATGGCTCTTCTTAGCCATTTAACTTCAGGTATTGTCATTTCAACTGCCATGTTCTTCTCCGTGTGTGTGGTACTGTAGTGTTATTTATTGCCGATTATACTAAAATCCCAAAAATCTTTGTATGTTTTTAGAGCTTCTTCTGTGTTCTTAAATGATGGACTTGATATTTGGTCAAGTAAAAATTCTATTTGGTGCAGATGAAACGACTTCTTGTCCGGGATATTACTGAGCATACACCACATTCGATTTCTATTCTCTTGTACTTTATCTTCCAATGTTTGATATATGTCATGCATTTTTAGTAGAGGAACTGATCCTACTTTAATTATTTCTTCAGCAATCATGTCTATTCGTTGTGCATCATCTACAACATTATCGTACTCTTCACTTATACCATACTCTTCGCATAGTGTGTGGAATCCTAATGCCTTAAATGCTTTAATAAAACCAGGCTGTGCAAACACCATTAACGCTTGTCCATACATCATGGGCTTTAATACTTTTTCAGTAAAGAAAATGTTTTTCTCTTTTAAGTCGCTAGTGCTTTCGCACGTTAACCAAATGTATGCATCATTATCTAACGGCACAAACTTTGATTCAACATCTCCAATAAACGCATGGTCTCCGGGCAATGATTTACCTAACTTCATTTCGTGTTTGAAGTTATGTGTATCTACATCAGTAAGTTCTGTGGCTGTCGCCGGCACAAGATTCTTTAACATGCTCCTAAAAAATGTAGTAGTATAATGGTTTCGCTCGCCAGTCTCGCTTGCCGAAGCATCTGCTCTGCCGGCACTTAGTCCATAAAGTCTTAGAGGAGGAAATGCACTTATTATACTGTCGACATGCTTAACACCCTTTTGCCATAATAGATAAAGTAATGCCAGTCTGCTGTCTGTTTCTCGCCTGTTAAGAAAAATAAATGTATTGTTCTTAGGTGTCATATCAGGCGCTGTGCTTGTATATGTACAATCTCTTCCTGTATATGCTCGGGATACTATCGACTCTATGTGGTCTGTATCACAATGACCTATCATCCACCATTTAACAATATAATTAATAGGCTTCTCGCCGTTCTCTTTTGCAAAGTCGTTAATCACGTCTTGCCCTGCAAAATTGTGACCCATGAATTGTATCTTGTCGTGTGGGATTTCATATATTGCCATTAAACTGTAAACTGTTTCTAATACTGCATTAATTTCTGGACTCTCATCGCAGAAACTAATTATAAGTGAACCGTTTAGGTCGTCCCAATTCTCAAAGAAACTCATTAAGAAATCTAACTGTTGTGTTTTAAGTGAATGATCTATAAATAAATTACCATTTGGACTCCAATTACTATGACCACTAGTGGGAATAAAGAAATCTACTGCTATTACTCGAGGCCATTCTTCAATATCGTTCTCATATATCATTCGAGCTCGTTGGAACGGATCGTTACTCAATACCAAAGGATGTTTTATTAATGATCCTGGATCACCGGCCATTATCCATGTCTTATATGGATCTATAGCTGTTAAATCAATAACGTCCCCGTCCGTTGTAGGTAATGCTCGTACATCAACCACTTGTTAATCCCCTTATAATCGATTGTAATAACACAGTTACGATAACTGCATTAAGTATTATTAAAGCTCTGTCTTTCCATAGTAGACCAACAGTAAGCCATCCCATTGTTCCTATAAGACTAAACCATACATCAATCATATGGTAATCTGTGCCTGCACTTCTGGCAACTACTGCTGTTAGAATAAATGCACTAGCAATCCATTTAACATACCAACTTGCATCTTGTTTAGGAGTCGCTGATTTATAAATTCTTTTACTGTGTTCTAATTCTTCTTTTGTAAACTTTGGCGGCACTATAAAATTCCTAAGGCGTACTTGCCTTCATCGCTCACCATTGTATCTGGATTCCACGGTGGATCAAAAGTTAAATGTACATGCACTTTATTAATGCCTTCTACACTTCTTGTTGCAAACTCTACTTCCATGGGCAATATCTCAGCCGCCGGACAGTTAGGTGAGGTTAGGGTCATGTCCACAGTACAATCAAACTCTTGGTTTAACTTGACTGCATAAATTAGTCCTAGGTCGTATATGTTAAGTGGTAATTCGGGGTCGAACACTCTTTTTAGATTAGCAACTACCTGATCTACTATTTGGTCTTCGAGGCTATCTTGTCCATTGCTTTCCATAATCCCTCCACTAGTTTAACGCAATCTAATTCGTTGTTATAAGGTGCAGAGCTAACTCTGAATACTCCGGTGCCTTCTTGGTTATAACGTCTACTGGCAGGTTGGGCACACATATGACCTGTTCTCACGCACACTTTATCGAAACTTAAATACCCTGCTATGTCACTAGGGTTGCAACCTTCTGTTACAAAACTATAAACGCTTCTAGGACCCATATGACCAATTAGTTTCAGTCCAGGAATATCAAACAATCCTTTATCCCTTACCATATTAAAAAATTCTGCTTCATTCTCTTGAATTGTTTTGTAGCCAATCTCACTAATCCATTTTGCCGCGGCACCTACACTGTGTACACCTGCTATGTTTGGGGTACCAGCTTCAATACGTTCATAGTTTCCATGTAAGTTATATTCTTCAAAGCTAACAAACTCAGCAGTTCCGCCTCCGAGGTCATTGCCAATTACTTCACTAAAGCCACCTCTATGAAATAACACTCCCGATCCGGTACTAGCATACATTTTATGTCCACTAAATACCATCCAGTCAATGTTGTTTGCTTGTAGGTCAATCTGTTTGTGTGCAATACTTTGACAAGCATCAATAATAACCTCACAATCATGCTCTTTAGCAATTCGTACCATTTGTTGCCACGGTGTATTCATTCCAGTTAAGTTACTTTGTGTTAAAAATGACACAATACTGCCTGGGTTCTCTTCTATTGCTTTTGTAAAATCTTCTATGCTTATATCACCATGGTCACTTGCTGGAACAACTACTAGTTTACCGTTAGTTGTAGTATAGCCATGTTGCATCCAAGGAAGGATGTTACTGTGATGTTCTAGTTCTGTTATTACTACCGTTCTATCACCAGCCAAATAGTCTGCTATAATATTTAACCCTTGTGTTGTTCCAGCCGTAAAGGCAATCTCACTAGTATCACAATTAATTAATTTAGCAACTTCTTCTCTAGCCTGGTCATATATCTCACTAGCAATTCCGCTAGTTTCAAAATCACCTCTGTGTACATTTGCTCTGTAGTTATAGTGATAATCACTTACCGCCTTAATTGCACTGTCCACAGTTTGTGAACTTGCGGCGTTATCTAAATATGCTAATTCAGTATATGCTAAACTAGGAAAGCAATTCCTAACTTCATTTATCTGCTTCGCTTTAGGGTATACTTTTAACATAAAAAACTCTCTATTAGCATCTCTGATGCAGTTGATCTATCAATTCCTTTAGTCTGTAAATAATACATGTGTTCTTCGTTAATGTTACTAACTGTGCAACCATGCTGGCATTTAATTTCCTTCGTGTGTATATCTAACACTGGTCTAGTATGCATAGTAACATTCTTATCTAGCATTAAGTTCTGGTTATTCATAGTGCCATCGAAGTCTGTACTCAATGGACCTACATCATATCTTCCTACAAAACTAGTTGATGCATATTCTTTACCAACATTCTTAATATCAATGTTACTGTAGTTATCAGGATCATTACTTTTCTGATAAACATATTGATGGTATTCATTACCTTTATAAATTTCGTTTCTGCCAATAATTTCTACAGATGTTTTACTGCTACTATCAATATAAAAGTTTTCTTGTGTGTACTGACTTCCAGTGTTTGTAAACTTAATTGTTAGTTTACTTCCAGGATGGCAAATGAATACACTATCAAATATGCTCCATCCACCGTAATCGTTTGTTGTTCTATCTATTGTTAGTTCTGCGTTTTCTCTAAGAACATACATACTGTAATTCATTTGTCCTGCTGTAGTTTTAACATCTTCTTTTAGATGTACTTTAGCATTGTATTGTACATCAAAAATAGTTGTGTTGCACTGTAGTACAGGTTCATCACTGCTGTTCCTATACTGTACTGTTACAGGATTTTTATTAAACGTATCGTTACTACCGTTAGGGAATATAATTACGTTAGGGAAAGGTGTAAGAGCATATGTTACTTTACTAAAGTTGTCTTGTTGCTTTAGTAGTTTTACATATTCGCTTTGCCTGTTCTTGTTAGTATTAACACTGTCTAATATCTGTATGTTAAATGGACTGCGTTTACCTAAATCATTTGATGTGAATACTCTGCTGTCGTTTAATACAATAGACTTACTTAAACCGTTCAAATAACTAAAACGTTCTATAACGTCATAACTATCTTTATCAGATTCAGCACTAAGTATATCAATAGCATACAATTTATGTATGTTCGCAAAGTTAAACTGTTCACTGCGTTTAGTTGGCAAGCCTTCTTCTTTTAATGATAGTAAGTTAGCCTCAAATGATTGTTTAAACTGTGGAAGTATATTAGCCCAATAAGAGTGTGGTAACTCATCTATAAAGTTATTAGAAGTAACGTATTCAACGTGGTCTTCTAATTTATTAAACTCGTCTACATTGGCTACATGCGTTAATAGTGATTGGCCGAATAAAGTTTTATACACCTTCGAACCCATCAGCAAAAATCTTGTCTGCTAAAGTTTGGTCACCTTTAATAGCGCCGTCTTTTTGCAAAACAATAACAGCGTCAGGATTCAATCCTGTAATTAGTTTGTCGTAATGTGTTACCACAATCAATGTGTTGTCTTCTGTGCGCCAAGCATTTAATTCCGATGTTAATGCTTTAATTCCATCTACGTCTAGTCCACTATCAGGTTCATCTAACATTGCTAACTTTGTATTCATCATTAACATTTGTATTAGCTCGTTCTTTTTCTTTTCGCCGCCACTTGCATCTGTGTTAAGATTACGTTTATCCCAATCGTTTGGTAAACCTAGTGTGTCAGCAAATTCTTTAAACTTACCTAATGACTCTTTGATCTCTGTTACTTTAATGCCAGTTGCTTGTTTAATAAACTGGAAGTTACTTAGCCCTGGAATACTTGTGGGTGCTTGGAATCCTACAAACATGCCTAGTCTAGCACGTTCGTCTGTTTCTAGTGCGTTAATATCGCTACCTTGGAAACTTGCACTACCACTTGCTTCTGGCAGTCCTGGCTTACCCATTAGACTGTGTATCAGTGTGCTTTTGCCTACACCGTTACTGCCCATTATGACATAAGTTTTGCCAGCTTCAAATGTTAAACTGACGTCTTCGAATATTCCTTCAACTGTATAATTCTTTAATTTTAGCATGTGTGTATTGTACTACCTTTGTTATATGTTGTCAACGTTTATCCTACTGCTCCTTCCAATGTTACACTAAGAAGTTTATTCGCTTCTGCGGCAAACTCCAATGGTAACTTTTGGAACACATCTTTGCAGAATCCGTTGACAACTAGATTCATTGCATCGTCTTCGCTGAGACCTCTACTTTGTAAATAATATAATTGCTCTTCACTAATCTTGCCAGCACTTGCTTCATGCTCTATTTTAGCACTATTGTTCTGGCATGTGATGTACGGTATTGTTAATGCTCTGCTATCTTGTAGCATTAAACTATCGCACTTGGTAAAGTTCTGAGCATTGTGGGCACCAGGATTTACTTTAACTGAGCCCCTATAAGTATTTGTACTATCTCCAAAACTAATACCTTTGGATATAATAGTACTCTTAGTGTTCTTTCCAAGATGTATCATTTTAGTTCCAGTGTCTGCTTGTTGCTTACCTTGGGTAACTGCAACACTGAAGAACTCGCCGATACTGCCGTCTCCTTTAAGGATACAACTTGGGTACTTCCATGTGATAGCACTACCAGTTTCAACTTGGGTCCAACTTACTTTGCTGTCTACTCCTTTACACATGGCTCGTTTGGTTACGAAGTTATAAACTCCTCCCACACCATTCTCATCTCCAGCATACCAATTTTGTACTGTGCTATACTTGATCTCTGCTCTATCGTGTGTTACAAGCTCCACAACAGCCGCATGTAGGGTGTTCTCATCATATGCTGGTGCTGTACAACCTTCTAAGTAACTAACAAAACTATCTGCATCTGCTACAATAAGTGTGCGTTCAAACTGTCCTGTGTTACGGGCGTTAATACGGAAGTATGTATTCAGTTCCATAGGACATCTTACGCCGGGTGGAATGTACACAAAAGTACCGTCTGTGAACACCGCAGAGTTCAGTGTAGCAAAGTAATTGTCAGTGTACGGTACAACTGTGCCTAAATACTGCTTAACTAGTTCTGGATGTTCTTTTACTGCTTCGCTAATACTACTGAATATAATACCGTGTTTCTTTAATTCTTTTTGGAACGTAGTAGCGATGCTGACACTATCAAATACTGCGTCGATGGCTACTAATGGAATACTACTTTCATCTGCAGACTTGGATGTATCTAATCCAAGTAATGCATCACGTTCGTGTAATGGTACGCCTAACTTTTCAAACGTATCCAAAATCTCTTGTGGAATATCACCTTCTTCAAAAAACTTAGGTGCGGAGTAATAACTAAGTGCTTGGTAATCAATAGGCACATAAGTTAGCTCACTCCAATCGGGTTCGTCCATACCAACCCATTTCTTAAATGCTTTTAATCTAAAGTCTAATAACCATTCCGGTTCTTCTTTAATAGCACTAATCTTTCTTACAGTTTCTTCGTCTAATCCAGGCGGCAAACTATCCGCTTCTACTTTAGTATCAAAGCCTTGTTCGTATTTTGAAGTGTTTAAGTTATCAATGCTCATCCTATTTTCTCAACTTTAAGTTGTAGAGGATGTCCAGCTGATCTAGATACTGCAATTGCCTCTAGGCATTTTTGTTCAGCAATCTCTGAGTTATAAGTTCCAGCAACTGCTTGTCCGTCTGAATGTACTGTCTGTGTTAATGTTTTTGCTGATGTAATGTTTTTATTAAATATTTCAATCAGTAAGGTTATAACAAACTCGACTGGTGTAAAATCATCGTTGTATATAACAACATTAAACCTCGACGGATATCGGAGTTCTGTTGATGTTTTTGTTTTTACCGCCTCTTTTGCCATGTGTTACCTTTTACGTTTGTGTGGTTAAATAGTATTATACACTATTTAGTATGTACAAAGCAACCTTTTTATGATTTTATCTGACTGCGGTGTAACGTAGGTAGTAGTTGCCTACTACCCACATATTTACCACAAAGATTAAGTTATTTTAATTTTTTGCGGCTTCATCGCATCTGGGACATTTCGTTCTAGTTGAACTCGTAGTAAACCATCTTCTAGTTTAGCATCCTTAACTTCAACATATTCTGCAAGTTTGAAAGTTCTGATGAAATTCCTTTCTGCAATACCTTTATGTAAGAATTCAACTTCTACAGCATCATCTTTATCTAAAGTATCTAGTACATTTGAAGTACCAGTAATTTTGAGTGTACCATCTTCAAGTTCAATTTCGATATCTGATTTTTTAAATCCTGCAATAGCAAGAGTAATTTCATAGATGTCGTTTTTGTTCTTAGTGATGTTATAAGGCGGATAGCCTGTTCCATTTTGCGAAAATGAAGGGTCGTTAAAAAACTGCTCAGCCATTCTGTCGAAGCCGACGCTCATTTTATATAGTGGGGATAGTGAATCGGATGTGATTCGGATCTGCTTATTCATATTAGTCTCCTTTTAAAAAGCAAGTTAATTGTTATCCTAATCTTCTTAAACCCTATTGGCGAATAAAAAGATCGCAGATTAGAGGACATTCGATAGTGTGTGTCCTGTACCTCTAAGCTACTTGATTACACTTGTAAGTTATTTAAGGTGTTACCATCTCAAACTCTTTTAGTGGGTAATCCCAAAAGTTAGTTTTCGTTTCTTCCGAAAAAGTATCCTCTAACTACAACTGCTACTTAAATTTACAGTTGGGCGTTTTAGTATTCTATTCTTCTTACCAGTCGGTTTGTATCACTTACGATCAACTTACCTTGTGTAGGAATCCTTTCCTATAAAACGGCAATTTATTTTACAGTATGCTTTTGTCTCTTACGATTCAATTGCACTTGTAGTTTAAATTGCAAAGTTATTTATGTAACTAGTATAATATATAGTGCTTTTTTGGTAAATTTCAAGTCGAAATAGACATCTTTTTTAAGAAATCGTCTAAAAAGCCATAATTAATGCCACTGTAAGCATTAAAGTAATGGAATCTATTATGTGAAAGTATGTCCTGCATCTCATTACTCTCATACCATTCTTGTAAAGTTTCTTTTGATTGTGAACATACATATTCTATTTGGTCTACCCAATTCATACTTTCGTCCCAAAAGTTATTGAACGTTTTAAAGCCTGCACGATGTAAATACTGTGTACGTTCCTTGTTAAAACTAACAAACGGTCTCAACCCTACTATAGGCTTGAATGTTTTTTCACTTAAGAATGAACACGGTGGACTCGATGATTCACTAATAACATTTAAGAAGTGGCTTGCCCAAATATGATCGTTACCTAAACTGCCGTTATACTTAGGCAAGATATTATCGTTACCCATTACATCATAAGGATCGTTGTGTTTGGGAGCCTCTCCCACTGTTAACTCGTTGGCTAAACTTACATATCCTTCGTCTAACAACTGATGTTTCTTGAGTAGGTCAACTGCTTGTATTCTGTGTATATGAGGCTTACGATTATACATTATATATGGTTTAAAATCGTCTCCCCAATTAATAGTATAGTCTGTACGGCTATCTAAACCAAAGTGTTTACTCATACCTTGTGAAGCTTCAGCTACGAGCCGGAAGTCGCAATTGCGATTGCTTACTGTTGGTATTCCTTCCCAACCAAAGTCCTTTATTTGCGGATTGTTATTCTCAATAAATCCGATCGGATCCAGTAGTTGTACCAGCAACATATTTTTCTTTCGTGCTGATGGTGGCGAGAATAGTTTATAATGTTTAATTTTAGGGTAATGGTTTTCAAATAACATAAGCATCGAAGAATCAATAATAGTTTTATTAGGAAATGCTTGTTGTATCATATCCATAACTTTAGTGTATGGCAGTTCGAACCCTAAACCCGCACGGGAGAAATTAGGTAGATTTGTTATATGCTCATTGTATATCATTTTTTAAATTCTTGCGTTCAAAGTACATTCGTACATACGTTTTTCTCACAATAGCAAATATGGTAAAGAAGAACGTTAAGAACACTGATGTCCAAAAGATCCTATCACCTTCACTTTCTAACACTAATAAAAATGTTCTATTTGCTATGTATAGTAATAACATATTTAGTGGAAAATTTATAATTAATGCTAACCCAGTATCTTGTACTGATTCTTTGAATGCTCTAGCTCTACTCTCTTTCTTGTCAGTATTAGTCAATCTCTGCGTCTCCTATTATGCCATCGTATCCTTTGAAACGATAGTAAACTGTGAGTTCTTCACCTTTAGCAACTGGAATAACAGTGTGTAAATTTCTGTCGCCTTTGTCTGTGCTAATATAACAGTTAGGATTCTCTGAATGATTAATAAATCCACCCAATGGAGTTCTAACCCATTCGTGTCTATCTCTATTGTGTACTAGAACATGAGTTTCTCCTAGCACATTACCAGCTTCTAACTTGGTCGTTGAATGTAATCCTAGTCCATGTGTGACACTATCTTTGATAGTCAGACCTTCCGGTAATGGTCTATATGTAAAATCACTAAATACTTTTTTACTGCTCTTTTTCACTTCCTGCGTCTCCTATTTTACGCATACCTTCTTCTATGTATGGGCCCAAATTAGTTATTGGGAATTTGTTTAAAAATTTTAATTCGAATATCATTCGTTCTTCTTTAGTCATTGGTCGTTCATTTGCTCTGACCATAACATTAATACAAAATGTATGACTACTAGGAGAATCTTTAGCATCGCCGATCCAAGGGTTGCCCCAATTCATTTCAAATACATGCGGTATTTCATTATCCACAAACCATTTTTTAATTGGTAAAATAGCTTCTCTGACACCTGTCTCCGTTACCCAGTCATAATCTCCATCGTCACTACACGGAGCACACACAATCAAATGCGACTGTGTGGGATCCGAGTTCTCATGAATACTCTTACTGAGGAAGTTTTCTTTTTCTTGCATTGCAACTATACTTCGTAGGTTACTGCGGTTACATTCTCAACAACAAAACTACGCCAGCCCTTTGCGTTGGTATCGTATACCGACAAAGTGTTATTAGGATTTTTAAGTACCCTAGGCTTTTTAGGCTCTGCACCTTCAACAACTTCTACTACAGGTAGTAATGTGTTATCTAGTGTACAAGTCATTATTCGTTGATCACCGTCTTTCTTAGTGAATGTAACTTCAGCAACACCTTCTTTTAAAATGCCTTTCATTGCATCTCGAAATGCTACTAATTCAGTTTCGTTGTTTACTTTACTAATTTGTAATTGTTGTTTCATTGTTTTGCTCCTAAGTAATCTTTATTAATCATTGTTTTAATCCTGTGTCCTAAGTAATCTTTATTAATCATTGTTTTAATCCTGTGACACCGACAACATCTAGTTTCAATGTTTTCCTCTGTGTGGAGTTCATCCCCGCCACCGCTTTTCAATTCCTTATGGTCACCTTCTAATGTGGCTCGCATACAAGCAATTTTGTGATACTCGTCTTCAATACCATCGAACGCAGGATCTTCCCTTGGATCGTATTTGCAATCTACACAAACCCATTCCCTATAAAACGTATGAAGTCTATCCAGCTTACCCATGCCGCCGTATTCTGCACACTTTAATTGATGGTATCTGCATAGCACGTTACTGCCTGGGCCTGTCATTACTGTAATATCTTTATCGCAGTCCATGAGCTTACATTTTAAGCCCTTTTGTTCGTTCATAAGTTTATCAGCTTTAAATACATCGTCTTTTCTATCCCTTAACTTTACCATAGCTCGTTCTCCTTAGGCTTGTAACCACTTGGAGCATCGTAGAACGGTGCTTTTAAGTCTGGGAGACTTTTATTCATCTGTGCAATTAAGAACGGTAGTGCCGTGTACATCTCTGTGGAGAAGTAGTTTTTTGCTATAATGTTACCAGTGGTAGGACAAATCTTATTAGGATCGTTTCTATGAAATGCTTTAAACCAATTGTCAAAACTTGTTCTAACCTTAATCCAAAATGGCCCTGATGGACTAAAGTCTGCATCAAAGTATTGTTTGGTAAATGTTGCAAACTTAATCAAGTAGTTGTCATTGACTTCAATGCCTTGCTGATGTATCAAGTTAAACAGCTCAAATAACTGCCTGGCTTCTTTAGCCTCTACTGGTCTTGATTGGCCAATATATGCCCAATAGTCGCAGAACATTTGTGTAATTTCTATAGGCTTTTGCTTATCTTTCTTCTTAGAGTAAATTGTGTCTGCTAATAGTGTGAATGCACCATCCTCATCTTCATCACCAAACTTCTTGTGTGTCATAAACAATCCAACTTCTGCCAGCATGGCTTGTTTTTTTGACATGTCTATCCATTCAGGATCTTCTGATCCGTCAACGTTCACGCCCATTATCATCGATGCAACTAAGTCAATAGCATCTAACGGTTCTTTAGCATCGCCGTTTAATAGGATAAAGTTACGTCTAATCTCTAAACGTTTTGCTCTAGGGTAAATGTTTACTGGAATTTTTACATCTTGTGGACGTAGCCCAAATACCCAAACTGCAATAATGTACAACACAATAACTGTATGTTGGCCGTCCCATGCATTTAGTCTTCCGGTATCTGGATTAATATTACATTGTATTGGCATTACCATACTTTCCATAAAGCCAAGTAGTATAGCAACAATATGCCTCCAGCTTACTTGACGTTGCATGGTAGTATCGATATCAATATCTGCTAACGTTAAGTCTGTTGGGGCGGCTGTAACTAGTGCCAAGTCTGCCCATTCTTTCAACTTAGGATTTCTGCCTATCCATTCTGCTGTAATGTGATTTAGTCTTTTCTGTAATATAGGATTGGCTTTAATACAATCTTTAAGCCGTGTGTTTACATCGACATAGTTACTTTCTGTTTCTTGGTACTTTTGGTTTTGCTTATCTGCATAAGATTTTTGATTTGACATAGTGAACGACCCTCCTAGGTCTTTATGTAATTAACAAGTGTAGTATATACTACTTCTTTGGTATAGTCAACCTTTTAGGTTTGCTATTTGGTTTAACAATGCATCTACTTGAGGATCATTTAAATGTCCTATTACATCGTCAGTAATTTCAGTATCGTAACATAGGCTTCCTTCAGCATCGAGAACTGCTAGTTCCCATAAGCCACTTTTGCCGCCATAAGAACCTTCATGCTTAACAACACTAGCACCATAGCCATTTTTAAAATGGTACAGTTTTTGCCTACCACCTTTCTTATAGCCATCACTTAAATCAATGTCTTCGTGTTTAACTAGTCTGTTGTCGTCATAATTCATTGTACTACTTTCCTATGTGCTTGATTTCGTTCTTAGGAACTACTTGGTATGCACCTTTATTATATGCTGGTGCAATTGTGTAGTTCGAACTTATTTGTTGTTTCTCTAAATCCCATTTAGAATCTTTGCCACTTATAGCACCTTTGCTTTCTAGGCTTGGGTATTGTTTATCTACCCTAGGTGTTGATGTAGATTCCGTTGTTCTCTTTTGGAACTGGCTTGCATCATACTTTACTTCGCCTCTACAATATGCTATGTAGTCTTCTACAGTTTTATATTGCATACTGTGTCTATGGTTACGTTTACAATCCTTGTTATGCTTTCTAAAAGCAACCAAGTAGTTATCGTACTCACGTTTGGTAAGTGGCTTCTTTTTTTTCTTCTTTCGAGTATTTATAGTACTCAAGCCTTGTGCAAGATGCATTGTCATATTATCTTTCAAATCCTGGAAATGAATGAGAAGCAAAACTAAATTCGTAATTACCATCTGAATAATCAATACCGTCTCTTTCTGAGATACTGTCGATAACACGATCCATCATCAAATCATGGTGTTCTTTATTTACACCAACTGGGTATTCTTTACCAACTGGGTGGTCAATGTTATCTTCATGATGCAACCACATAGCTTCTACGGCTGTTAGTTTAACAGCAACAGGTATGCTTGTTGCAAGATGCGTCATGTGGATAGTGGTGTTACCACTTCTCGGACTTGAAACAATTTTATCTTTATTTTGTGCGTTTTTATACATTTATGAACTCCTACATTCTTACTTTGTTATATAACTATTATACCACATTTCATGGTAGAAGTCAACCTTTTTAGGCTTCATGTACACCAAGTACGCCTGGATTAATCCATTCTGCAAACAAGCCGTTAGCATCAAGAATATCAACTACAACTTGGTTAACACCAAATAGACCCATGTCCATTTGATAGTAGTCAGCCCATACAACATCATCATTGTACTCTGCACTGATGCGGAAGAACTTGTCATCGCCGTAGTCGTCACCGACTATAACTGGCGCACCTAAATTCTTTAAAGCGGTAAAGGCTTTCTTATAATTACGTTGCATTATTATGCTCCTATTAAATTATAGTCTATGAGTTCATTAACTCTGTCGTAGTAATAGTCTTCATCGGTATTAACACAGTTGGCTATCTTTTGATGTATAAGTGTTTCTACTTCCTGCTCAGTAAACTCGCTATCCAGTCTGTATTCCAGTCTGATTGTGTCATTAACATCGTCTGCAATTGATTCAACCAGTTCGGTGTCTTCTTGTAGAGCCAGTTCTAGTTCTAGTACAGATGGCATCTTATTTAACCGCTTGTATTAAACCATTCGACATAGTAACTTGTGCAAAGAATTCACGTCCTGGAAGTCCGGTAACTGCTGGACGGTGTGCTCCTACAAACGAACCGTCAGCTTTAAATTCGTTACCGAACATACTAGTCTCTTGATAGTCTAGGCGTTGACCTACACACTCTTTTAATTCTTTCTTACTTTTATAACCCATTAATAACATCATATTATTTCCCCGTGTATCCTTTGGCTTCCATTGCACCTCTAGGGTGAATTTGTGTTGAAAGGTCT
>TARA_R110001606_G_scaffold56150_1_pt1 | contig 15611 bp, 26 predicted proteins | sample TARA_R110001606 | Tara Oceans TARA_R110001606 (sample SAMEA4398315) | marine metagenome | biome: Polar Biome; feature: [SRF] surface water layer (ENVO:00010504); material: water (ENVO:00002006), including particulate matter (ENVO:01000060) such as... | depth 5 m | reverse complement strand
CCAAAAGATTTTGCAGCTGGTATGGCTAATAAAAAAATGGTAATGGGGACGGTGGGCATAGACGTGATGAGCAACCTGAAGAGCACTCAGCTTTCTAGGATGTATCCTAATGAAATCTTGTCGGGCCGTATGATTGACACATCGGTACTAGGGGAGAAGGCTGGTGACAAAGGGGGGAGGGCTTATGGAGACGTGCGCAATAAGATAACTCAGATATACAACGGGTTATTATCGCCCGCAAAGAAAGGAATCGAGCTTGTAGCTGACACATTGATATCCGCTCCCGATAAAGCTATTATCCGACCGCTCTGGTTTGGTTCATTTGAGAACGCTTTTGTAGAAATTACAGGTAAAAAGCCAGACTTCGAAAAGATATCTGCAAACGATGAAGCTTATATGGAGGCTAATCAAGAGGCGCTAGACAAAGCAACCGATACAGCAGACCAAGTCACTACGCTTGCTGGTGCGGCGGACAACCCGTTCAAGAGTATGCTAAGGGGTAAGTATCCTTCCAAGGCCAAGCAGACCGCCCTGCTTCAGTTCTTCAATAACTTCAATAGCTTTATGACTCGATTCTTGATATATGAATATATATCAGCGAGGACGGCAGTGAACGCTATGCTGGGTAACGGTATGATTTCCAAGCGTCAAGGCGCGGCTCTACTTGGTGCCGTTGTTACACGTATGGTTACTTATACTCTGTTAAACACTGTATTTGCTCTACTATTGAAGCAAGCATTTGGATTAGGAGACGAAGAGGACGAGAAGGATATAGAGAAGCAGTTCGGTCAGGCATTGGCCTCTACTGCCGTCAGCCTTATAGTAGGCCGAGACTTCGGTAACGTAGTAAAGGGTCTCCTTAACTACGGAGTGGAGAATCTCAACGAAGAGTTTCTAGATGAGCTTCGTGACGGAGACTACGACCCGTACCGCGACTCTATCGCTTACACGTTTGTGCCAGCAGACAAGGAGTACAAGTCCAACACCCTAGCGGATTACATACGTAACCTGATGGGTCCGTTCGGGACGTTCTATAAGATGGCAGAGTTCGGAGTGAAGGCGCTGAGTGCCGATGAGAAGAAAGACCCTGCTGCGCGGCTACGGCAGTTAAGAGAACTCAACGAGCGATTGCCGCTCGAGGTCCTCGGTAACTTAGGATTGATTCCTTTATACCGTGATATCAGGGCGCTCTTACTAGCCGATATCTACAAGGATATGGGTAAGGAAAAGAAGGGAGGTAAAACAGGTATGACTAAAGCTGAAAAGGCTCAGATGAAAGAATACTTCCCTGAGCTTTACGAGATGCAGATGCAGATGGAAGAGGATATGAAGAACCCCGAGCTTGAGCGATTCGAAAAGGAGATGAAGCTCCTTGAAAAGCAGATTGAGGAATCCCTAAAGCAGAGCCGATAGTAAACGGAACAGGCCCCAGAGAAGGACTCCGTTAAGGACAAAGACCAACAGGAGGTTACGTGTTTCTTTTCTCATAGCAGCTTGTCGGTTATGTTATGACCTAGGTCTATATGAAGATACGATATCTTCTTTGACTTGGTCTGTCCTCTATCCCAATGCGTCTTAGCAGGTAGGTTTCTGACCTCCCAGTTAAGCGCATTGGTTTTAGAGATGTGGTTTAAATCAAACGCCCACACCCCTTGGGGTGTAGAGTTTATATAGATAGCTCGCGTCTTATTTTTAGCCGACTCCTGCATCATATACTCGTACTTAATATGCTCTATCAATAGCTCGTCATAGTGTCGAGTCCGACACTTTAATTCTATCTGCATATTGAAGTCCTCGCTGAAGCAATCGTATCGAGAAAAGTTAGACTTATAATTTAAAAGGTCAGGGATTAAACTATCCCGCAACGCTTCGTATAGTGACTGTTCATCTTTGTATCTCATCCTCAATTGAATCTACCAAATCCTTGAGACGTTGATTCAACTTCACGACACATAGACACACTTGAGAATAATCCTGGTCCACAAAATTCTCGTAGATATCATCGGACAGGTCGTGGATTTCACCCATCATAAAATTGATAAGCTTAAGTCGTTCTGCGGTATCCACGTTCCAGTTGTCCATTGTCTATCTTAAAAGTATTTTCGCTTCCTCTGGATTTATAGTCTTGATAGCTTGGTAGATTCTCTTTGAGTTCCGCTGGACCTCTTCCCTTTCTTTCTTTAGGGAGTCAGTTCCTAAGCGGGTATACATAAAGCAATCTACTTTTAATAACGCATCAATCTTTTGTCTCTCCGTCCAGGTTTTGAAACTTAGAATCTTATCTATATCATTGATATTATAAGCCATTTATGATAGTTATTAATTTAGATTTCAATTGTTTTTCCTTACCAGAAGGAAGTCTCTTCCTAATAATATGAAATATATCTGACAATCGCTCATCCTCCCTATCACGTTTATCGAGGCGAGCTTCAGTTTTCGTCAGTCGTAAAGATAAGGATTCTAAATTCTGTCTTAATCGGTAGATATGGTGACGAAGCTCCAACGTATCCATCTCGTCGATAGGGTCAACGGTATTCTCCCGTAGTTTAGATATCCTTCTATATGATTCATCTAGGTTAGGGTGTTGACTAAACAGGACGTGTGCGTTCCTTAAGTAGTGAAGTATAGTCGCGTGGTCTTTATCTAGGGTGCGACCTATAGCTGTAAGGCTGTATCCTCTGTCGCGCATCACCTGCGTATAAACCCTGCGGGCATCTACATAGGGTCTCTTACGAGTCTTTTGTAGTATATCTAAATTAAATTCTGCATTTACGATAGCAATTAACTGCTCACTCTCCTTCTGTATGAGGGATGTATTCATTGGATAAGATTTTATCGAGGTAATTATCTAAGTCCACTTCGATGATATCAATCATCACGGCAAACTCAGGGTCCTCTTTTAGGAATTCAACTTCTAAAAACGTAGGCCGTCCATATTTATTGTGGATAACCATACCCGTAGTTTGCGGGAATATACTTACGATAGGCAAATCATAGACCGCCTCTTCTAACTTAGACCATATGTCCATAGCCTCGGGGATGGTAAAGAGTTTTATCTGAGATAAAAAACTATCGTCAGCCACGAACATAACGTCACTGCTCTCCTCTGTATACTTCTGTTTTAAATCCATAGCCTTCTAGTTCTTTTAATCGATACTCTTGTAACCTTGACACCTTCCCTTTCGGGCGTTTAACTTCCGAGAATAACACATCAGCTCCTGGCTTCAAAGCCAGTATATCAGGTATGCCGTTCTTATTGGTCTTCATCAGCTTCAGGACGTAGTACCCCTCAGCCTCCAGCTCCTTGATTCGATTGGATTGGATTTGTTGTTCAGTCATTAACAATAAAGTTACTAATTTCTACAAGAGGGATTAAGACAGCCATTGATGTATTGGAGTCACCCATTTTCTTGGTTTTTCCATTCATATAGTATTTTCTAGCTACGTCTTTTAATCTATCTGTTTCGATTATAATTATCACTTTGTCTTCATATTCTCTAGAAAGTACGAATACCCAGTATTCAGCTTCTGTCGTTGCTATACCCGATGGCTTTCCTCTACTCTCATATTCGATTGCTAAATTTCCCGTTCTTCCTGTCCAAGAATCTCTCTTTACTTCAAGCTTTTTTCCTGAAAGAATTTTATGAACTAGAGTTTCGCCCTCCTTACCTATCTCTAAGTCATATCTAAAATCGTTATTATAATTCATTATGCTTCTTAAAGTGTCTAAGTGTGTAGTCTTTCTTACGAGCTACCGCTTGGTATATGTCCTTCTCAATACCTCCTTTAGAGAATACCCAGTAGACATCGTTCTTGAGCCTGTCCTTAGTGGTCATCCTATCTCTTGACTGCCAATAACTTGTGGCACTGAAGTCGATATTGTAGTACACCAAAGCCGTAGCCTGACGTAGCGAGATACCCTCTCGTCCGCTGACTATCTGTAGGGCTATGTTCTTATCGGTGGTGTTGAACTCCTCGAGTTCTGTCGTGAGCTTATCACCGAAAATCTTCTTTAAAGCGTTCAGCTCTTCTTTAAACTTATAGAAGATACCAATCTTCTTATCCTTGAATCGCTCACGTATAAACTCCGCCTTGGTATAGTCCAATACCATAGACTCTCCACTCTCGAACTTCACCGTTCCCGAGCATAGTTGGTGGACCTTTTGCATCAGCTTCACAGCTGTGTCAGCGAGTATCACCTCGTCCTTACCCTCGACCACCTTATCGCGCTTGAGCTTATTGATAATATTTTGTGTCGACTCCGACATTATTACCTCCAGCACGTGCTCCTTGGTATCCACAACGAAGCCCGCCTCCTTCTGCGTATACATCAGCGTGTATGGCTTCACAGCGTCTAGGATAGATTGCTTACCTCCTGAGTAGTCATTGACCATATGAAGCCCCCTACGTTGTTGCTTTACGTTGACGAACTCATTGGCGAACTTATAGAACGTCTTGTAGTAGTCAAATGGATTGCCCTGTATCCCATAGACCTGATGGTACATAGCCGAGTACGACTCAGGGGTAGGGGTGCCTGACATAAGGATGACATAGGGTCTGTACTTAGCGAGCAATGTACGTACCTGCTTCGTCCGTTTACTGGGTTTAGGAAACGCTCCCATCGTGTGACTCTCATCACACACCACTACATCCCACGCCACCTCGGGTAGCTTATGTAGGCTCTCGTAGTTGATGACAGTCAGGTTATAACTAGGCGAGAGCATAGCGTTATCGTCCTCTATAGAACTGATAGCTTTCTTCTTGGTTATAAACAGTACGTTCTGTGCCTTTAGCTGCTCGGCTATAGCGAGACTCGTAAGCGTCTTGCCCGTTCGCACCTCCATAGCTAGATAGCACCACCCTGCACGCTGTAGGACCTCGACGGCTTTGCCGCATATCTCCTTTTGGTAGTCGCGTAGCTCCATTAGAACTCGAACTTAGTGTTGGCCTCTAGCTCGTGCTTATGCCGTAAGCGTAGCCACTTACCGTGGGAGTCGCGCCCGTCTTCAGGCGGTACTCCCGTCTTGTATACAGCATATGATACCAACCACTTATAGAATTTCATACGCGATATCGACTGCTTAGCCCGTGGGCCATAATCAGGGTTGTCGCTTATAAACTCTTCGTACAGAGTATTCTTGTAGACCTTCCTGTCTATAGTTAGGTGTGGGTTAGGAGAGGAGTTATCCAGTAGTCCGCACCACTCGATAAACTCGTGCGAGGTCTCAGCAGAAAGCTTTCGCTTCTTGAGGTTAACGAACGCGCTCTTTACTAAGCCGTCGTTCATATACAGCTGCAAGCATCCTACCATATAATTGTCGAACTGACACCACATATCCTCGTCCCAATCGCTGAACATAAGCTTCTTGAACTCGTCCTGTGGAGTGAAGTTCTTGCTGTAGTATTGGTGTAGCTCTAGCTCCCACTTACGACGTTCGAAGCTATTGCCGCTTCCTTTAATAGCGTAGTTGGTAGTGATGGCAATCTTCGGGCTCTTCTCAAAGGGTATCTTAATAGCGTCTTTGTTCTTCTTCTCTAGCGTCAGGCCCTCCGTCACGACTGAGAACAGCCGCTCGAAATCGAAGTGCTTCTTCACGTCATCGAAACAAAGTATCTGCGTATCTGCCGATACCAACTGATAGGCGAACGACCGCTCGAAAGCAAAGCTCTTTCCGTCAATGACCACCAGCTTCTTCATCTGCGATAAGGCGTTCATAAAAATACCTTTGCCTGTTCCTCCCTCGGGATTGTCGCTTATCACCTCGTCGTTCAGGATTACTGCGGGGCAGTACGACAGACTTTTGTATCCGTGCATCATATACCCTATGGTGCTTTCCATTGACCTTACTCGGCCCTCTTCGTTGCCGCATACGTTTCCTATAAACGTCCTGTAATCGAAATCCCCTACCTCGCATATAGTAAAGTTCCTGTCTATAACGTGGTCTTTCCATACGTAACCACCTAGGTCAATGTAGTCAATTGGCTTGACTTCTTTTAGGCCGATATGTACCGCGCAGTTACGGTAATACAGATACGAAGAGTCCTTGGTGTCTTCTATAAAGAACACATCGATAGAGCTTAGTAGCGTCAGGAACTCTTCCCTGAAGTACTTGGTGTTCTCGGCGAAGTAATTGTAAACCGCTACGTCATCAAGCTCGAGAAGGTAGTTGAGGATAAAATCCTTAATCTCTTTCTCCGAGGTGTGGTCGATGAGGTTATTCGTAACACGTACAAAGACATAGTTCTTACTTCCTTCGGGGCAGTACTTAAAGAAACCATTCTCTTCGAGGAAATTCTTAAAGAGTATATGTACAATCTTAATCGTTCCTTTTTCTCCGCGCTTCTCCCAAAAAGTCTGGCTTGCCTGCTCCTCTTCTATCGCATCGATAACAGAGTCAATTACACCGCCCTCAATTGGCAAGTCCTCTAGTTGGGAGCGGATTTCTTTTTTTGGCACACCGCGTCTAAGCTTGGCCTTCACTTGATTCAGCCTGTCCTCGTCCTCGTAGTACTTGGTGTTGTAGTTCTCGCTACGGCTATACGCAGAGTCGATTGTATTTTTAATCTCATTAGGTGTAAACGATTCGCTACCATATCGACCTAGCACATACTCTGCTAAGGAGCGTGATATACCAAAGTCATTGAACGCCGCCGCTAGGATATAGGTATTGTGATTGCGCTGTCCCTCTACCATAGGGTATTTCTTCTCCCACCATTTTACCAATCGCTCTATGACCTTGTTCTCATCGGTAATAGGTATCGTCGCAACGTCTTTGTGCTTGTGTATAGGTGTGTACTCAATCTCCTCAATCCTATCCCATAGGACAGAATCCTCGTTGATATGAATCAGCGGGTCGTGCGACTCGTAACATACCCTGCTTATGTTCTTACTCGTGGTATCGAAATGCGGGTTGTTGTAATGCTTGTGTAGCGAGTTAAAGAAGTTCTTGTGGTTGTCGATATCGGCAGGTACTTTAACTAAGACCTTGAGACCTTGACCCGAAGGCGAAATAAATACCGCGTAAGAGTACTTGCTTTCTGAAAGGGATTTCTTATCGGAAAGTAAATCCTTCTGCTTATCGTACCCATCGAAGTCCAGGCATATAAGACCGCTATGCTCGGTGATGGATGCATCCTGACGCTTGGTAAAGGTTCCGCTAAAACAAACAGCGGGAAGCATCTTTTTAAGTTCGTTACGTTCTGTTTTACGTTTCTCCGCACGGACTTTCTTTATAATTTCTTTGGTCGGGATGGGCTCTCCATTGCTGTTGGCTCCGTCCCGAATACGGTCTAAGACCACGCTGACCTCTCTGTAGAAAGGCGTGTCGGTCTCTTGGATATTGCGGAAGACTGTAATTTGAGGCATTTTTTGTTTGATTTGTGTTGACCTATGTTGAATTTATGTTGACTTTGTGTCGACTTTTTATAGCTAACTAACTGATAACCAATTGTAGTGTTGGAAATGTTAACTTTAACCCTATTACTTTCAAGAAAAAATATAATAAAGAAGAGAGTAAATATATATATATATAGGGGGGAGTAAAGTCAACATTCTACATTCGATAAAAAAGGGGCTGAAGAACATTACTTCAACCCCTTAGTTATCTCAGACGAAATTAGAAGGGGGAGTCTTCTTCTTTCTTATTTGCACCTTTGGCTTTACTTGGGTCAGGAACAAAAGTGTCCAACTCAAAGTAATACTTGTCCTCTTGTCCAAGCTTCAGGTCGAAGTTAATCCAACCCGAGTCCTTCTTATGCTCGTTGATGAAAGCGATAAGGTCATCAGCAGGGAATCCCACTCGTCCTTTCTCCCAATCTTTAGCATTCTCTTTTGGCAACTGCCAATTCTGTGGAGGGTAAATCCGTTGTCTATCTTCAGACATAGTTAATGGTATTGATGCCCCGAATAATACATTGTCCTAGTGGGGCAATAGGAGTCTGTTTGATTTTGTGTCGAACCCGACACTAAAGTGTTTCTCTGATGATATACGACTCTAACGTGTCCGTGGCTTTATCGCCAAAGAACTGCTCGTATACACCTAACGCTCGCTCTACCTTCTCCTCGCCTCCTCGTACAAACGAATCGCTCGGTTCGTAGACTCCGACCTGTCCTGACTTCTTATCTATGGTATAGAACACGAGCGGCTTACCGAAAATGTTCTGATAGATATAGCACTGACTGTCGTAGTTGTACTTCTTAGCTGAGTATCTAAAGTCTAGGATATTACTCGTGGTCTTTAGGTCGATGATACAGTCGTTGGAAATGATGTCGGCCTTGCCCTTCCACCATACCCCGTTGAACTGCTTCACTCCTGGCACCTCGAACTCATTGCCGTTGAGATACATCTGCTCGTAAAGCTCGAAGTTGGATGTCATAATCTCTACAAGCGCATCCATCTCTTCCTTCTCCTTGTTGAGCATCAGCACCTCCTTCCCGCTCTCCGCTACCGCTTGCTTGTACACATTGGTATTGCGAGAGTAAGAGTCCACGAACTCCCAGTCCTTTAGTTTCTCAGGCTCCAATAGAGACTGATGGAAGTACCGTCCTTTAGCGAAGGCTTGGTTGTCGGGTCTACTCACTCTAAACTCCCTAGGGTTGCTTAGAAGGGCTCCTACGTCCGAATTAGAGAGGAACTGCTTGCCGAACGTACCGTAGTAGTCGACGTCATCTCTAAGTCGCTCTATAGAGATTGCTATGTCCGACTTACTTAGCTGCATCAATCGCAGACTTTAGCGTTTTCTTTACCGACGCGCTGATTTTATACTTCGTACTCAAGTCAGCAACCAATTGCGTGATGCCCTTGGATTTATTCGCCACGACATACGTAAGCACCCTATCCCAATTGTCGTCATCTACCTCCAACGTGTAGAGCTTCTGCTTGGGCTCTTCCTTCGGCTCTTGATTTTGTGTCGGAGCCGACACTGCTTCCTCGCCCGTCCATAAACTCAAGCCCAACCCGTGGTAGGCAATAGCCTTGGTCATACTTCGCATAATGGTATCGTTAATATCACGCGAGGTAATCTTATCGACTTGAATTGAGTTGTTGCGATTGTCCATCACGGGTAGGTAGTCGATATGCTCTAACCCACCTACGATAATACCAACCTTTACATAGGCGGTATTGCCATCGGTAAAGTAGTTAAGCCCCGTATGCTCACTCTCGTATACCTTACGCTGTGCGTCAGGGAAATGAGACTTGAGGATATGCCAAGCGTGTGACCACGAAAGGTAGCTGAGGTGTCCTTTCTTTTCGACCTTGCCTTTGACGCTTACTTCGCTAAGGACTTTGTATTGAGAGTTCTCCATTTTTTTTCTTCTATTTTTTTAAGTCTCGATTCGTTTGCGTTCTTCTGATGATATAACGCAGCGGTATATGTAGGTCTGTCTAGTAGGTCGTGAGATATCCTGAGATTGATGGACTCCAACTTACTCTTGTAGTTGTAAATCGCTACGTCATAGACGCCTAGTCTCCAACCATTTAAACTGAACCTTGTATACTCACCCTGAGATACCTCTTCGTAGTACTCACCATTACGCATTGTGTTGAGTATCTGAATTTTACCGTCTTTATGAAAGCGGACTATTTTAATCCCATACAATAGGAAAGCCTCGTAGTCTAGTCCGTCAAGCCTTACAGAATACAAGTCCTTCTCGGCTGATTCATATATGTCTTGGAGGCTATAGATTTTCAACGAACTCACGTAGGTCAGGGTCTTCCTCCATTAGTAACATAGCTCGCTTACGACCGTGTATGATAGTCGAAGAGGTCTGCTTTACTCCTCCGTTCTTCTCTACCCAATCTTGGATGTATGAAGCAGAGATACCGTTGATGTCGCAGATAAGGTAGAATAACTGACGTGGTTCTTTGATAGACTTACGCTTGCTCTTGGTGAGGATAGTGTCTTGGTCGACACCAAACTCACGGCATACCGCAGCCATATACTTAGGGATTTTACTGTGATTCATCGGTTCCAAATACTTTGGCGATGACCTCGCTCGGGACAAGCGAAAACACAAGATGATTCATAAGAGCTGTACTAGGAGTTTTTGCCTCGCGCATACGGTATGTGTCGTCGGCGTGCTTCTCTAAGTTGAGTGGAGCAAACTCTGTCTGCTCCTGAAATTTGATTTTTATTTTACCCATAATGAGTGATTTGATTGTGTGATGTAAAGATATAAAATAGCCTTGAATTAAACAACTATTACCTAGGTTTTATTAACCTCTTGGCCGAGCAGTTCTTTTCTCCACTCGAGTATATTCTTGGCGAAGTCATTGAAGTTAGTAGCGGGGTTGGGATTGACCGTAGACTTTACTTTAGGCTTCTTGCTTTTCTCTTGTTGTCTCATCGTATACCTTTAAGTTAAACTTTTCTTTTATCTCTTCTTGCAAATTATAAACTTCTACGATACTCTCCGAAAGCCTTCGCTTAGAGTCTTTTAATTCGTTCTCTGCGTACTCTACCTTCTGAGATGAAGTTTTCTTTTTGCCCTGAGCAGAGCGGTACTCAGAGTACAGACGGCTTAAAGCAATGGCGTTGTCGAAGGTCATACCGCCCGCAATAATATGAAGTGATTTGTATATGTCCGTCTTTTTTAGGTCGGGGTCGCTATCGCTGATGACCACCACCTCTTTGTACCCCGTCTCTGTACGACTTCGCATCACTACATTGTAAAACAAAGGCTCAGGTTGGTTGTAGATACTAAGGAACGAGATGATATCGCTTGGAGATACCATAGGGATTCTTTCTTTAGCTACCTCAAGTAAATCCTTCTTACCCTGATGGCACGCCAAGGACATCACGGCATCGATTTTGTCGTACTCAGATTGTACGTCTATCGAAAAGAAATGGTATACCTCGAATAGACTTGAGTAGCTACGCCAACCGATTTTTTTGCCATCTCTATACACCTCGTACTCTTTGTACTCAGGGTTTTTTACGAAGCGCACGTCTTGATTATTTACAAGGGGATGTAAGCGCATATCCGAGTCCGCCTTGATACTAAAGCCGTCATCCTCACGATGGAAGTGATTGCTTCGCTTAAAGCTAGAGCGTGCCGTCCGTACAAATTTTGCGTGGGCATAGATTATATCCGTGGCCTCCTTTGTGATAGACTTTTTCAATTCAGCCCTCTCATAATAGTCGAGACCCTCGTACTCATCGCGGCTTATATCGAATAGGCTATCGAAGTTTTCTTTTATAAATCTCGTGACTTGATAGTCTGAGTCGCGCCATACATCGTCCTCTACGATAAGTTGCCAATATTTCTTTGGGTCGTTAAAGCACCAATACTTATCGATTGACTCTTGCAGTGCTTCCGCTCTCTGCACATCCGTCCATAGTTTCTTTTTCATTTTGTCTGTGTGTTTTGTGTCGGAGCCGACACTATTTTAAATTACTCATACGTAGGCACGCAATACATTTGTCTGCCCGAGGTGAGAAGTAACGGGATAAAGTCGTTGTCTAATATTCTGTCGGCATCGTCAACCCAATGGGGATGGGCTTTGGGATTAAAGCGCACGCGCCAATCGAACATCGTCATTGCAACTTTCTTGGGTGTAATCTGATAATGCTCACACTCTACCCATCCGCAGACAGATTTATTTTCTCCGTCGTGGATTTTCTGTGCCGTCTTAGGATGTATCCTTAACGTACAACCGAACATAGCTATGGATACCTCTTCAGGGTCGAAATACTTCGTTATCTCCTTAGCGGTTTTCTCTGATTTAGGATAGGCGGGAGTAGCTGTTTTCTTGTCTACCTCCTTGACTTGCCACTTCATAAAGTTCTCGCCCCGAGCGAGATGGAATCGTACTTTATACATTGCTTCCGTCTTTAGTGGTGTCGCGCTCGTACTTGCGCATAATGTCATCAATCATATTGTCCGCATCTAAATGCTGACCTAGGTCTATGTTTATGGTTCCGCTTATGGTGAGGTTGCCTGAATCCTGCTCCACATCTACCTCGACCTCATCCACGTTCTCTATCTCTCGCTTGACATACTCCAAGGCGTGGCAGAACCCCGTGAAGAACGCCTCGTCAACGGCTTTTGTGTCGGGTTCGACACTCTTTACGCTCAAGCTTTCGATAAATACTACGACGGCTTTGTATGTGCCTGAGATGTCAACGTCTGTCAGGTACATTGAGATGTCTGCCGTTGCTCCTGAGTTGTTCATCTCTTCGCTCTCTTCGTTGTAGCATTTCTGTACCACGGGCATCAGCCAATCCCACGAGGTATTGAATTTGAACTCTTCCGCGTGTATCATACCTACAGAGCCGTCCTCGTTGTCTACCCTGAAGTGGCTCTTGTACTCTTGGTGTCGGGGCTTGCCCATAAAGTCTGCAATCAGCCCGTTGTTTTCGAATGTGTGGTTCATTAGAATTTAGTTTTAGTTGCGTCAATTAAATCGTTTAACGGCTCATACATAACATCGTCAAGGTCTGTACGCTCTAGCATATAGATGAGGATGTTGTAGAATTCTTCGTGGTTGATAATCATTTCTATGCGGTTTATCGATACGCGGGACACGTAGGCTGTGACCTCTGCATTTGGTTAATAGGTGAACAAGAGCAGCAGTGTATGCTGATGGCAATCAGTGCCAATATGGCGATTGCTTCGAAGGTTGATTTTCGTGTCATTTCTCTGATTCTTTAATGTACTCTATCGAATGCTGTATCTCTTCGTTAATCATCTGACCTATGTACTCGTTGTCCTCGAACGTAGCGATGAGTACTTGTACCATTTGCTCTTGGGTTAGCTTTATGTCCATCTGCTCTGCAATTAACTCAACGTCCTCTGTAGACCACTTGAGTTCTGTTCCGTAGTAGTATTTAGGATTGCTCATTTCTCTGATTTATTTTTAACCCACTCTTGGTGCGCTGATTCGACTGACTTGCTGATGGCTTCAGCATATTCTCTTGTGATGACGTAGCCCTCCTTGGCATAGAGGTCTATGATTGTGTCAATTTCCTTGCTCATTGCTCTGAGTCTTTAGTGTATTCTGTTATGATTCGGTTTGCTTCACTCTCGATGTAGCTATCTGACATCCCCTCGTCGGTATTCTTAATCCAATATCCGTCAGTGCTTTTCGCATTGAGGAAGCCTTGAATGATTCGTCCGTTATATATCTCTTCAGCTACTGCTAATATCTCATCAACCGAACCGATGTTGTCGTAGGGCATCTCTTGATGCGGTTGTGTAATACGTACTCTTTCCCACTCTCGTGAAGTATGTACCAACACGATGTTATATATTCCTCTACTCATTGCTCTATTGTATTTTGATTAGTATTCTCCGTCAAACTCTTCGACGGTGCCGTCCATATTCAATAAGCGATTCTTCGCTTGCTTCTTCTCCGCTTGCTTGATGCTCGTGCTGAAGTCAGTAGTCAGAAGCACGTGCGAATCGTCATTGGACATACCCAACGATTCTATCTGTATGGGATGTGGTAGGTTGAGTAGATACGTCACCGCTATCTCCCAAGGGCTGTCGTACTTGTAGTCGTACGGGATGGTCACTCGCTCGCCCCTACGATTGTCTATGATGCGAATGCGCGAACCTCTGAAATTGGTTGCGGGTCTGTACGTCACGCTGAACGCGCGGTATCGCTTGATGTTGTCGAAGTAGTTCTTCATTTGATTTGATTTTTGTGTCGGCTCCGACACTGATTTATTTTCTCTTAGCCATAGATAACGTCACCGAATAACGAACACTGAAGCCATACGTCAGCCGTGATGTAATCGTCGCGCCCCTCCAAAAGGTCAGACATATGACTCGCTTGGTCAGCGGACATCTTCAGCATACCACCGCACATATTCTCCCACGTCAGCCCAACCACGTCTTCGCTGTACGTGTCCAAGAACTTGAACTCGTGGTCTTTGTTTGCCTTTAAGTATGCAAAGACCCGTGGCTCCCAACACTCAGCCAAGTCATAGCCATCCATAGCATTGGGTGTTTTCTTTACCCACTCGCTCACCTTGTCTCCCTCACCATCAACGATGTCGAGGTAGTCATTGCCATACGTGGCGTTGCAAAGCATATTCAACATATGCGACTCCGATACTTCAATTGTTACTTTCATCATACTGGGTTGTTTGTGTGTTTCTCTAAAACTTATATTCAAATATACATCAATACTTCCGTAATTCCTAATCGATTCTTTCTTTTCTTTTGTGTCGAATCCGACACTTTGCCGTTAATCTTCTGAAATATCACAATGCTCGCCGCATTGACTGCAAATTTGAATGTCTGAATTGGTTGCTGCTCCGCAGCATTCTGAAATCGTTTCCATTGGTATTTTTCTTTCTTATTCGCGTTCATAACAACCCATCATCTTTCAGTCTGTGATACTCATCGCATCCGCGCTCATCACTCCCGTACTCAGTCCCAACCTCTAAGCCCTCGAACCACCTCAGTATATAGTCCAACGGAATGCCCAAGCCCTCAGCTATAGCCAAGACCGTCTCCTCATCCTCATCGTCCTCCATCCACACCACACCGCGCTCATCGTAAGCGAACGAAGCCACCACACTCTGGCTTTTAGCCCAAGCCCTCACCGCGTCACCACGGCTCAGGTCAACCTCCATTTGCTCAGTTGCCCAACCGCGCCCCGTTATGTATCTGTCGTATACCACCCACATTGTTATTGGTTTTTTGTGTCGAACCCGACACTATTAAAATTAGATTGTGCTTTGTGAAAAGGTGCGTACCCAATCATCCCATCCCCGTCCGCTATCCTTCCAAGCCTTGCGAAGCGATGCCGCGCAGTCAGCAATCGGTGTGTCGGCTTCCAACTGACCGATATGATACGTGACGGGATATCGTGTATCCGAAGCGATTACCACTGAGACGTGCGTAGGGTCAATCATCTTCATCTCGAAGACAATGCCGCCATTGGTGTATGTTGAATCTAGCATCTAAAAATGTTTGTGGGCTTTGCCCGATTAAAATTAGAGGGGTGCAAGACCGCGAAGCCTTGTGACGCTCACTTGAGCCACCCCTGACAGCACTCAGTCAGCCAAGAACACACCCATCAGCGCACCCTTCTTCGACTTCTCCTGAGCATAGTCCAAATCGCTCGCCTCCTGATATTTCGCCCAATACCACTTAGTGAATGGCTCCAAATCTTCAACACCCCATATCTGAATGGTGTGGCGTGACCCGTCAGGAGCAATGCCCATCAGATACAACACGCAGTCAATACGGGTGAACGAATGCTGTGACAACTTCAGCCGATGCTCCAAGCGGAACGAGTGACCGTCACGCTCCAACAGCAAGTCCTTGTGGTCTAATCCAACCACATCCATCGTATCCAAACGCCCTAAGAAATCATTGATACTATCCATAACTCAACTAGATTTTGTGTCGAACCCGACACTGATTTAAATTAGAAGGGGAGGAGGGGGTCGAACCCTCCGAAGCACCAAGCCTCCCCTTGAAGGCTTACGCCTCGACCTCGAGAGTAGCAACAACCCCGAGGGACTCCGCTACCTTCTCGAACATCGCAAGCAAGGCTTGTCGGTTGCCATTGACCGCCTTGACACTGCCGTCTTCGTTGAAGTGAATAGAGCCGCTCACCGCATCAGTCGATACCACGAACTGAGCAGCAACC
>TARA_R110001606_G_scaffold102520_1_pt1 | contig 15643 bp, 11 predicted proteins | sample TARA_R110001606 | Tara Oceans TARA_R110001606 (sample SAMEA4398315) | marine metagenome | biome: Polar Biome; feature: [SRF] surface water layer (ENVO:00010504); material: water (ENVO:00002006), including particulate matter (ENVO:01000060) such as... | depth 5 m | reverse complement strand
ATATTAACATGCGGCTTACTACGATCAAATTTCTCTTTGGCCATTTTATCTCTCCGTTTTTTCCGGCTGCCTCAGCTTATTTCGTTACGCCAACTTCGCCAGAACTTCGTCTGATACGTGTTGTGGCACTGGTTCATAATGGTCGAACACCATGGAAAAGGTTGCCCGACCCTGCGTCTGGGAGCGCAAATTGTTCACATAGCCAAACATGTTGGCCAGCGGCACCATCGCGTTGACAACTTGCGCAACACCGCGCGGTTCCGTTCCGGTCACCTGACCGCGGCGGCTGTTCAGGTCTCCCATCACATCGCCGATATATTCGTCCGGCGTGACAATCTCGACTTTCATCATTGGCTCCAGCAAGCGAAGACCGGCACTGCGCACAACTTCACGCGTTGCGGCACGACCGGCAATCTCAAACGCCATGACCGAGCTGTCAACGTCATGGTATGCACCGTCAACCAGCACTACATCCACATCGATCAGCGGGAAGCCAGCGAGTACGCCTGTCTCGATGATATCCTTGACACCCTTTTCGACACCCGGAATATATTCCTTCGGCACCGATCCGCCTGTAATCGTGTCGCTAAAAGTAAATCCGGCACCCGGCTCACCTGGTTGCACGACAAGTTTGATGCGCGCAAACTGACCCGAGCCACCCGACTGTTTCTTATGCGTATAATCAAGTTCGGCCTGCTTGGTGATGCTTTCGCGATACGCCACCTGAGGTGCGCCAACGTTAGCTTCAACACCAAACTCACGCTTCATGCGATCCACGATGATGTCCAAGTGAAGCTCGCCCATCCCTTTAATGATCGTCTGGCCACTTTCGTGATCGGAGGTCACACGGAAAGACGGATCCTCTTTTGCGAGACGGTTCAGGGCAACACCCATTTTCTCCTGGTCGGTCTTGGTCTTTGGTTCAACAGCGATCTCGATCACCGGCTCAGGGAATTCCATCCGCTCCAGAATAACAGGCTTGGAAGAGTCACAAAGCGTATCACCTGTCGTCGTGTCTTTCAGCCCGGCAATGGCAACAATGTCACCCGCACGCGCTTCTTTCACGTCTTCCCGGCTGTTCGCATGCATCTGAAGCATCCGGCCGACCCGCTCACGGCTGTTCTTGACCGAGTTCAGCGTCTGCGTACCTGCTTCCAACACGCCGGAATAGACGCGAACGAATGTCAGCGATCCAACAAACGGGTCGGTCATCACCTTGAAGGCAAGGCCGGCAAACGGTTCTGTATCAGACGGCAGACGCTCAATGTCTTCTTCTGTCTTGACATCAATCCCATGCGTACCGCCGATATCGGTCGGGGACGGCATGAATTCGATAACAGCGTCGAGCAGCGGCTGCACACCCTTGTTCTTGAACGCCGTCCCGGTCAAGACCGGAACAAATGTTGCGGCCAGCGTTCCCTTACGAATGCAGCGACGCAGCGTGTCCTCATCAGGCTCTTCACCTTCCAGATACGCCTCCAGTACGGCCTCATCAGATTCAATTGCCGTTTCCAGCATCACTTCACGATACTCAGCTGCCTTATCTGCGAGTTCCGGACGAATATCGCGATACTCGAACGACGCGCCCATCTCTTCGCCATTCCAGACGATTTCCTTCATCTTGATCAGATCAATAACGCCTTCAAAATCGGCTTCAGAACCAATCGGAAGCTGGAGAACGAGCGGCTTCGCACCAAGACGGGTCTTGAACATTTCCACGCAGCGGTAGAAGTCAGCGCCGGTGCGGTCCATCTTGTTGACGAAACACATCCGCGGCACACGATACTTGTCAGCCTGGCGCCAAACAGTCTCTGACTGCGGCTCAACACCGGCAACACCATCAAACACAGCAACCGCGCCGTCGAGAACGCGCAAAGAACGCTCAACCTCAATCGTGAAGTCAACGTGGCCCGGTGTATCGATAATGTTGATACGATGATCTTTCCAGAAACAGGTTGTCGCAGCCGAGGTAATAGTAATACCACGTTCCTGCTCTTGTTCCATCCAATCCATAGTCGCCGCACCATCATGCACCTCACCGATTTTGTGAGACACACCTGTATAGTACAGAATACGTTCCGTGGTCGTTGTCTTGCCCGCATCAATATGGGCCATAATGCCGATGTTGCGGTATCTTTCGATGGGCGTTTTGCGTGCCATGTCTGAAATCCTAGATCAAGCTTGCGTAAATATTTCGATTACCAGCGATAATGAGCAAAAGCGCGGTTCGCCTCTGCCATCTTGTGTGTGTCTTCGCGCTTCTTGACAGCGCCTCCGCGCTCATTTGAAGCATCGAGAATTTCACCGGAAAGGCGATCAACCATTGTAACTTCAGAGCGCTTGCGGGCACTTGAGATCAGCCAACGGATGGCGAGGGCCTGCCCACGCTCCGAACGCACTTCAACGGGCACCTGGTAGGTTGCACCACCCACACGGCGGGAACGCACCTCAAGGTCCGGCTTAATTTTGTCGAGAGCTTCATGGAAGACATCAACGGCACTAGAGCCGGTTTTCTTCTCGATGATGTCAAAAGCACCATAAACAATGCCTTCGGCAGTAGATTTTTTCCCGTCAAACATGAGGGAGTTCATGAACTTTGTCAGAACAACATCCCCATATTTCGCATCAGGGAGAACTTGGCGCTTTTCAGCTGCGTGACGACGTGACATTCGATAATTCCCTTATTTCGGCTTCTTCGCGCCATATTTGGAGCGACGCTGACGGCGATCCGCAATGCCTTGCGTATCCAGCACGCCACGAATGATGTGATAACGAACACCCGGCAAGTCCTTTACACGACCACCACGGATCAGGACAACCGAATGCTCCTGCAGGTTATGGCCTTCACCAGGGATATAACTCGTGACTTCAAAGCCATTGGTCAGACGAACACGGGCAACTTTCCGCAAAGCTGAGTTCGGCTTCTTCGGAGTCGTCGTATAAACTCTTGTGCAAACACCACGCTTTTGCGGGCACGCCTCCATGGCGGGCACTTTATTGCGCGAAACCGGCGCCTTGCGGGGGTTTCTAATCAGCTGATTAATAGTAGGCATTCTTCTTCCTATCATGCGTTGCCGCAAACAGAACAGCCGCGTGCAGCTGCGGCTCTGCTCGCGGTCAGGTTTTTTGCGTCCACCCGAATAGACTTGACACGTGTGTGTTTAAAAAAATCCTGACGACACACGGAAAATGAAGTACACGACTGCTGTCAGGAGCGCGCAATATATGGGTGAGGTCCGGCGCAGTCAAGCAGAAAAGGTTGCCTTTTTGTTAATCTTTTAGCGACCCTGTTTTCACACTCCCGTCTCCCCGCTTTTTGGCCAATTTCTAGCATATTTGGCTCCAAATAGTAAAACAGGCCTCACGGCGGCCTTCTATTTACTGCCATGAATAAAGAAAAAGCGGCGCCCGACATCAGGCGCCGCTCTTAATTTCACATTATTCTCCGCTGTTACGGCGAAAGAATATACTGATTCCCGCCAATCAATTACTCGGCGGCAGAGGTCTCTTCGGTTCCTTCGGGTTCCAGCATGTCTATCGCTGCCTCCGAATTTTCCTGAATCTCCCGATCGCGTTTCGCTGCCATCAATTTCAGGCGGTTCATCTGCGATCCGGTTCCCGCTGGGATCAGTCGACCAACAATGACATTCTCCTTCAGGCCCAGCAACGTGTCCTTCTTACCAGCGACCGACGCTTCCGTCAGAACACGGGTTGTTTCCTGGAAGGACGCGGCCGAGATAAAGGAATTGGTCTGCAGGCTCGCTTTCGTGATACCGAGCAAGATCGGGCTGCCTTCTGCAGGAGCCTTACCCGCATCAACCAACTTCACATTCTGCTCGTCGAACTCTTCACGATCAATGTGCTCGCCGATCAGGAAGGTGCTCTCGCCCTGCTTCTCGATTTCCACTTTTTGCAACATCTGACGGCAGATCACTTCAATATGCTTGTCGTTGATCTTCACGCCCTGCAGACGATAAACGTCCTGAATTTCATTGATCAGGAAGTTAGCGAGCGCCTCCACACCCAGAACCTTCAGGATATCATGCGGTGCCGGGTTACCATCGAGAAGGTAGTCTCCAGTCCGAACATAGTCGCCTTCATTGACCGAAAGATGCTTGCCTTTCGGGATGAGATACTCGACAGGTTCCGCCCCTTCTTCTTCCGGACGTATCGACACGCGCCGCTTGGACTTGTAGTCCTTGCCAAACTCGACAAAGCCGTCCGCCTCAGCGATAATGGCATGATCCTTCGGACGCCGTGCTTCGAAAAGCTCAGCCACCCGGGGCAGACCACCAGTAATATCCTTGGTCTTGGATCCTTCGCGTGGAATACGGGCCAACACGTCACCCGCCTGAACATCTGCACCATCCTCAACCGAGAGAATAGCGTCAACAGGCAGGAAGTAACGCGCTTCATGTCCGCTTGGGAGCGTCAGAAGCTCGCCGTCCGTGCCGCGCAGGGTAATACGTGGCCGCAGATCGCTGCCCTTCGGCTGGGCTTTCCAGTCGACGACGATCTTCCGGGCAATACCCGTGGCTTCATCAACCTGTTCCGCCATGGAGACGCCGCCAACCAAATCTTTATAGCTGACCGTCCCTTCAAGTTCAGTGATAACTGGTGTGGTGAACGGATCCCACTGGGCCAGCTTATCGCCCTTCTTGACTTTTGATCCTTCGTCAACAAGCAAACGTGTACCATAGGCAATGCGATGGCGCGCCCGTTCCCGGTTATTGTCATCAACCAGAACCAGCTCGGAATTCCGCCCCATCACGATCGGATTGCCGCTACTGTTGACAACAACATTGCGGTTTTCAAGCCTGATCGTGCCGTCATGCGACGCATCGATGGAGGAAATCTCCGCGACCTGTGCTGTACCACCAATATGGAAGGTCCGCATGGTCAGCTGTGTGCCCGGCTCACCGATGGACTGCGCCGCAATAACGCCGACAGCCTCACCAATATTGACAGGAGTTCCGCGCGCGAGGTCACGGCCATAACATTTTCCGCAGATACCACCCTTGGTTTCACAAGTCAGAACCGAGCGGATCAACACCTGCTCAACACCAGAGGTTTCCGCAAGCAGCGAACTTGCCTCATCGAACATTTCCCCGCCAGGCACAATGACCTCACCCGTCGTCGGATTGACAACATCGACGGCCGCTGTCCGGCCGAGCAGGCGATCGCTTAATGTCGCGATAATATCGCTACCCTCGACAACTTCGCGAACAGTAACACCCTTTTCAGTCCCGCAATCCTCCTCGATCACGACACAGTCCTGGGCAACGTCCACCAGTCGACGCGTCAGGTAACCGGAGTTGGCCGTCTTGAGCGCCGTATCCGCAAGACCCTTACGAGCACCATGAGTAGAGTTGAAGTACTCAAGAACGCTCAAGCCCTCCTTGAAGTTGGAGATAATCGGCGTTTCGATAATTTCACCGGACGGCTTGGCCATCAGGCCACGCATACCAGCAAGCTGCTTCATCTGGGCCGCGGAACCACGGGCACCGGAGTTCGCCATCATATAAATGGAGTTAATGCCAACCTGACGGTTGTTCTCATCCATCTCCACGGCTTCAATGACTTTCATCATCTCATCCGCGACCCGGTCCGTACATTGGGACCAGGCATCAATGACTTTGTTATACTTCTCACCCTGCGTGATCAGACCATCGTAATACTGCCGTTCATATTCTTCGGCGAGCTTACGTGTGTCTTCAACCAGCTTGTCTTTTGATTCCGGGATACGCATATCGTCCTTGCCGAAGGAAATACCGGCGCGACAGGCATGTGCGAAGCCGAGGCCCATGATCCGGTCCGCAAAGATAACTGTCTCTTTCTGACCGCAATGACGGTAAACCTCGTCAATAACCTGCGTGATTTCTTTCTTCGTCAGAAGGCGGTTGATCAGATCAAAACTGATTTTCGCATTCTTCGGCAGAATTTCCTCGATCAGCATCCGGCCCGGTGTGGTCTCGACATGCTTGCGAACTTGTGTTCCATCTTCCTGAACGACCGTGATGCGGGTCTTGATCTTGCTGTGCAGGGTCAGGACTTTGTTATCGATCGCATGCTGGGCTTCCGCCACATCGGCAATCACCATTCCCTCACCTGGCTCATTGGCGATATCCATGGTCAGATAATAGATGCCGAGAACGATGTCCTGGCTTGGCACGATGATCGGCTTGCCACTCGCCGGGCTCAAGATGTTGTTCGTTGACATCATGAGGACGCGGGCTTCAAGCTGCGCTTCCAGCGAAAGCGGCACATGCACAGCCATCTGGTCGCCGTCAAAGTCAGCGTTGAAGGCAGTACAGACGAGCGGATGAAGCTGAATGGCCTTGCCTTCGATAAGGATCGGCTCAAACGCCTGGATACCGAGGCGGTGAAGCGTCGGCGCACGATTGAGGAGCACCGGATGCTCGCGAATGACTTCTTCGAGAATATCCCAGACTTCCGGACGCTCTTTCTCGACGAGCTTTTTCGCCATCTTGACAGTTGCCGCCATACCCTTGAGTTCAAGTTTGGCATAGATAAAGGGTTTGAACAGCTCCAGCGCCATTTTCTTCGGTAATCCGCATTGATGGAGCTTGAGCTCAGGCCCCACCACGATCACCGAACGACCGGAATAGTCAACGCGCTTGCCAAGAAGGTTCTGACGGAAGCGACCCTGTTTGCCTTTCAGCATATCGGAAAGGGATTTCAGCGGCCGCTTGTTAGCACCCGTGATCACCCGACCGCGGCGCCCGTTATCAAAGAGCGCATCAACGGATTCCTGAAGCATGCGCTTTTCGTTGCGGACAATGATGTCCGGCGCGCGCAATTCGATCAGACGTTTCAGACGGTTGTTCCGGTTGATCACCCGGCGATAGAGATCATTGAGGTCAGAGGTTGCAAACCGGCCGCCATCAAGCGGGACCAGCGGGCGCAGTTCCGGCGGAATGACCGGAACAACCTGCAAAATCATCCATTCCGGACGATTCCCCGATTCCATGAAGGCTTCGATGATTTTGAGGCGCTTCGCAAGTTTGCGCGGCTTGGCTTCCGACGTTGTCGTCGCCATTTCCTCACGGATTTCATCGCGAATGGTTTCCAGATCAAGGGAGGACAGAATATCACGGATCGCCTCGGCGCCGATGCCGGCTGTGAAGGCATCCTCACCATATTCATCCTGCGCATCCAGATACTCTTCTTCGCTCAACAGCTGGAACTGCTTGAGCGGCGACAGACCCGGCTCAACAACGACGTAGTTTTCGAAGTAAAGAATCCGCTCCAGATCCTTCAGGGTCATATCAAGCAGAAGCCCGATACGGGAGGGAAGCGATTTCAGGAACCAGATATGCGCAACCGGTGACGCCAATTCGATATGCGCCATGCGCTCGCGGCGAACTTTTGAGAGCGTAACCTCGACACCGCATTTCTCGCAGGTAATTCCGCGATATTTCATCCGCTTGTACTTACCGCACAGGCATTCATAATCCTTGATCGGGCCAAAGATCCGTGCACAGAAAAGGCCGTCTTTCTCCGGTTTGAAAGTACGGTAATTGATGGTTTCGGGCTTCTTGATCTCGCCAAAGGACCACGACCGGATCCGTTCCGGCGACGCAATCGAAATTCGGATTTCATCAAAAGCCTGAGTGCCCTGTGGCTGACCAAAAAGGTTCATCAACTCATTCATGGACCATCTCTCCTTTTAAACCCCGGGGTCCCCGGGAGGCGCTTGTTAAAGCAGCCTTAAAAAAATAACTGTCTGTGACCAACGCTCCAACTGGTCCCGGCCGAAGCCGGGACCTTTGGATCAGTAGCCGATCTGCGAAAGCTCCACATTCAGGCACAAGGACCGCATTTCCTTGACCAGAACATTGAAGCTTTCCGGGATACCGGCTTCAAACGTATCGTCACCGCGAACAATGGCTTCGTAGACTTTCGTCCGACCTGCCACGTCGTCCGACTTCACGGTCAGCATTTCCTGCAGTGTGTACGCAGCGCCATAGGCCTGCAGGGCCCAGACTTCCATCTCACCGAACCGCTGTCCGCCGAATTGCGCCTTACCACCCAGCGGCTGCTGGGTCACGAGGCTGTACGGACCAATCGACCGCGCATGGATTTTATCATCGACCAAATGATGCAGCTTCAACATATAGATATAGCCCACAGTCACCTTGCGATCAAATGTCTCGCCCGTCCGGCCGTCGATCAGGGTTACCTGACCGGAGGTGTCTAGTCCGGCAATTTCCAGAAGGCGATTGATATCATCCTCCTTCGCGCCATCGAATACTGGCGTTGCCATGGGAACGCCATTACGCAGGTTGCCGCCGAGTTCGAGGAACTGCTCGTCGGACATGCCGGAAATCTTTTCCTCATATTCCTCGTCGCCATAAACCTCTTTCAGCTTCGCCTTCAACGGCGCCAGGTCACTTGAACCATGACGGATACGGTTCATGATTTCAGTAACCTGGGTTCCAATACCATGGCTGGCCCAACCCAGATGTGTTTCCAGAATCTGACCGACGTTCATACGCGACGGCACACCCAGCGGGTTAAGCACGATATCGACAGGTTTGCCATCCTCAAGATAGGGCATGTCCTCTTCCGGCAAAATCCGGGAGATGACCCCCTTGTTGCCGTGACGACCCGCCATCTTGTCGCCTGGCTGCAGCTTACGCTTCACCGCGACGAAGACTTTGACCATTTTCATCACTCCAGGTGGCAACTCGTCGCCACGCTGCAATTTATCGACCTTATTCTCGAAGCGCGCACGAAGTCCGCCAATGGCCTCGTCATACTGCTTCTTGAGCTGTTCGATTTTCTCCATCGCCTCGTCATTCTTGACGCTGATCTGCCACCAGACACCCGGGTGGAGATCCAGAAGTTTCTCGGACTTGATCTCTTCACCGGCCTTGAACTCACTTGGACCGGAGGCAACTTTTTCACCATTAAGCAATCCCTTGAGGCGGTCGTAAATCGTCCGCTCCAGGATCGCTTTTTCATCGTCACGGTCTTTTGCCAGATGCTCAATCTCATCGCGTTCGATGGCGAGCGCGCGCTCATCCTTCTCAACGCCGTGACGGTTGAAGACTCGCACCTCAACCACGGTTCCCGCAACCCCCGGCGGCAAGCGCAGGGACGTATCGCGAACGTCAGACGCTTTCTCGCCAAAGATCGCCCGCAAGAGTTTTTCTTCCGGCGTCATTGGGCTTTCACCCTTCGGTGTGATCTTGCCAACGAGAATGTCACCCGGCTGAATTTCCGCGCCCACATAAACGATACCGGCTTCATCGAGGTTTTTAAGTCCCTCTTCCCCGACGTTCGGAATATCACGGGTGATTTCTTCCGGGCCGAGCTTCGTATCCCGGGCCATCACCTCAAACTCCTCGATATGGATCGAGGTGAAGACGTCATCCTTAACGATCCGTTCAGAGATCAGGATAGAGTCTTCGAAGTTATAGCCATTCCACGGCATAAAGGCGACCAGCACGTTCCGGCCAAGCGCCAGCTCACCGAGATCCGTCGATGGACCATCACAAATGATATCCCCTGCCTCGACCATATCACCTACCTTAACCAATGGACGCTGGGTAATGCAGGTATTCTGGTTGGAGCGCTGGAACTTCAGCAGGTTATAGATATCAACTCCAGAGCGGCTAAGATCAGTCTCGTCCGTTGCCCGGATCACGATGCGGGTCGCATCAACCTGATCAACAATACCGGCACGTTTGGCCGTCGTCGCGACGCCAGAGTCGCGAGCGACCCGCTCTTCCATACCCGTGCCCACAAACGGGGCTTCGGCGCGGAGCAAAGGCACAGCCTGACGCTGCATGTTCGATCCCATAAGCGCGCGGTTTGCATCGTCATTTTCCAGGAACGGAATAAGTGCCGCGCCAACGGAGACCAACTGCTTTGGCGACACGTCGATGTAGGTCACGTCTTCCGGCTTGGCAACGATATATTCGCCCTGCGCCCGGCAGCGTACGAAATCCTCGGTGAACATACCGTTTTCATCCAGTGCCGCGTTGGCCTGAGAGATCGTGTGCTTGCTTTCTTCCATTGCCGAGAGATATTTGACATCCCCGGTCAGCTTGCCATTTTCGACGCGCTGATACGGGCTTTCAATAAAGCCGTATTTATTCACCCGTGCAAATGTCGCCAATGAGTTGATCAACCCGATGTTCGGCCCTTCCGGTGTTTCAATCGGACAGATACGGCCATAATGGGTCGGATGCACGTCGCGGACTTCGAAGCCAGCGCGTTCACGGGTCAATCCGCCCGGTCCGAGCGCGGACAGGCGACGCTTATGGGTAATTTCCGAAAGCGGGTTGGTCTGGTCCATAAACTGGCTGAGCTGGCTGGAGCCGAAGAATTCACGCACCGCGGCAGCTGCCGGTTTCGCATTGATCAGGTCATGAGGCATGACCGTATCAATCTCGACCGAGCTCATCCGCTCGCGAATGGCGCGCTCCATACGCAGCAGGCCAATGCGATACTGGTTTTCCATCAGTTCCCCGACAGAGCGAACCCGCCGGTTGCCAAGGTTGTCGATATCGTCGGTTTCCCCATGGCCGTCCTTGAGACGAACCAGCGTTTTTACGACTTCCAGAATATCTTCCTTACGCAGGACACGGACCGTATCCTCCACATCAAGATCAAGACGCAGGTTCATTTTCACCCGGCCGACAGCCGAGAGATCATAGCGTTCAGAATCGAAAAACAGCCCGTTGAAAAGCGCTTCCGCTGTTTCCTCGGTCGGCGGCTCACCCGGACGCATAACCCGGTAAATGTCGATCAGGGCCTGATCACGTGAACTACTCTTGTCGACGGCCAACGTATTGCGGATATACGGTCCGACATTCACATTGTCGATATCGAGAGTCGGAATTTCCTTGAAGCCCGCCGCTTCGAGCTGATCAATCAGCGCTTCTGTAAGCTCTTCACCGGCTTCAACAAACACCTCACCGGTTTTCTCATTGATCAGGTCTTCCGCGATATATCGGCCGACCAGATCGAGATGACCCACCAGCATATCTTTCAGGCCTTCATCCATCAGCTTCTTGGCGAGGCGCTGGGTGATCTTCGTGCCGGCTTCGGCGACGACTTTCTGGGTATCCGCGTCCACAAGATCGCGGATCAGACGACTGCCACGAACGCGATCAACATTGAACGGCGTGCGCCAGCCCTTTTTCTCCAGTTTGTAATCTACCCGATCATAGAAATAGTTAAGGATATCCTCATGGCTCATGTCGAGCGCCTGCAAGAGAGCCGTAACAGGCAGCTTGCGGCGACGATCGATACGAACATGTACAATGTCTTTTGCATCAAACTCGAAATCGAGCCAGGAACCGCGATAGGGAATCACGCGCGCCGCGAACAGAAGCTTGCCGCTCGCATGGGTCTTGCCCTTGTCATGATCGAAGAAAACGCCCGGGCTACGGTGCATCTGGGAAACGATGACACGCTCGGTACCGTTAATAATAAAGGTACCCTTATCGGTCATGAGCGGCATATCGCCCATGTAAACGCTCTGTTCCTTGATATCGAGGACAGATTTTGCTTCCGTATCCGGATCCACTTCGAAGACGATCAGGCGCAGCGTCGCTTTCAGCGGTGCGCCAAAGGTCATGCCGCGCTGCTGGCACTCTTCCTCGTCATACTTAGGAGCTTCGAACTCATAGGAAACAAATTCAAGGCTGGCTGTATCGGCGAAGTCCTTGATCGGAAAAACGGACTTGAAAACGGATTGAAGACCTTCATCGCCACGCGCATCTGGCGGCGTCTCCTTCATCAAGAACGCATCGTACGAGGTTTTCTGAACCTCAATCAAGTTCGGCATCTCAGTGGCCGCCTCGATACTTCCAAAGTTTTTACGAACGCGCTTGCGACCGGTGAACGACTGCAATATGCCCATGCCAAATCCCCGTATGTTTATTGGCCAACTAAAAAACAACCTTTATCAAAAAGGCTGCCTGCCGAATTCCCCATATCCGCACCGACAGACGGCGAAAGCGGGGTATCCGACAAATTTTCTTCCGGTTTGCGGACTACCGGAAAAGCCGCGTCGTTTAAATCCCGCCGGATTACCGCTTGCCTGCTTAGAAAGCGGCTGCGGGGAAGGCAGCAAAAGCCGCCTTCCCCGTTAACATTTCAGCTTCCCGAAGGTCGCCGCATCTGCGCCGCTTATTTAAGCTCAACAGTTGCGCCTGCGCTTTCAAGCTGTTCTTTGATCTTGGCTGCTTCGTCTTTGGGAGCGCCTTCCTTAACGGCCTTGGGTGCGCCTTCAACGAGGTCTTTTGCTTCCTTAAGACCGAGGCCGGTAATCGCACGAACCTCTTTAATGACGTTGATTTTCTTGTCGCCAACAGCGGCAAGAATAACGTCAAACTCGTCTTTCTCTTCAGCGGCGGCAGCTTCACCTGCACCACCACCAGCAGCAGCGGCAACAGCCACAGGTGCGGCAGCGGAAACGCCCCATTTTTCTTCCAGAAGTTTTGCAAGATCTGCAGCTTCCAGCACAGTCAGGCTGGAAAGGTCTTCGGCAATCTTTTCGAGATCGGCCATTGTACTATTCTCCTCAGGTAAACCTATTGGTTTCGTTTAAAATTAACTGGCTATTACATCTAACCCTGTTCGGCTTTCGCCGACAGGACACGGGCCAACTGACCTGCGGGAGCCTGAAGGACACCTGCGATTTTTGTCGCAGGGGCCTGAAGCAACCCGACCAGTTTTCCACGAAGTTCATCAAGAGATGGCAGGCTGGCAAGAGACTTGATCCCGTCAGGATCGAGCTCCGTTACCCCCATGGCACCTCCGATAACGATGAACTTGTCATTTCCCTTTGCATAGTCCGTGGCAACTTTGGGAGCCGCAACCGGATCGCTTGAATAGGCGATACCGACCGGGCCTTTGAGTTTACCGGACAGGGAACTGTAGTCCGTGCCGTCAAGAGCGAGACGCGCAAGCCGATTTTTAGTCACTTTGAAGCTGGCTCCGGCATCAAGCATCTTTACACGCAGGTCTGTCATTTCCGCCACAGTGAGACCACTGTATTCGGCGACAACAACAACCGCTGCCTCGTTAAAGACACCGTTTAGCTCGGTAACCACCACTTCTTTTTGCGATCGGTCCACTCGTCGTCTCCAGTGTTTGGAATGTCATAATTACGCAAGACATTCCGCTTACATTTGAACCTGACTTGCGTCGGGTCCGGTTAAACTGTCCCAGGTCCACCTGAATTGCTGACACGCAGCGAATTATTTAGCTTCCCTGTCTATGCAGGCAACGGTTTGCTTTTAAATTCCCGAAAAATAAATTTTCCGGGAACACCTGCAGTCTTGGACAGACGGACTGGCGAACCAGCCCGACACTTGCCGCACCGAAATGCGGCAAATTCGGTATTCAGCGTTAGATCACATCGCCGATTTCAAGCTTCACGCCGGGGCCCATTGTCGAGCTGACAGCGATCTTCTTGATAAATGTTCCTTTTGCTCCGCTTGGCTTGGATTTCGCAACTGCTTCAACAAAGGCCTTGATATTCTCGCTCAAGGCTTCCTTCGTGAAGCTGGACTTACCAAGGCCGGCGTGAATAATACCGGTCTTTTCAGCCCGGAATTCAACCTGCCCGCCTTTGGCGGCCGCAACGGCCTCACCAACGTTCGGCGTTACCGTTCCCAGCTTCGGGTTTGGCATCAGGCCGCGCGGACCCAGCACCTTACCGAGGCGACCGACAACGGCCATCATATCCGGCGTTGCAATGCAGCGATCGAAATTCATTTCACCTGCCTGAATTTTTTCCATCAGGTCTTCCGCACCAACAAGATCCGCGCCTGCGGCGGTCGCTTCGTCCGCCTTGTCACCCCGCGCAAACACAGCAACCCGGACGGACTTACCCGTGCCGTTCGGCAGCTGGATCACGCCACGAACCATCTGGTCCGCATGGCGGGGATCGACACCCAGGTTCATCGCGATTTCGACGGTTTCATCGAATTTCGACTTGGCATGGGTCTTGATGATGTCAACGGCTTCTTCAAGTCCGTAGAATTTCTCGCGGTCAATTACGTCGACTGCGGCTTTTTGTCTTTTCGTCAGTTTTGCCATGATCCTACTCCACCACTTCCAGGCCCATAGACCGGGCAGAGCCTTTGATAATATTCATAGCCGAGTCAATATCATTGGCATTCAGGTCTACCATTTTCGCTTCGGCAATTTCGCGAACCTGCGCAACCGTTACCTTGCCCGCGACTTCCTTGCTTGGCGTGCTGCCGCCTTTTTTAAGGTTGGCAGCCTTCTTCAGGAAATAGGACGCTGGCGGCGTTTTGGTAATAAAGCTGAACGACCGATCGGCATATACCGTGATAACGGTCGGGATCGGCATACCGCCTTCCATATTTCCTGTCGAGGCATTGAACGCCTTGCAGAATTCCATGATATTCACGCCCTGCTGACCCAAAGCCGGGCCAATGGGCGGGGATGGATTTGCCTGTCCCGCCGGGACCTGCAACTTGATATAGCCTTTAATCTTCTTTGCCATTTTAAACCCTCTTCATCTTAAGGGGCTGTGGTACGACCATGGCCGGCCTCCCACAACGATCCGCACCATGCGGAAATTTCGAATATTCAGTTCTTCTCGACTTGCGAATAGTCAAGCTCAACCGGCGTAGAACGTCCGAAAATGGATACCGAGACTTTCAGCTTCGCCTTTTCCTCGTCCACTTCCTCGACCTGGCCCATGAAGGTCGCAAACGGACCGTCACTGACGCGCACTTCCTCACCCAGCTCAAACGTGACCGACGGCTTCGGCCGTTCAATCCCCTCCTGCACCTGGTTGAGAACCGCCAACGCCTCCTTCTCGGAGATCGGCGTCGGCTTGTTACCATTCCCGAGAAAACCTGTCACTTTCGGCAGGTTTTTCACAAGATGATATGTCTCGTCATTCATTTCCATATGGGCGAGCACGTAACCGGGAAAGAATTTGCGCTCCGCATTGACCTTCTGGCCACGCCGCACTTCAACCACTTCCTCAACCGGTACCAGAACATCCTCGAACAGGTCTGCCATACCTTTGACAATGGCCTGTTCCTTGACGGATTGAGCGACTTTTTTCTCAAAACCCGAATAGGCGTGAATGATGTACCAACGTTTTGCCATGTGATCAGGATCCCAGGGACATGATTGTTTTAATGACGAACTGTATGCCGGTGTCTACCAGGAAGAAGAACATGGACGCCAGAAAGACCATGACAAACACCATCCCCGTCGTCACCAGCGTTTCCTTGCGGGTCGGCCATGTGACTTTCGAGGCTTCCTGCCGCACCTGGCGGATAAAAGCTCCTGGGTTTACCTTTGCCATAATTCTTCAAAATTCCTTCATCCGGTGAATGACCCGGCGGTATACAAGACTTTTACACATAGATCAACCAGATTGGCAGGAGAGGAGGGACTCGAACCCACAACCCCCGGTTTTGGAGACCGGTGCTCTACCAATTGAGCTACACTCCTCCGGTCTGAACGGGCAATCCCGGGTCGCCGAAATCAATTTCCGACGCCCGGGACTGACCATAATCTACATGTAATCTTTTCGCTGCCGAAAACAAACGACAGCCATTTTCCTTATTCGGTTACGCTTGCGACGACGCCGGCGCCGACGGTGCGGCCG
>TARA_R110001606_G_scaffold248868_1_pt1 | contig 15662 bp, 13 predicted proteins | sample TARA_R110001606 | Tara Oceans TARA_R110001606 (sample SAMEA4398315) | marine metagenome | biome: Polar Biome; feature: [SRF] surface water layer (ENVO:00010504); material: water (ENVO:00002006), including particulate matter (ENVO:01000060) such as... | depth 5 m | reverse complement strand
AAGTATAAAAGTGTTTGTTTTAAATCAGCAAAAGAAACATCAGTATCAATATATAAACCTTCCACCTGATGAAAAATACAATGTGCTCTCGCAGAAATATCTTCATTTCTAAAAACTCTTCCCGGAGAAATTGTTCTTATAGGAGGCGTATTATTTTCCATATAACGAACTTGCACAGAAGAAGTGTGGGTTCTTAATAAAATATCAGGATTTTGTTCAATAAAGAACGTGTCTTGCATGTCTCTTGCAGGATGATATTCTGGCAAGTTCAACGCAGTAAAATTGTGCCAATCATCCTCGATTTCTGGGCCTTCAGAAACCGTGAAACCAATTCTATTAAAAACTTCAATAATTTGATTTCTTACCAATGATATTGGATGACGTGAACCTAACTCAATTGGCTCTGACGGACGCGTTAAATCTCCATAAAAAGATTTTTGACTTGTAGAATTCTCTAAACCATCTGTTAATTCTGCAACTTTACCTTCTGCAGCACTTTTTAAATTGTTTAATGCTTGGCCAAAATCTTTGCGCAAAGAGGCATCTACATTTTTAAATTCTGCAAATAAATCTTTTAGCAAACCTTTAGAACCTAAGTACTTAATTCTAAAATTTTCAACTTCTTCTTTGGTAGTTGCGTTAAAAGATTTTACATCGCCAATAAGTTCTTTTACTTTATCTAACATTACATCATAAATTAGTTGGCAAATTTACACTTTTTTATTTTTGTTGAATCTAAATATTGTGTTGAATCCTTAATTTTATCAAAGGTCTCAACTATAAAATTAATATATTGTAAGGCATAAAAACAGCATTAAAATGAATAAAAATATCTTAACTGATTTAAAAACATACGCATTTAAAGAGGTAACTTTTGATAAATTAATGCAAAACAGAATTAATAAGGTATTAATAGTTTGTTCTAATTACGATTTTTATATGCTCGAAGAAGATGGTAGAATTGAAGAACGAATTTTTAATGAATACACGTCTTTAAATTTAAGACATCCACCAAGTTTTATACATGCAAATTCTGCAAAAAGAGCCATTAAAATGATGGAATTTCATCAAATTGATATTGTTATTACTTGGCTAGATATTGGTAATTATAATGCGTTTGAGACCTCAAAAAAAATTAAAGAAATTTTTCCAAATGTGCCAATTGCAGCGCTTAGTCATCACTCTTCTATTTTAAGAAGTAAACTAGAAAAAGAGAATACAGATAGTATTGATTTTATTTTTCATTGGAACGGAAATGCAGATATCTTTTTGGCGATTATTAAATTAACAGAAGATAGAATGAACGCCAAAGTTGATATTAATGAAATTGGTGTTAAAGCCATATTATTAGTAGAAGATTCGCTAAAATTTTATTCTAGATACATTCCGCTTATTTATAAAGTAATCCTTAAACAAACTCAAGGATTAATGTCGGAAGGATTAAACGAGCATAGAAAAATGCTGATAATGCGCGGAAGACCAAAAATTTTACTAGCCACAACGTACGAAGAAGGAATTAGTTTATTTGATACCTATAAAAATAATTTATTAGGGGTAATTTCTGATGTAAATTATTACAAAGACGGCGTAAGAAACAAAGAAGCAGGTTTTTTATTTTTAAATTACGTACGAAATTATAAACGGTATTTTCCTTTTTTAATGCAGTCTTCAAATGCAAGTAATGAAAAACGAACCTTAGATTTAAAAGGTAAATTTTTATACAAACATTCAGAAACTTTAGGGGTAGATATCAAAAATTACATCATTAAATACTTTGCTTTTGGCGATTTTGAGTTTTGGGATCCTACACAAATGGAAGTGATCGCAACAGCCAAAGATTTAAGTGAATTTCAAAAAGCCATTAAAATTGTTTCTGAAGACTGTTTAATGTACCATGCAACAAGAAGCGAGTTTTCTAAATGGTTAAAATCAAGAGCTCTTTTTCCATTAGCAGATTTATTAAGCGTTATAGAATATGATGAATTTGAAAACAATGATCAAATAAGAGATTTTTTAATTAATGCAATTAAAGCCTATCGCGTTTATAGATCTAGAGGTGTTATTGTAAAATTTAATAAAAATAAATATGATGAGTTTGTTGTGTATGCAAGAATTGGCGAAGGTAATTTAGGAGGAAAGGGTAGAGGTTTGGCTTTTATAGATTCCTTTTTAAAACGTAATAATTTATATAATAAATATGAAAATGTAACGATTACCATACCAAGAACGGTCGTAATCAGTACCGAAGTTTTTGATCAGTTTATAGAAACACACAAACTAATTAAATTTGCTGCAGATTGCACCGATGATGAAAAAATATTACAAGAATTTATTTCAAAAGATTTGCCAGCTTGGGCCTTAGAAGATATTAAGGCATTCTTAAAAACCACCAAATGCCCTATTGCTGTGCGTTCTTCTAGTATGTTAGAAGATTCTAATTATCAGCCATTTGCAGGTGTTTTTGCAACGTATATGATTCCAGATTCTGAAATAAACAAAAAAGTAGAAATGGTTTCTAATGCAGTTAAATCGGTTATTGCATCTGCTTTTTTTGAAAGTAGTAAATCCTATTTAAAAGCCATATCTCATACCATAGAAGAAGATAAAATGGCGGTAATTTTACAAGAAGTTGTAGGTAAACAATACCAAGATGTGTATTATCCAAATATTTCTGGAGTAGCTCGTTCTATTAATTTTTATCCAATTGGTGATGAAAAAGCTAGTGAAGGTATTGCAAATATTGCGCTTGGTTTAGGAGAAATAATTGTAGGCGGCGGACAAACTTTACGTTTTTCACCTTATTATCCTAAAAAAGTGTTGCAATTATCTACGCCTGGTTCTGCACAAAGAGATACGCAACAGTATTTTTATGGATTAAATTTAGATCCGGATAGTTATAAAGTTTCAACGTGCGAAGCCATCAATAAAAAGAAAATAACAATTAGACAGGCAGAAAAACATGGTTCTTTAAAGTTTGTAGCGTCTACATATGATTTACAAAATAATACGATTAGACCAGGCGTAATGCATGATGGTATTCGAGTAATTACCTTTGATCATGTTTTAAAATACAATACGTTTCCGTTGCCGCAAATTTTACAAGAACTCTTACGAGTTGGACAACGAGAAATGAGAAGTCCGATAGAAATAGAATTTGCGGTAAAGTTAGATGTTTCTACAGGCAAACCAAAAGAATTTAGTTTTTTACAGATAAGACCTATCATAGAAAGCATGGAAACGGGGTGTAAATTGCCAGAAAGTTTAAATATTTCTGAGACTATAATTTATTCTGAATCTGCTTTAGGAAACGGAAAATACCAGAACATTTTTGATATAGTGTATGTAAAACCAGAAACATTTAATTCGGCAAATACAAGAGAAATTGCCAATGCAGTTGAAGAAATGAATAAAAAATTTGTGAAACTAGACAAACCTTATATTTTGGTTGGACCCGGGCGTTGGGGTTCAAGCGATCCTTGGTTGGGAATTCCGGTGCTTTGGTCTCAAATTTCAGCTGCAAAAATTATAGTAGAATCTGGATTAAATAATTTTAGAATTGATCCAAGTCAAGGAACCCATTTTTTTCAAAATTTAACATCCTTTAAGGTGGGTTATTTAACTATAAATCCGTTTATAAAAGATGGTTTTTATGATTTAGATTATTTAAACCAACAAGAAGCTGTTTTTGAAGATACTTATTTAAGGCATATTTCCTTTAAAAACGAACTCACCGTAATTATTGATGGCGAAAACAATAAAGCAGCTATTTTTAAGGAAGGTATTTCATTAGGGAAAAGTAATTTAAATCTAGAAGATTCTCTTGATGAATTACCACCAGAAGGATTTATCTAAAATATGTATATAATAAAAAAGGTGTTCAAATAAATCAATAAATATCTATATTCTTAAAAAATAGATAAATAATTGTTAAATACTAAAAAACACGATATTTATTTTATTTTATTATCAATTTTAAAATGTACTTTTGATCTTAAATTTATTCAATAAAAAGTTATTAATGATATCATTATGAATGTAAAAGAAATTTTAACAAATTTAGAAACTAAACATCCTGGAGAAAAAGAATATTTACAGGCAGTTAAAGAAGTTTTAGAGTCAATTGAAACAATATATAATGAAAACCCACAATATGAAGCGTCTAAAATTATAGAACGTTTAGTAGAACCAGATCGAATTTTAACCTTTAGAATTTCTTGGATTGATGATGCAGGTCAGGTGCAAGTAAATTTAGGTCATAGAGTACAATATAATAATGCATTAGGTCCTTATAAAGGAGGAATTCGTTTACACCCAAGTGTAAATTTAAGTATCTTAAAATTCTTAGGATTTGAGCAAATATTTAAAAATGCCTTAACTACATTGCCAATGGGTGGAGGTAAAGGAGGTTCAGATTTTAGTCCTAAAGGAAAATCAGACACAGAAATTATGCGTTTTTGCCAAGCATTTATGCTAGAATTGTGGAGAATGATTGGTCCAAGTACAGATGTGCCAGCGGGTGATATTGGTACTGGTGGTAGAGAAATTGGGTTTATGTATGGTATGTATAAAAAATTACAACAAGAACATACAGGTGTTTTTACAGGGAAAGGTTTAAATTGGGGAGGAAGTTTAATTAGACCAGAAGCTACAGGTTTTGGTGGCGTTTACTTTACAAGCCAAATGTTAGAAACTAAAAACGATACTTTTAAAGATAAAGTTATTGCATTATCTGGTTTTGGAAATGTTACTTGGGGTGTTGCTTTAAAAATTACTGAATTAGGCGGAAAAGTGGTTACAATCTCTGGACCAGATGGATATATTTATGACGAAAGAGGATTAGATGAAGATAAAATTAGTTATTTATTGCAGTTAAGAGCAACGAATAATGATATTGTTTCTCCGTATGTAGAAGAATTTCCAGAAGCTATCTTTTATCCGAATGAAAAACCTTGGAGCGTAAAATGTGATATTGCAATGCCATGTGCAACGCAAAATGAATTAAATGAAGAAGATGCAACAAAATTAGTTGCAAACGGTGTACAATATATAGCAGAAGTTTCTAATATGGGTTGCACACCAGAAGCTGTTGATATATTTCATAAAGCTAAAATTTTATACGGACCAGGTAAAGCTGTAAATGCAGGTGGAGTAGGAGTTTCTGGTTTAGAAATGTCTCAAAATGCCATGAAATTAAACTGGACTAAAGATGAGGTGGATGAGAAATTACATCAAATAATGCACTCTATTCATACAGCTTGTTTAAAATACGGAACAGAAGAAGATGGGTATATAAATTATGTAAAAGGAGCAAATATTGCTGGTTTTATTAAAGTAGCAGATTCTATGTTAGACTTAGGAGTTATCTAAAAAAAGTATTACAAAAGACTACAACGCATCAATTTTTTTGATGCGTTTTTTTTTGATGTTTCATGACATATCAAGTAAAATATTTTCGTTGGATTTTAAAAAATCAAAGAAAAATCAAGAGAGAATCCTAACATTTTTTTTATCATCACAAAAAAAAATAGTAGTTTTTACGCTTTGTAAATCTGTAAAATCTTCTAAATCATGCTTCCTTAAATTAATTTATCGAGAAGATAAATTTATTGTAATTTAATTTTATGAGATTAAAAATTTCTTATATTTACAAGGTTCAAATTTTATGTAATTCGTAAAAAATCATATCATATATTATGGAGTCAAAAATTAAAGAGTTTATGGAGATGGTTAAAAAGAGAAATAACCATGAGCCAGAATTTTTACAAGCTGTTCAAGAAGTTGCAGAAACGGTAATTCCTTATATTGCAAATCACAGTATTTACAACGGTAAAAATATTTTACTAAGAATGGTAGAACCAGAAAGATTAATTTCTTTTAGAGTTTCTTGGGTTGATGATAGCGGAGAAATACAAGTAAATAGAGGATATAGAATACAAATGAATTCTGCAATTGGCCCTTATAAAGGTGGTTTGCGTTTTCATCCAACAGTAAATGCTAGTATTTTAAAGTTTTTAGCTTTTGAACAAGTGTTTAAAAACTCGTTAACAACTTTGCCAATGGGCGGAGGTAAAGGAGGTTCTGATTTTGATCCTAAAGGAAAATCAGACAATGAAATTATGCGTTTTTGTCATTCTTTTATGACAGAATTATACAGACATATTGGTCATAATACAGATGTTCCTGCAGGAGATATTGGTGTAGGTGCACGAGAAATTGGTTATATGTTTGGGATGTATAAAAAACTAAACAACACATTTACAGGTGTTTTAACTGGCAAAGGTGCCTCTTGGGGTGGGTCTTTAATTAGACCAGAAGCAACAGGTTATGGAAATGTATATTTTGCGCAAAATATGTTAATGCGTCAAGGAGATTCTTTTAAAGGAAAAGAAGTTGTTATTTCTGGTTCTGGAAATGTTGCGCAATATGCGGCAGAAAAAGCAATCGAATTAGGTGCAATTGTTTTAACCTTATCAGATTCTGCGGGTTATATTTTTGATGCTGATGGTTTAGATGCAGAAAAATTAAAACACGTGATGTATATCAAAAATGAAAAACGTGGAAGAATTAGCGAATATGTAGAGAAATATCCGAATGCAAAATATGTGGAAGGAAAAAGACCTTGGTCTGTAAAATGTGATATTGCTTTGCCATGTGCAACTCAAAATGAGTTAAATGGTGATGAAGCAAAAGAATTGATTAAAAACGGATGTATTTGTGTTTCTGAAGGTGCAAATATGCCTTCAACTCCAGAAGCAATTCACGAATTTCAAAAAGCAAAAATTTTATTTGCTCCAGGAAAAGCGTCTAATGCGGGTGGTGTAGCTACGTCTGGTTTAGAAATGAGTCAGAATTCATTACGTTTAAGCTGGACAAGATCAGAAGTTGATGATAAATTAAAAGTAATTATGGAAAACATTCATGCTTCTTGTGTAGCATACGGAGAAAATGAAGACGGATCTATAGATTATATTAAAGGTGCAAATATTGCTGGTTTTGTTAAAGTTGCAGATGCAATGTTAGCACAAGGAGTTGTATAAAGATTCAGTAGTAAATTTAAATCTAAGAACGCATCGAATTTATTTGATGCGTTTTTTTTGTACACCTTATTTTAAAAGTGAATCTTTACAGTACTAAAAGTTTTATAGATACTTATGTTTTTACATTTTTTCTTCGGATTTATTTTTGCCTTTTTGGGTTCTATTACACCAAGTATGTTAAACATGACTGCGCTAAAAATTAGTTTAGAAAACGGAAAAAAAGAACTAAATAATTATGCAATTGGGGTTTCGCTAGTTGTACTTCCACAAGCCTATATAGCTGTTTTTTTAACGAAACATATTGTAGAAAATCCATCAATTTTAGAAAGTTTAGAGAAAGTAGGAATTGTAATTTTTATGCTATTATCGTATTATTTTTATTCAGAATCCAAAAAAAGTAAAATTCAGATTGAAACGAATGAGGTGAAAAAAGAAAATGCTTTTTTAGCCGGAATCACTTTATCCGTTTTAAATATGTTTTCGATTCCTTTTTTTTGCGGAATTATAGCAACTTTAGATGCTTTTAAGTTGTTTGATTTTGAGGTTATTCACGTTTTATTTTTTATTTTAGGGTCTGTAATTGGTACATTTTATATCCTTTTTTTATACGGAAAATTCGCCAATTTTATTCAGAAAAAGACAGGAAAACTAACCAAAGACATCAATATTATTTTATCAATTTTAACCGGATTTGTTGCTATTTTATCAGTAATAAAATTATTTTTTTAAGAAGAAATGAACATCAATAAAAACATAATTATTCAAGGAAAACATAACAAACCAATTTTAGTGGATGTTTTTTATCAAGAAACAAATCAACCCAAAAAAATAGTTATTTTTTGTCATGGTTACAAAGGATTTAAAGATTGGGGTGCTTGGAATCTCATGGCAGCATCTTTTGCAAATGCAGGATTTTTCTTTATCAAATTTAATTTTTCGCACAATGGCGGAACTGTTGAAAATCCAATTGATTTTCCAGATTTACTGGCTTTTGGAAATAATAACTACACCAAAGAATTAGATGATTTAGAAACTGTAATCGATTGGATTTCTACAAATACTGATTTTAAAAAAGAAGCAGATAACAGGGATATTTCATTGATTGGACATAGTAGAGGAGGAGGAATTGTGGTGTTAAAGGCCAATGAAGATGCGCGTGTAAAAAAAGTAATTACGTTGGCAGGAGTTTGTGATTTTGAGAAAAGAACTGCTACAATTGGCGATTTAGAACAATGGAAAAAAGACGGCGTAAAATATGTTGTAAACGGAAGAACAAAACAACAAATGCCACATTTTTATCAGTTTTATGAAGATTTTATCAAAAATAAAGAACGTTTTGATGTTAAAAAAGCAACTAAGAATTTACAAATTCCGCAGTTAATAATTCATGGAAACGCAGATACTTCTGTTTTGATTGAGGAAGCAGAAAATTTACACCAATGGAATCCAAAAAGTGACTATCAAATTATTGAGAATGCAGATCATGTTTTTAATACTTCGCATCCGTGGAAAGAAAAACAACTATCTAAAGAGTTAGAAATTACAGTAAAATATTGTGTTGAATTTTTAAAATAAAAAAGGTACTAAAAGCAAAAAAGTCGAACAGAAATGTTCGACTTTTTTTATATTGTTTTGTAAACTTTATTTTTTATTTACTTCCTTAATATATTTATCTAAAGCCATTGTCATCGAAGGTGTATCTGGTGTTGGTGCTTCAATATCGCACTTTAAACCGGCTTCTGTAACGGCTTTCACTGTAGAGTTCCCAAAAGCTGCAATTCTAGTTTCATTTTGTTTGAAATTAGGAAAATTATGAAATAATGATTCTATTCCAGAAGGGCTAAAAAACACTAAAACATCATAAAAAACATCTTCTAAATCAGATAAATCGCTAACTACAGTTTTGTATAAATCTGCGCGTTTCCAGTTAATTCCTAAAGTATCTAATTCTGCGGGGATTAATGGTTTTAATTTATCAGAAGAAGGTAACAAAAACTTCTCCGATTTATGTTTCTTAATTAATTTGGTTAAATCTGTAAATGTTCTTGTACCAACATAGATTTTACGTTTTCTATACACCACATATTTTTGCAAATAATAGGCTACAGCTTCAGATTGACAAAAATATTTCATAGAATCTGGCACTTTAAATCGCATTTCTTCTGCAACTCTAAAAAAGTGATCTACAGCATTTCTGCTTGTTAGTATAACTGCTGTAAAGTTCTTAAAATCAATTTTTTGAAGCCTTACATCTTTCACAGAAATACCTTCAACATGGATAAAAGATCGAAAATCGATTTTTACTTTTTGTTTTTCAGATAAATCAAAATAAGGATTGGCTTCTGTCTTAGGCTCAGGCTGTGATACTAAAATTGTTTTCACTTTCATTTGCATTCGTTTTATAATTAAAACATCAATTTAAACAGCAGAAATAGCGGTGCTATTTCAAAGGCGCAAATGTACAAAATAAAATAAAACAACTTATTAAAAATCAGGTTTTTGTTGCTTACCAAATGAATTACAAATCTTACAAGAAATAACAAGGCCGCAAAATAGCATAAAAAGGATTTTTTTAAACCAGAATATTCGCTTAAAACTACCGCTATATATACTAAAAACGTAACAGTATGTAGATAATTAATTTTTGAAACTATAAAGAAGCGAACCTCTCTTTTTATTAAAAAAAGATGAAAAAGTAGGAACTCTAATGTTCTTTTAATAATAAAATAAGATAAAAGGCCCAAAAAAACAGGTAAATAGGATGCAAAACTTGTACTACTTGTAGTAGAATAATAGGTTTTTAAGCTAAAAATTAAAAGCGATATTACAATTACATTAAATAAAAAAATAACGATTTGAAAAGCATCAAAAAAGCTTAAATTTTCTTCAGATTCATTTTCAACATAATGAATATTAAACAAGCTTAAAACACTGCCTTTTAATCTTTTTGCATCAAAAGTTTTTAATAAAACAACGCCAAATAATAACAACATTAATAATGCAGTTACCCAACTATTCGTATCCGTTATTTTTTCGATTGCTTGCAAGAATTTTTTTTTAGAAATGATTAACACAAAATTAGTAATTAAAAAATGTATATTTGTGTACTTACCTGTATAATTTAACTATGTCAGACGCTTTAGTAATTATCCCTACTTATAACGAAAAAGAAAATATCGAAACCATTATTAGAGCTACTTTTAGTCAAAAAAAAGCGTTTCATGTTTTAGTTGTTGATGATAATTCTCCGGATGGAACTTCAGAAATTGTAAAAACTTTAATAACAGAATTTCCAAATCAGCTTTTTTTAGAAAAAAGAATTGGCAAAAGTGGTTTAGGTACGGCTTATATTCATGGTTTTAAATGGGCAATTGCAAAAAAATACAGTTATATTATAGAAATGGATGCAGATTTTTCTCACAATCCAAAAGATTTAATTCGTTTATACAATGCTTGTCATAAAGATGGTGCAGATGTTTCTATAGGATCTAGATATTCTAAAGGTGTAAACGTGGTAAATTGGCCAATGAAAAGAGTTTTACTCTCTTATTTTGCATCAAAATATGTACGTTTTGTAACTAGAATTCCTGTTTTTGATACCACTGCAGGTTTTGTTTGTTGGAAAACTAATGTGTTAGAAACCATTAAATTAGATAAAATTAGATTTGTTGGATATGCTTTTCAAATTGAAATGAAATTTAAAGCATGGAAACATAAATTTACCATAAAAGAAGTTTCTGTTATTTTTACGGATAGAACTTTAGGAACTTCAAAAATGAGTGGAAATATTGTGTACGAAGCACTTTTTGGAGTGATAAGAATGCGTTTAAAAGGCTTGCCAAAATAGAGGTATGAATAATTTTATTTCTATTAGACCTGCAAATCTTAATGATCTAGAAACCTTATTGCAATTTGAACAAGGCGTTATAGAAGCAGAAAGACCTTTAGATACTTTTTTAGCTAAAAGAGAATTGTATTATTATAATATTCCGGAGTTAATTACCAGTGAAAACTCACAATTATTGGTAGCAGTTTGCAATAACGAGCTTGTAGGTTCTGGTTATATTAGAATAGAAAATGCGAAACAGTATCATAAAAATCCTCAATTTGGTTATATAGGTTTTATCTTTGTAAAACCTAATTTTAGAGGTCAAAAAATTAGTAATCTAGTGATCGAAAAATTAAAAAATTGGGCAATAGAAAAAGACTTAAAAGAATTGAGATTAGACGTGTACAACACTAATTTTAATGCAATTAAAGCCTATGAACGTTTTGGGTTTGTAAAGAGTTTAGTTAATATGAGAATGGATATTTAAAAGAAAAAAATGAAATCAATCTTAATAAAAAACGCAACAATTGTTAATGAAAACAACACTTTTAAAGGTGATGTTTTGATTGAAAACGAAATGATAAAAGAAATTTCATCAGAAATAAAAGCTACAGAATATGTAGAAATTATTGATGCTGAAGGCAAGTTTTTAATTCCGGGTTTTATTGATGATCAAGTGCATTTTAGAGAACCAGGTTTAACACACAAAGCAAATATTGCTACAGAAAGTAGAGCTGCAGTTGCTGGTGGAATTACTACTTTTATAGAAATGCCAAACACAGTTCCGCAAGCTACAACGCAAGCATTGTTAGAAGATAAATTTATAATTGCAGCCAAAGATTCGTATGCAAATTATTCTTTTATGTTTGGTGGAACGAATGATAATTTAGAAGAATTATTAAAAACAGATCCTAAAAAAGTAGCCGGAATTAAATTATTTTTAGGTTCATCTACAGGAAATATGTTGGTGGATAATGAAGAAATATTAGAAAAAATTTTCTCATCAACCAAAATGATTATTTCTGTGCATTGTGAAGACGAAGCAACCATCAGAAAAAATACACAAGAATTTATCGACAAATATGGCGAAGATATTCCTGTAAAATACCATCCAATAATTAGAAGCGAAGAAGCGTGTTATTTATCATCATCAAAAGCAATTGAATTAGCAAAAAAAACAGGAGCAAGGTTGCATGTTTTTCATCTATCAACAGCAAAAGAAACCGAACTTTTTAGAAACGATATTCCTTTAGAAGAAAAGCAAATTACAGCAGAAGTGTGTATTCATCATTTATGGTTTTCTGATAAAGATTACGCAGAAAAAGGAACCCATATTAAATGGAATCCTGCTGTAAAAACAGAAAAAGACAGATTGGGTTTATGGGAAGCATTGTTAGATGACAGAATTGATGTTTTGGCAACAGATCATGCGCCTCATACTTTAGAAGAAAAAACAAATGTGTACACAAAAGCACCAAGTGGCGGGCCTTTGGTACAACATGCAGTAACGGCAATTTTAGAGAAAGTAAAAGAAGGCGTAATTTCTATTGAAAAAGCGGTTGAAAAAATGAGCCATAATCCGGCAAAATTATTTCAGATAGAAAAGCGTGGTTTTATAAAAGAAGGGTTTTATGCAGATTTAGTTTTAATTGATACCAACAAACCACAAACCGTTTCTAAAGAAAATATTTTATACAAATGTGGTTGGTCTCCTTTTGAAGGAACTACATTTTCATCAACCATAACACATACATTTGTAAACGGAAATTTAATGTATCATAATGGCATTTTTAATGATGAAATTAAAGGAAAACGCATCACTTTTAATAGATAAAATGAAAAATTTAAGCTACTTATTCGTTTTTCTTTTCTTGGTTTCATGTACAAGTAATACTATTTTAAAAGAGCCAGAAGATTTAATTCCTAAAGATACAATGCGTCTTTTAATTCAAGAAATGATGATTGCATCTTCGGCTAAATATGTTAAAAATAAAAACCTAGAAACAAAGATTGAATACATGTCTTTAGTCTATGATCAATTTAAAATTGATAGTGTTCGCTTTCAAACGAGCAATTTGTATTATATGTCTAAAATAGATGTGTATCAAGAAATTTTCGAAGATGCAAAAGCAAGTTTAGAAAAGCAAAAAAAAGTGTATGACGATAGAGTTACAAGGAAAGATTCTATTCGCAACGATTCGCTTAAAAAGCTTATGGATACTAAGAAAAGAATATCAATTCAAGATAGTTTAGATGTAACAACTAAAGAGGTTAAACTTGATATTTAGGATAATTTTTACAAATATCAATAATTGATTTTTCTATATTTTCAAATTTAAAATTTAAAGTATTTTGTATTTTTTCTGATGAATATTCAGAAATAGAATGGGCAGATTTTGCCGAATATTTACTAATTAAAGGTTCTTTTCCTGTAATTTTTGATATCAGCCAAGCAACCCTCCAAAAAATATTCGTTTGCCAAGGTTTTATTTTTATGGATGGTCTTTTTTTACCAAAACCATCCGCAATTAAAAAGAAGATTTCTTTAAATGATTTGTTTTCTGACACTAAAATAAAACGTTCGTTTTTTACGGTTGAATTCATCAGTAAAATCATTGGTTTTACAACGTCTTGCACAGAAATAAAACCGGTAACACCTTCTGTGTAAAATTGAAATCCGTTATAAACTTGCGAGAATAATTTACCTGAACCGGCGTTCCAAAAACCACTGCCTAAAATAACACCAGGATTAACAATTACAACATCAATGTCTTCTTGACTTGCACGCCAAACTTCCATTTCTGCACCAAATTTGGTTATAGAATATCCACTATTATCCAGCTCTTTATTCCATTCGTCTTCTTCTGTAGTAATGTTCGTATGTAAAGAATTTCCAACAGCAGCAATAGAACTTACAAAACACAATTTATCAATTTTTGCATCAACACAAAGATTTACAATAATTGCGGTTCCGTGAATATTTACTTTGCGCATTTGTCTATAATCTTTAGGATTAAAAGAAATAAACGCCGCACAATGATACACATGTTTTACATCAAAAAAAGCAGGAATCATGGCAGGAACATCTGTAATATCAGCCAAAAACCATTCAATTTTATCGAATAAAGTTGTATCATCGGTATAATAAGAAAAGACATTTTTTACCTTTTCTAAAGACGAATCTGTTCTATAAATAGCTCTAATTGCATCATTTTGTAAACATAAATGATACAATAAATGCGAACCTACCAAACCTGTGCCTCCTGTAACTAAAATCATAGTGCTAATTTATGATTTTTTCATTGATAAGCTTATCTTTGCCGCGTTAAAAAGTAGTTATTTACACTTGTTTAACATTGTTAAATTCAACTTGTAGAAATTGATAAAAAATTGAGACAAGTATAGTTTAATAAACATTTTTTAAATTGAATTAATTATAGATTTATAATGACAAATTTTGTTGAAGAATTACGCTGGCGTGGATTATTGCATGATATTATGCCAGATACAGAAGAATATTTATTAGAAAATAAGACTGCAGGTTATATTGGTTTTGATCCAACGGCAGACTCGCTACATATTGGTAGTTTGGTGCAGATTTTTATTTTAAAACACTTTCAGAATGCAGGTCATAATCCTATTGCATTAATTGGTGGCGCAACGGGTATGGTTGGAGATCCTTCTGGAAAATCTGCAGAACGTAATTTGTTAGATGAAGCTACTTTAACTAAAAATATTGCCGGTGTTAGAGAAAATTTAGAACGTTTTTTAGATTTTGATGCATCCGTAGAAAACAAAGCAGAATTGGTAAACAATTACGATTGGATGAAAGATATTTCTTTAATCGATTTTGTAAGAGATACTGGTAAACATATTACTGTAAATTACATGATGGCTAAAGATTCTGTGAAGAAACGTTTGAGTTCTGAATCTTCTGAAGGCATGAGTTTTACGGAATTTACCTACCAATTATTTCAAGGATACGATTTTTATCATTTGTACAAAGAAAAGAATTGTAAGTTGCAAATGGGTGGTTCTGATCAGTGGGGAAATATTACTACTGGTACAGAATTAATCCGTAGAAAAGCACAAGGAAAAGCCTACGCAATCACAGTTCCTTTGGTTACAAAAGCAGACGGAACAAAGTTTGGAAAAACAGAAGGAGGAAACGTTTGGTTAAATGCAGATAGAACATCGCCTTATAAATTTTATCAATATTGGTTAAATTCTTCGGATGAAGATGCAGAAAACTTTATTAAAAAGTTTACATTTTTAGACAAAGAAACGATAGAAAATTTAATTGCAGAACATTCAGAAAATCCGCATTTACGTTTATTACAAAAGAAATTAGGAGAAGAAGTTACTATTTTAACACATGGTGTTGAAGCCTACGAAAATGCTTTAAAAGCTTCTGATATTTTATTCGGAAAATCGATCGCTTCTGATTTAAAATCTTTAGACGAACAAACCTTTTTAGATGTATTTGAAGGTGTGCCACAAGCAACTGTTTCTATGGCTGATATTGAAGAAGGCTTGGATATGATTGGTGCTTTGGCTGCAAAAACGAACTTTTTGAATTCTAATGGAGAAGCTAGAAGAGCATTAAAAGAAAATGCAATTTCTGTTAATAAAGACAAAGTACAAGAAGATTTTACAATTACGAAAGAAGATTTAATTGCAAATAAATATGTGTTATTACAACGTGGTAAAAAAACCTATTATTTACTAGTTGTTGAGTAACAATAACTTTACAAAACTAAAAGAAGAGCTGAATTTTATTCAGCTCTTCTTTTTTC
>TARA_R110001606_G_scaffold27941_1_pt1 | contig 15712 bp, 15 predicted proteins | sample TARA_R110001606 | Tara Oceans TARA_R110001606 (sample SAMEA4398315) | marine metagenome | biome: Polar Biome; feature: [SRF] surface water layer (ENVO:00010504); material: water (ENVO:00002006), including particulate matter (ENVO:01000060) such as... | depth 5 m | reverse complement strand
GGGACTGCCATTGTTGCAAAGTAACGCCTTGATATTAAGCCCCTGTGCAACGCTGAATTCTGTATCATGAGGTGGTTTGGGTATATAACCAACTTCCTGGGTTATTGACTAGAATCATCGCAGTGATAGTGAACCCTCGCAGTACATCTAAGGCGAGCAAACGATGACTGGGTAATTGTGATAATATATTCTGGCAGTGATGTTTAACCATAACGTTCTTTTATTTGTTATTTGTCTTTTAATTGTAATAATTTATTCATTTTGAGCAAGGTAAATTTTCTTCGCTTATTTTGTTAAAAGCGCAAACAGATAAATTGATTTTTCTATGGGGAAACAGCAATCGCTTAGCGCAAGCTCAGCAACAAGTTGTTGCATAAGTTCAACTGGCATGTAGTGAAAATTCAAATAATATTACAAGTATTTGAATTTAAAATTTTTATGTCGCGAGAGCCAAGCTGAGCGCGGTCTAAAAATTGCATAGAGATAAATTATTAGCCGTTGGGAACAACAGAAATAAGTACTTTACGAGCTTTTAGCTGGATCGTATGGGAGCTATTTGCTATCATTTATCGTTAGTATAATTGCCAAGGAAATACAAGGCCAGCATAGAGAAGTAAGTATTTTGCTAGGCCGTGTTAATATCAATCTTGATTTAAAAAAGTTAATCTTATTTTTAGCTATTTCAGTGACTGTGATCACCTTTCTAAATGGCTTTTATTCCAGCTACCAAGTACAAAAACAGCAGCTACAATCGCAAACCTTAAAAAACCATAATGCGTATGCCGCTAAACTTGTCTCTGCCACTGACCGGTTTCTACTGGCTGCTCAGCAGCAACTCGCTTATTCAGCAAAAATTCTTGCAATCCAATTTAATGATGCAAACACTCTTGCGCAAGAGGCGCAGCGACTTAGGTTGCAAACTGATAGCTTTAACTCAACGGTTGTCGTTGACAAAAATGGTGTGGTATTAGCCCATTCACCATTGAGTCTAAAGCTAAAAGGTCAACTTTTAGAAAGTGATGGTGCAAAACAAGCACTAGCGAATAAAAAGCCAATGATCAGTGAGCCTTATATTTCTGCGGTAGGGAACCTCGTGATAGTTATTTCGCATCCGATATTTAACTCTCAAGGTGAATACCTTGGCTACATAGGAGGGACATTATATCTAAAACAAAAAGGGATTTTACACGACTTACTGCAAGTACATTTTCATAAAGACGGCTCATATATCTATGTTATTGATAAGAATAGGCGCTTACTTTATCACCCTGATGTTGCTCGGATCGGTGAACAAGTTTTTGGCAATCCAGTGATCGAAGCGGTGCTAAGAGGTGAAAGCGGCACTAGGCAGTTAATTAATAGTCAAAACATTGTCATGCTGGCAGGTTATGCACCATTAAAAAGTGCCTCTTGGGGCATTGTCACACAACGACCATTAGACGCTACATTTGCGCCATTAGACGATTTAATGATGAATGTTTTATATCGAACCCTGCCAGTAGGGTTGGCAACCTTTATATTTATTTGGGTGCTAGCTCGGTTAATTTCAAAGCCGTTAAGGCAACTTGCAGAAACGGCTAAAACACTTGATAACCCGTCAACTTCGCAACAGTTAAAGCAAGTGCGGTCTTGGTATTATGAAAGCTCTGAACTGCGTTTAGCTATGCTAAAAGGAGTCGGCTTATTACAAAACCAGATTGGTCTATTACAGCATGAAGCACAAACAGATCCACTTACGGGCTTACATAACAGACGTAGCCTGGAGCTCATGTTAGATCAATTAACTTTACAGCAAACACCCTTCACTGTGCTTGCTATCGATATTGATTTTTTTAAGCGTGTTAATGATGAGTTTGGCCATGATATTGGTGATATTGTTTTGCAATCGTTGGCTACAATTATTGTTGATGTAACCCGTGAAAATGATTTTGTTGCACGTACGGGGGGAGAAGAGTTTATTGTTATATTACCAAATATTAACGCCAAATCAGCTTATCAACTTGCGGAACGATTACGTATGCGTGTATCAGAAACAATCATCGAACCAGTAGGAAGTATCAACATATCAATAGGTATTTCTGGCTGGCCACTGATGCAATTGAGTGTTGAAGAGATACTCAAACAAGCGGATCAGGCTTTATACAAAGCGAAAAAAACGGGTCGTAATCGGTGTATTATTGATTCTCAGTTTATCCAATCTGATGATTCTCAGTTTATCCAATCTGAACTTGTCGAGCAGGAATAATTTATTGGCAATGGCTTTTAACTATGCAATATTAATAGCCTGTTTTTAATGTTATAAGCTACTACAATGTTGTTAAATATCAGTTTTAAACTAATGTCACTGCTTGGAGTGTATGCTTTAAGCAGTGCAGCAATTGCCCATGACGCTAACGCTACATATTCCGACCCAGCTCAAAGCTATCGTAGTGAGTTTGTTGATGTTGCAACGTTAATACCGACCGCATTATTTGATATTCGCTATTTTAGTGGGCAAAACTTTGTTGGTAAACCAATCGAAGGTTATAACGCGCCTAAATGCTTATTGCATAAAACGGCAGCTGCAGCGCTGGTAAAAGCACATTCTCAGGCCGAGCAAGCAGGTTATAATTTTAAAATCTATGATTGTTATCGGCCACAACGAGCCGTTGACCACTTTGTGCGTTGGGTTAACGACGAAACTGACACAAAAACCAAAGCTGCGTATTACCCTAATTTAGGAAAAGATCAGTTACTCGGTGATTATATCGCAGCTAAATCAGGCCACAGCCGTGGTTCAACAATTGATTTAACTTTGACTGATAGTCAAGGCAAAGCATTAAATATGGGCTCATTGTTTGATATGTTCGATACCATCTCAAATACCGATGATCCGCGTATTACTCAAGATCAACAAGCAAACAGATATAAGTTAAAAAATATCATGTTGGCCGCTGGATTTTCGCCTTACGCAATGGAGTGGTGGCACTTTACCTATCAGCCACAAGCCTATCCAAATACTTATTTTGATTTTGTGGTGCAGTGAGGGGCTAGCGAGTTAAAAACAGTAAAGTTAGTGAGCTGAACTAAGTACATCTATTCAGCCTACTAATTTATACACTCATAATGAGGCGGTATATAGCCATTGCTAGTTACAGGCGCGAAATTAGTTTCGCGCCTTGATCGTTAAGCAGGAAATAGCTAGTTTCTAACTTTCCCCTCCGTAGCTTGTTTTTACTGAACGGTTGCTTTTAAACCACGGCGTTTTAATAACGCTGAGGTGTCAGGCTCTTGACCGCGGAACGCTTTGAACGACTCCATTAGGTCACGTGAGTTACCAACTTCTAAGATCTCTTTACGGTATTTATCGCCCATTTTACGGGTTAAACCGCCTTGCTCTTGAACGTAAGCAAATGCATCGGCCGCTAAAATTTCACTCCACATGTATGCGTAGTAGCCCGCTGAGTAACCGCCACCCATTGAGTGTGAGAAGAACGCAGACTTATAACGCGGTGGCACAAATGGCACATTTACACCGTGCTTAGTTAGTGCTTGTTGCTCAAATTTCTCAATATCTTGTAACGGGGCATCAGCAGGCAATGAGTGCCATTCCATATCTAAAAGTGCCGCTGCAACGTACTCAAGGGTGTCATAGCCTTGGTTGAAGCTACGTGATTGAATTACTTTAGTCAGTAACTCATCAGGAATTGGCTCACCTGTTTCGTGGTGTTTTGCATAGTTTGCGATAACTTCAGGATACATAGCCCAATCTTCTTCAAACGTTGATGGGAACTCAACGAAGTCACGAGATACTGAAGTACCCGATAAAGTTGGGTATTTCACGTTCGAGAACATACCATGTAGGCCGTGACCCAATTCGTGGAAGATCGTTGTTGTTTCGTCATAGCTGATTAGCGTTGGTTCACCTTTGGCGCCTTTTTGAATGTTCATTACATTCACAACCACAGGCTTTTGTTCTTTTAAGCCAGATTGTTTTACAAACGAGCTCATCCATGCGCCACCACGTTTGCCTTCACGCGCAAAGTAATCAGCAAAGAAAATCGCAAGGCTCTTACCATCAGCATCAAATAGCTCATATGCTTTTACATCTGGGTGATAAACCGGAATATCAGTGCGTGGTTTGAAAGTAATGCCATATAAGCGGTTCATGGTAAAGAATACGCCGTCTTCTAATACACGATTAAACTCAAAGTATTCTTTTACTGCATTTTCGTCTAAGTTGTACTTATCTTTACGTACTTGCTCTGCGTAGAATAGCCAATCCCAAGGCTGTAGCTTAAATTGATCGCCAGACTCATCGATTTTCGCTTGGATCGCAGCAGCTTCAGCATTAACGTTTTGCATCAACGCAGGGATCATGCTGGCAAACATATCAAATACTGCTTCTGGTTTCTTCGCCATTTGTGATTCTAATCCAAACGCAGCCCAACTGTCGTAACCAAGTAGTTTTGCTTTTTGAGCACGTAGCTGAGCTAGTTCAGCCACGATTTCGCGGTTACTATTTTCACCCGATAGCGCACGCTCTGATGATGCACGCCATACTTTTTCACGTAGCTCACGGTTTTTAAGCGCTGCTAAAATTGGTTGGCGTGTTGTATTAGTGATTTTTATCAGATATTTACCTGAGTGACCCGCTTGTGTTGCAGCATTGGCAAGTTGCTCTATTTGGCCTGCTGATAAACCATCAAGCAGCGCTTTATCGTCAACGATAACAACATTGCTGTTAGTCAATGCTAGTAAGTTTTGTGAAAACTGAGTGGTTAAGCTTGAGTGCTTGGTATTGATATCACGAATTTGTTGTTTTTGTTCTGCGTTTAATTTTGCGCCCGCTCTGATAAAGCGTTTGTAGTAAACGTCGAGTAAGCGAGTTTCTTCAGCTGTTAAAGCCAAAGTGTCTGACTCTGCGTGTAATGTTGCTACTTTTTCAAATAATGCTTTATTTAAGAAAATGTTGTCGCTGTGTGCTGCCATTTTTGGCGCTAGCTCTTTTTGTATCTCACGACGCGTTGGGTTTGAGTCACTGCCTGCTAGGTTATAGAAAATGCTACGGGTACGGGTTAATAATTCCCCACTTTCTTCAAGCGCAACAATTGTATTAGCAAAATCAGGCTTAGCAGGATTATTGATAATCGTTTGTACTTCAGCCATTTGCTCAGCCATACCTTGATTAAAAGCCGGCATAAAGTGTTCGTCTTTAATCGCATTGAAATCTGGCGTTTCGTATTGTAAAACGCTTTTCACTAACAGTGGATTAGCTTGCTGTACTTGATCAGCTGTAGCCGTTTGTTCGGCTTTAATGTTGTTTGCTGTTGTTTGGGGCTCAGAACAGGCTGTTAATAATAACGCTGAACTGATCGCGGTTGCTAATAAGTGTTTCATTATTTTTCTCTTATCATTTTTAAGAATTAAATTGTGCCGATATAAGCGCAGTAAGCGCTTTGTAAATCAGCAGGTGCCTGCTGTCATCAAAGTTGAAGTGCACAAAAAATAGCAGCAAAGCGCAATTAAATGGGGCAAATATCACTATGTGCTCAATGGCCCAAGCATACTGCAGATAACTACTAATGATCTCACCTATTGAGATAAGGCGATTATTAGCTGCGATAAGTGGTGAAATCTCACTAAGAATGGAATATTTTTTTATTTTTACGCAATTTTTTCAGTGAGTTTTCAAATACGTGATAGGTTGCAAAAAATGATGCTGAGCAATCAACTGTAACAAAAAAAGTAACACTCATCCGTGATAGAAAAAATTACTCAACGCGCCTTAAATATTGGCTAAGGTAAATAAAGACTCGAAAGGGGGTTGACATAACTTATTAACCCTGTATAGTCTGCTGCAGCTAGAAAGAAAGCATGAAAGCTATAAATCTCCATTTCGATGTTGTATAAGTAATACTTGTAGTACCGTCCTGAAGTTTTTAAAGTACCATCTCATTTTTTGCTACACCGCTCATTAGAGCAATTATTTTATTTTTATATCAGGATATTACAATGTCTAACATCGTATCAGGTACAGTTAAGTGGTTCAACGAGTCTAAAGGTTTTGGTTTCATCGAGCAAGAAAATGGCCCAGACGTTTTCGCACATTTCTCAGCAATCAAAAGCGAAGGTTTCAAAACTTTAGCTGAAGGCCAACGTGTAGAGTTCACTCTTTCACAAGGTCAAAAAGGTCCACAAGCAGAGAACATCACTGCTGTATAATTTTACCTTTTAGGTAGAATAAAAAAAGCAAGCTTAGGCTTGCTTTTTTGTGTTTTAAAATTGACGTAACTTGCTCCCCCTCCTATTCTTTATCTATTATTATTATTCTGTAACGAGATAGATTATCTACCGATTACTTATCCTAGTGTTTAGCCTTGGATTCACTTTTACTTGCGCTGCAAAGCCAATAATTACTATTTTTACTGAACAGTTTCCCCCTTATAATTTTTCGAATAAAGGGCAGCTGCAAGGGATTAATTTAGATATTGTGCGTACGTTGTGTGAGCTTTCACAAGTGGAGTGCAAATTTGAGCTGTTGCCTTGGGCAAGGGCATACGATTTAGTGCAAAAAAATCAGCTCTCAGGGCTAGTATCAACCGCTCGCAGTGCTGAGCGAGAAGATTTATTTTACTGGGTTGGCCCATTGGTTTCTTCACGTACATTTTTTTATCGTCTTCGCGACAACAAACACATTAATCCAACTGATATTACTCAAGTTAGTGCATACACCTTAGGTGTCGTTAGAGGCAATATTTATGAGGGGCTAGTGGAGAGTATTGGTTTCCAACAAGATAAAAACTTATTAAAAGTAGCTCATCACTATGAATATATGAACCTATTTTTTAAAAATAAAATCGATTTAATTCTCGGCTCAGAGTTTGCCTTAGATTACCAACTGCAGCAATTTGGTCATGGTGGTAAAGAAGTCGTCAAACTAGTTGAGCTACCAGTAAATACATTACAGGGTAACTACGTAGTATTTAATAAAGAGATGCCTATTGAAATAGTTGAACGCTTCAATGAGCAGTTAGAAAAACTTAAAGCGGTGGATAACTTTGACGCTTATCGGCATCGTTATGTACAATAGCTAGTTAATGAGCCGTTATTAATTGACGGTATTTTTCAGTACTTTTAACCTTTAAAAAAGCCTGCTGCAGTGCTTTTATAATATCTTCATCAGTATTGATATTTGCAGCTAAGTAACCAGCTACTGCCAGTCCTTCTATGGCATGTACGAACGTCAGTGCGTTAGCATTGATCGCTAGCTGCTCACTCATTGAAGCTAGATAATTAGCATCGTCGACTACCAGATCAACTTTTCTTGCTAGTAGTAACTGATATGACTTTTGAATATCAGTGGTCAGCAATACTTCGAAACCACGTTTTACTAATACTTGCGATGCAAGGTCATGGCGCTGTACGGCAATTTTATATTGCTTAGCTTGCTCAGTATTCTCAAAATTAATATCACTGCGCTCAGAGAGTTTTACAAAGCCCATTTCAAACTGTGCTACTGGCCCTATCCAATGGAATAGTGTCTCGCGATCCGTTGTGCGTGCCATACTGTAAATTAAGGTGTTGCTATTATTAACCGCCATTTTATAAGCACGTGCCCAAGGGTACATGTTGATTGGGGCATTGAGCTTAGCCTCTAAAATAATCATATTTACTAACTCAGTACTATAACCAGTTACCTGATTATTCAGCAAAACTTGATTCGGCGGTGACAACTCGGTCACAACCATTAAGTTTTGATTTGCAGTACTATGGACACTGATACAAAGAAGTAGCAGATTAATAAATAGCCGCATTTATTTTCTCTTTTTGACGATAGAACTTTGAGTATAGCAATAACTAGGAAAAGTATTATGAAAGTAAACAGTGAATTAAAAACGATAAAAGGGCCATAAAGGCCCTTTGTGAAGTATCGTTCAAGTAAGATAAGTCTTTAACCCCTTAAAGGCTTATCCTATTGTTTTGCAACCAAGGCTCATCTCAAAGTTTCTAAGCTAGCGAGAGGAAAAAACCTGCAATTGCGGCGCTCATAAGGTTAGCCATAGATCCTGCTAACACTGCTCTGAGCCCTAAGCGTGCGATATCCTTTCGCCGACTAGGCGCCATACCGCCTAATCCACCTAGTAAAATGGCTATCGATGATAAGTTAGCAAACCCACATAACGCGAATGTGACAATCGCTTGTGTGTGCGCACTTAACGTATCGCGATAATTCATAAAGTCTAAATAAGCAACAAACTCGTTTACTACTAATTTTTGACCAATAAAGCTACCAGCTATAATTGCTTCATTCCACGGTACACCTAGTAACCAGGCAACCGGCGCAAATATATAACCTAAAATTTCTTGTAGTGTTAGGGTTGGATAATCAAACCAACCACCAATACCACCTAATAAACCGTTTAACAGCGCAATTAAAGCTACAAATGCCAGTAACATTGCGCCTACATTCAAGGCTAAATGCATACCGTTTGCTGCACCCGATGCTGCTGCATCAATTACGTTAACAGGCTTGTCTTCGTCAAGCTCTAAATCAGCTAAAGTATCTTTTGGTGTTTCGGTCTCTGGCACAATCATCTTGGCCATTAAGAAACCACCCGGCGCTGCCATAAAGCTGGCTGCAATTAAATATTTAAGCTCTACACCAATAATCACGTAACCGGCCATTACTGAGCCCGCTACCGTTGCTAAGCCACCTACCATTACTGCAAATAACTCTGACTTAGTCATCGTTGCAATGAACGGCTTAACAATCAGTGGCGCTTCCGTTTGACCAACAAAAATGTTTGCGGTTGCTGAAAGCGACTCAGTGCGTGAGGTTTTCAACAGTTTTTGTAAACCACCGCCTAATATTCTAATTATCCAATCCATAATGCCTAAGTGATATAACACAGCAACTAATGCTGAGAAAAACACAATAACTGGCAATACCTGAATAGCAAAAATAAACCCTAACGTATCCTGATTTGCTAACGGTCCAAATAAAAAGCTGATCCCATCATTAGCAAACCCGATCACTGATGATACGGCTTTTGACATGCCAACTAATGCATTTTTACCTGCGTCTGAAAACAGGACAAAACCACCAATTATAAATTGCAGGGCAAAAGCGATACCGACAGTTCTAAAACTAATTGCTTTGCGATTTGTCGAAGCCGCAAATGCAATGCCTAGCAGCATACACATGCCGACTAAGCTCATAAATGTTGTCATCTTTGCTTATTCCCGTTGTTATTTTTGTAGTAAATATTTTATTTTACTTTTAATTATATCAATCGCAACACGATTCATACCACCACGTGTAACCACTAAATCAGCCTTGTGCTTTGAAGGCTCAATAAACTGATAAAACATCGGTCTCACAGTAGCTTGATATTGTTCAACAACGGACTGTAATGTTCTGCCTCGTTGCTCCATATCACGTTGCATACGGCGCATCAGGCAAATATCAAGCGGTGTATCAATAAACACTTTGATATCAAATTCTTTACGTAGCGCTTTATCACTAAGCAATAAAATCCCTTCAACTATGAGAATTTCTGCTGGCATCACAGTACGTGTTTTGTCACTGCGAGTATGCTGCGCATAATCATAGGTAGGTACTTCTACCGCTTCGCCATCACGTAACTGTGTTAAATGTTTACACATTAACTCATGTTCAAACGCATCAGGATGGTCGTAATTCGTTTGCGTACGATGATCAAACGGCAAATGCGATTGGTCTTTATAGTACGCATCTTCTTCAATCACGGCGATGGCGCCTGGTTCAAGCTCATTCACCAATTCATTGTAAATTGTTTGGCTAAAAAGAGATTTGCCAGACGCAGAAGCGCCAGCAATGGCTATTATTGTTCGTGTCACTAAAGTTCTCATCCACACAGAAGGATACATTGTTGGTAGATCACAATAGCAAAAAAGACACGAATAATCTCTCTTGCTTCGCTTTAAGGTGTGAAATTTATAATGTTTAGGTTTTATGAAACAGGACTTATGTCCTGTACGTTAAAAAGCACAAAAATATAAAGTAGCTACATTGGATAATCGAGGTGAGTATGGCAAGAGCAATTATATTAATGGCAGATAGCCTAGGCATAGGTGCAGCACCAGACGCTGACAAGTTTGGCGACTTGGGCGCAAACACTTTTGCACATTTGCTTAAAGCATACTTTGAAGAAACCGGCGAACGGCTATCACTACCTAACCTATCGTTATTAGGTTTAGTTGATGCATGTGAAGCTGCAGGCAATGAACCGTGCCTTGTTAGCGACCGTCAAACACCGATTGCTGCTTGGGGTTACGCAAAAGAGCTTTCTAGCGGCAAAGATACTCCATCAGGTCATTGGGAAATGGCAGGTGTACCGGTGTTATTCGATTGGGGATATTTCCCTAAAACACAACCGAGTTTTCCACAACAGTTAATTGACGAGCTGATTGCTCGTACCGGTATCCCAGGGATTTTAGGCAACTGCCATGCCTCGGGTACTACGATTTTAGAACAGCTAGGTGAAGAGCACATAAAAACAGGTAAACCAATCTGTTACACCTCAGCTGATAGCGTGTTTCAAATAGCCGCGCATGAACAAACTTTCGGTCTAGAAAAACTTTATCAGGTCTGCGAAATCACACGGGCGCTGCTTGATGAAATGAACATAGGACGAGTGATTGCGCGGCCATTTTTGGGTTCCAATAATCAAGACTTTGCCAGAACGGGCAATCGTCGAGATTATTCAGTGTTACCGCCAGCGCCAACATTGCTAGACAAACTAGCAGATGACGGTGGTGAAGTGATTAGCATAGGGAAGATATCTGACATCTATGCGCATCAAGGTATTACCCAAAAACACAAAGCCCCAGGCTTACAAAACTTGTTAGCAAAAACCACTGAGGTAATGGCATCAGCGCCAGATCACAGTTTGATATTTACTAATTTAGTTGATTTTGATGAAAAATTTGGTCATCGCCGCGACCCTGTTGGGTATGCAAAAGCGCTTAAACAGTTGGACGATTACTTACCAACGATACTTAAGCAGCTTAAAGCCGACGACGTACTAATTATTACGGCGGATCACGGTTGTGATCCAACATTCCCGGGCAGTGAGCACACCCGCGAATATGTGCCTGTACTTGCTTATCAGGTAGGGCTTGAAAATACCCCGCTTGGTGAACGTGCTAGTTTTGCAGATATAGGTCAAACACTTGCCCAGTGGTTTAACTTACCTGCACTTGAATATGGCGATGGCTTTATTGATAAGCTTAACGCGCTAAAAGTAAAAGGAAACGAATAATGAGTACTCCACATATTGACGCAAATAATGGCGATTTTGCACAAACGGTATTAATGCCGGGTGATCCATTACGTGCGCAATACATTGCTGAAAATTTTCTTGATGATGCTGTAAAAGTAACCGGCGTTCGTAACATGTATGGTTTTACTGGCACTTATAAAGGTAAACCAGTAAGCATTATGGGTTCTGGTATGGGCATTCCATCAATGTCGATTTATGCCCGCGAACTAATCGTCAGCTACGGTGTTAAAAACCTTATTCGTATCGGCACTTGCGGCGGTATTGGTAGCGACATTAAAATTCGTGACGTTATCTTTGCACAAGGCGCAAGCACAGATTCAAATGTAAACCGTGCACGTGTACGTGGTTATGATTTCTCAGCAATTGCTGATTTTGATTTACTATTAAACGGCGTTAATGCAGCAAAAGAGCTAGGTATTAAAGCGAAAGTGGGTAACGTATTTACCACCGATACCTTTTATCAAGCCGATAACAGCTTTTATCAAGAACTTGATAAACTAGGCATGTTAGCGGTAGATATGGAAACAGCCGGTTTATATGGCATTGCTGCTGAATATGGTGCAAAAGCCATGGCATTATTTACCGTGAGTGACCACGTGATCACCGGTGAAGCAACCCCAAGTGAAGAGCGTCAAAGCACCTTCAATGAAATGGTTAAAATTGCCTTAGAGTCAATCTAAGCGTAATAAACAAAAAGTTCCTTGGTAACGTATTCGCAGTATTTTGGAGACACGCCCAAAATAATGTGAGACTAACCTCCAAAGCCGCCTAGTTAAACTAAGCGGCTTTTTTTATGGGGAAAAGCTAGCGAGACTCGCAAACTCGCAAACTCGCACTCCTTATAAGTGAATGCAAACTCGCAAACATTGACAATGCTGTGCACTCTTGCCACTGTTATACAAAGCAATAATTAAGGAGTGTTAATTGTGTCTAATTGGGTTGAGGCAAGTGTTAAAGATATTGTTTGGTGGACTGATACGTTATTTAGTTTAATTGTGAATGCCGATGTGGAGCCGTTTAAAGCAGGACAGTTTACTAAGCTTTCTATGATGATGGATGAAAAACGTATTGCACGGGCGTACTCTTACGTAAATGCACCAAGCGCTCCCGATTTAGAGTTTTATCTTATTAACGTGGCAGATGGCTTATTATCACAACAATTAGCTAAGCTTAAACCCGGCGATACGGTGATGATTGAAAGCCGCGCCAGTGGATTTTTTACTATTGATGAAATCCCCGCCAGTGAACAGTTGTTTATGCTTAGTACCGGCACTGCAATTGGGCCGTTTTTATCCATTTTAGAGCAGCCTGATGTGTGGCAGCAATTTAAGCACGTTACCTTAGTGCATGGTGTGCGTTTGAATGCAGATTTAAGTTATCAAGCAAAAATTGCGCAGTTACAGCAGCAGTATCCGCAATTGAGTTATCTGCCCGTAGTGAGTCGCGAGCAGGCAATTGTCGGCTTAGATGGGCGTATTACTGATCGAATCGCCGATGGCACCTTATTTAAGCATTGTGATAGCGCAGTTAGCCCGCAAAATAGTCAATTTATGATCTGTGGTAATCCACAAATGGTTAAAGACACCAGCGCATTATTAACCGAGCAAGGCTACACTCGCAATCGTCGTAGGGAGCCTGGGCAAATCACCGTTGAGCAGTATTGGTAAAAAGCTATCGCGATCCGGTAAATTTTGTTATTTTAGAGTTTCTTAAATTACTCAGGAACAGTATGAAACCGTTATTTTTTTTAGTAAGTTTGCTATTTCCGTGGCAGTTATTAGCAACTGCAGCTGATGTAGTTGAACCACAGGCTAAAACTGAAACAACAGCAGCTAAATTGCCTGCTGCAGTAAAAACGACTGACACTAGCACTGGCGAAGAAAAATCAGTGCAGAGTAAAGCCCCAACAAAATCAACTGAGGCTGAACTACAAGATAGCCCAGCGGTGATCACCTTAACGCCAGAAAATAAGCAATCAGCTGAGCCTGTAAACGTTGAACCAACACAGCCAATTAAAACAGACACCAGCAAACCAAGCGAGCCTGAAGTTGATACCAGTAAGGTACTTGGTACTGAAGCGGCAAAACCTGCTGAACTTCCTAAAACACAACAAGAAAAACAGCTTGCTGTCGCACAAGCAGAGCAAGCGGTGATCCAAGCTAAAGAAGCGCTAACACTCAAACAACAAGTTAAAGCCAAACAGTCACGCGAATCGTTAGCCGTTATTGAGCAATTAATTAAGGCGTATAATGCCAGAAACATCGACGCATTTATTAGTATGTATGATGAAAATGTAGAGTTTTATGCCTTTCCAAACGAGTTACTTTTTAAGGGCAAAGAAAAACTGATTGCCCGTTACGGAATAATGTTTAAAAAATTAAAGTGTATAAAATCATCCCCAATTAAACGTATTGTGCACGGTAATATCGTTATCGATCATGAACTTTCAGAAACCTGTTCAACAGATCCAAATGTAGTTGATAAGCGCGGAGAGTTAATCTCTAGCTATCAAGTTGAAAATGGCAAAATAACCAAAGTACTCTTTTTTAGATAGAGTATTAGTAAGCAGATTGATTACAGGCAGATAAAGGGGCCGCGACTAGCATGCAAATTAGTGATGATAAAAAAATTCAGTTACTTTATCGTGTAGAGCCAGGCTGTTTAGGGCCAACGGGAGCACAAACCATTGAGCGTTTCTGCGATTATGCTAATCAGCAATTGTTCGCCCCTTATTTTGCCCTTTATCACTTTACCCCGCGGTTTGATAAAACTAAAGCCGAGCGCGAATACAGTATTAATGCTCGGCTGTTGTCTGATCAGCATGCGCAGGCTTATCTTGCGCACTTTAAAACCAACAAAGATGAGTTTGAAGAGCAACTCGACGAACTGCTCACTCAAGCAATCGAAAGCTTTTTAGAACGTTAAGTCGCCAGATACAATCGCATTAAAGCTGCTGTTGTCGTGCAAACTGGCAAATGCACTTTCATGTAATAGCTCATTACGTAAGTTTGGTGAATACTCCAACGACATTTTTATATCGGCCAACGCATCAGCGTGTTTATGAGTCAACGCATAAGCACATGCACGTTGCCAATAAGCGTAGCCATAGTCACTGTCTATATCCAAGGCTTGGTTACACAACTCTATCGCCTGAGCTGTTTCATTAAGCTCTAGTAATGCATCGGCTTTGTAAGCGATAGCTTCAACATCTTCGGGTTTACGTTTTAAAATCTCATCAAATATTTCGATCTTATTGGCTATATCGCTTTCTAAATTTGCACGCATCCATAAAGAGTGGACTTCATTGGTCACAGATATTTTTTGTTGGTTACTTAAGATTTCTTCAGAGCGCTCGCGTAGCTTTTCTTCAAATGTATTCAAACGTGCTTCGTATTCATTGGTGATCACGCTGACACGGGTATTTACAATATCTTCGACTTTGTTTTTTACATCACGTAACGAGTTCCAACCAACCAGTACCAAAATAGAGGCTGTGGCAGTGATGATAAAAAATACATTATTAATTGTATCTGTGGTGTAAGTCAGTGCGCGATCAGCGGTATCAAGCTGAGCATGAGTGACTTGTTTGGTAACGTCTTCACGTAGTTTTTGCTGATCTTGGCGTACCGCTTTGAGTTCATCAAGAATATAGCGTTCCATCAAGGGTCTATACATCGGCTCTTGAAGTTTTTTGAGTGCCTGTTGTTGCTGTTGTGGGCTGGGTGCAGCGCGAGACTCTTCAGCCTGTGCCTGAGCTGCCACAAAAGTGGCAAAAAGAAGTAAAATTGATACAAAATAATGACGCATACTACTGCCTAGTCGATAAATTAAAGTGCTAAGTAAATTACTGAAACTGTAACATGACTACCTATGAGTAACTAGGCCGCGTTGATTTTTCGAGGTTATTTTTACAGCAATATGCTGGGTAATTGCTGCTTTGCTGTAGTGGAAGAAAATGAAGCCAGTAAAAACAGGCAAAAAAAACCAGCTCTAAGAAGAGCTGGCCAAACTGCTTAAACAACTTAAAGTCGTTAGGGATATCAACAGGAGTGAGCGTTTATAATAACCAAATATATCTGAACAACGTCTTAATATTTAAAGCATTACAAATATTGGAAAATACTTTTTGGCCCCATTAACTCCACGCAGATCATTTACCTCAGCCACCGTTGGGTGATATTGCATGGTAACTAAACAATTTGCTCGTAAAGAATACGGTCATTGTTGAGTAAATATTCTGGTGACAGGGTTATCAAAATGATTTAAAAATTGTAGCCGCGAGTTTACCTCGCGACCTATAAACCGGCTTCGGGCTTGGTGCTACGGAATACAGCCTAGCACCAAGCTCCTTTTACTGTGGTAGGAACTGGCTTTAGCCGTGATTATCTTAAAACCACTTTTACCAC
>TARA_R110001606_G_scaffold155474_3_pt1 | contig 15724 bp, 35 predicted proteins | sample TARA_R110001606 | Tara Oceans TARA_R110001606 (sample SAMEA4398315) | marine metagenome | biome: Polar Biome; feature: [SRF] surface water layer (ENVO:00010504); material: water (ENVO:00002006), including particulate matter (ENVO:01000060) such as... | depth 5 m | reverse complement strand
TACGAAGAAGGGGAAAAATCCCAACTCTATATGGAAAGATTATTATTAGGGACCTTATATGAGTGTCAAGATAATATGTTTGTATACGAAGGATTTCAATTAATAGGTAAAGAAGATTTGGAATTTTATGAAGAAATAGATGTATTCACTAAAAAGCTAGAAGATTACTTACAAAAGAAAATATCTATCATATAATGGGAAGGAGATTTAAAAATATTTTAAAAAAAATAAAATTAAAAATTAGATATAAAAAATGTCCACATACCCACTGGAATGTTTTTAATTCTGGGTATAAACAGTGTGAAGAGTGTAAACAAATAAAAGAAAATATATCATGATAAATTTGGCTCCCCGAGATACCTTTCGTATATTTACGGGGTAAATGAGGCATGAAGCCAATTATAAAAATTTAAAAATTAAGGTTATGAACAATCAATTAGATTTATTTGAAGGTAGAATTTTAACAGATGTGCAAAGAAGAATGAAGAAATCTTACATTGAACAATGTTATAAAAATAATAGTAAAATAAAAAGCCAAAACATCTCAACCAAATTATTACTTGATAATGCGGGTTTTAGAGAAGGTGTTGATTATATAAATACTTTTAGTTATTCCACTAAAATTGAAAATATTGAATTTGGTTATAATTACAATAATACAAATTTTAAATCTGAAGTTGAGGTAGAAAGATGTAGTGGAGGATGTCAAATTTTATATTATACACTTAGAAATAATAAAATAACAACCAATAAATCATTTGTTAGTGTAGATGGGGGAAAATTACAATGTACTGCTATTACAGATCAGTATAGATATTACAAACCATCTTCACTATTAGCTAAACTTAAATCTCATAATAAGGGGATTGTTGAGGAGGAAAAGAAGATATTGAAAAGATTATCAGTCCTAGAACATACAACTTTAAAATACTCAAAACTATACCCTGAAGCAACAATTTTACATCGTGAGGAGTATATTGATAGTGGTAGAAGATATTCATTTTCTATAATGCCTATAATGTACACATTAACAATTAAATTCGAATCTGGGAGTTATGTTACATTTAGATTAGGGAGTGAAAATGATGAGGAGTATAAAATTAAAAGTCATGATGCAAGATCAATGAATGCTGATCAAATGTTGTCTTACTTTAACAGCCAAAAATAAAAAAGTTATGACAGATAAAGATTTAGAACTTCAAAGGGAAAAATTATTAAGTGAATTAGTTTTAAGTGATGTGGGAGCATATAGACGAATAGGATTATTAGAAGAAGGTAAATTCAGACATGAGCCCACACATTATTATTTAGATCTATTAAAAATATACTCTCAATTATCAACTGAAAGTATAAAAAAATTACTAGAAATAAAGCCTAAATTAACACTTGAAAGTATTAGACAAACTCAAAATAAATAATAAAAAAGATGGTTACATTAGAAGATTATAAGATTGAAAAGGATAAAGCAGATTATTTATTAACAATCAAATGTAGAGTATACTCCTCCTTACTATCAAATGATAGATTTAAATATATTACATTAGATATTTATGTTATTAAGGATGTTTACTCAATTGAAGATGAAGAATGGGATATATTAGTTGATGATTATGTAAGAGAAAATGTTTCAAACTTCACATCATATTCGATCCAAATGAAAGAAATTGAAAATGAAGAGGAGATAGAAGAATTAACATTCACAGTATCAATTCCAGAGCAAGAGAAAGCTCATAAGTGGATTGACGAGCAAAGAGAAACACATAAACATAAAGGAGTAACATCAGGAGAAAGATTTGGCTATCAATTCATTCCTACAGGTTTAGGAGTGTGTGTTGCAATAGTAGATCTCCTAACAGGAAAGTCTAAAGATGTAACTGATCCTTTAAATTGGTAAATTAAAAAGACATGAAAAAATTTAAATTAATATTATGTAAAATTGGTTTACATAGATGGGAGTATAAATTTGGGAAGATAGTGAAGAGACACTGTATAATATGCAATAAAGAAGAGCAACACCACAGTGATATTTACGATGGAAGTTATTGGAAATAAAACAAAACAAAGATGAGTAAAGAAGAAATTGATTTAGGAGAAATGATTAATGTGTGGATTAAACATCATGGAAGTTTAGATTTAGACACAGATGAACAAACAATTATTGACTTTTATAACAAAAACAAAGATGAGTAAAGGTAAAATACACGAAGAAGGAATTCAATGGTGTCATAAGTGTAAAAAAGAAACTTTACATATACCTAAACTTGGTTTAGTATTAAATGCAGAACGCCTATGCACTGTATGTAGATGTTCTAACAAATATAACAAAGATGAGTAAAAAGATAACATTAACCTTAGAAGAATTAGAAAAAGAAATTGAACAAGCATTTGTACATGGTCAAGGTAATGGAATAATGATAGAAGCTGGGTTAGAACGAAATGAAAGAGAAGATTATACAAGTTCTGTAATGCGTAGATTAAACCAAAAAGAAGATGAGTAAAGAAGAATTAAATGAAGAGTGGATTAAACTTTCACAAGAAATGCAATTGCTAGAAAGCAAGAGAAAAGAAGTATATGAGGAGTATAGAAAGGAGTATGGAGCAATAGACTTAAAAACATACACAACACCTTCAATATATGCTGATTTAAGGAGAATTAACATATTAAACCAAGAGCCAAGTAAAGGAGAAGCAGCAATATGAAATCCAGCGATGAAGATGATGTTACCCACGACGGTGAAGATAACTCCCACCGTATGAAATTGAGGCAATTGGAAGCGGATGGATATGTTAGGTGGGATAGGGAGAAGGAGGAATTAGTAGTGGTAACCCAAAGGGAAATCAATGAATGGAGATGAAGCAATTCGGGTTATAACGGTGAGGAAATGTCATAATACGAAGATAATGAGGGAGGCGATGAAGTATGTTAAACGATTTATATCGTGTGTTAAACACAATGAAGTTATAGATAGTATGTGAGGGATATTGAGGCGGTAGGTGTAATGAGTTCCGGCTACCATTAACCCATTTCCATCGCAAAACCAAGTTTTTCTCTACGAAAAGAGTATATATTGTGAACCGCGCCCCCTCACGACTCTCGCGGGGATTTGTGAACAACCCCACATCACAACTCAATTAAAGCGTTATGAACAACATTATTTCACGACTCCCGCGGGGAAATGTGGCTTCCCGAGGAATTCATCGTATATTTATGGGGTAAGGGTTGAGGGGTTAGAGCGTTGCAATTAATAAAAATAAAGGTTATGAAAAATTATTTGAAGAGAGAAGAAAAAATTGAAGATTTAAGAAATTTATGTTACTTAAATGTTGATCGTAATAAAACATATACAGCAAGATTTATAAAGAAAGTAATTAGAATTTGTGCTGATAAAAGTGGAATTAAATTAACAGCTAAAGAAAGAGCAATATTAAATACCAGCATAATGAATTACCTAAATCCAATTAAAGGATTAAGATTCATGAGTTAAAGTAATTTCACAGCAATTGCTAGAAGATGTGGAGAAGCGAGATATTGTTCGTATATTTATGTTGTCGGGGTTGAGGGGGTAGCACGATTCGTGATTTGCGAATCGCAAATTTAAAAATTTAAAAAATAAAGGTTATGAAAAGAAGTGAAATGAAATTAGAAGGTGTTAAAAATTTATTAATTGAAAATGACTTAACAGAGGTTAATGTTGAGATGAAGAAATTTGAAAGCAATGGAGGTAGAATGACAGATCACATTGTAGCTACTTGGCCCGAGGCTAGAAAGGATGTTAATAAAGAGCGTACAGGGTATGAGTTTAGAGGTGGTGTTGAAGATCGTATTGAGGAGTTAGGTAAATATTTCGATGTGGAGTTATTTGTAATGGGTATTACTCAAAGAAAAGCATTTATTAAAGCCGGCATTGATAAGCAAATTGAAGCACTTAAAAATGGATTAATGCATCCAGCAACATATAAAGGTTAAAGTAATTCAACAGTAATTGCCAGAAGATGTGGCTCCCCGAGGAATTCATCGTATATTTACGGGGTAAGGTTGAGGGGTTAGAGCGGTTGAAAATTTAAAAAAATAAAGGTTATGAAAGATATGGTTAAAAGAGGTCGTCCAACGAAGAAAGTTGTTAAAGTAATACCAAAGTTGGTGAAAATGGATGATATTAAATTTAATGATAATCTATTCATACCTATGAAAACCGGAGGTAGATTGGATCCAATGCTATCAGGTGAAGGTGGTTTAATGAAGGGTACCAATTATGCATTTGTTGGAGATCCAGGAGTTGGTAAATCTACAGTAATGTTAGACGTGCTAGCAGATCTACAAGCCAAAGGTGCTAAGGTATTATTCATTTCAGGTGAGATGACATCAATTGATTTATATGGTTATGTTAAAAGATATCCTAAATTTGGTAAATTGCCAATATTATTTTTAGGTGATTATACCGAAAATGATCCAATACAAGTAATTGAATCAACACTTGAGGAGGGATACGACGTTGTATTAATAGATTCAATGGCTGAAGTTTGTACAACGATTGTAGATTTTCATGGTGGGACAAATAAGAATGCTGAAACACGTGTTTTAAACATTCTAGAACGTCATAACAAAGCTGAAAATGAGGGTGGTGTTAATACTTCATTCATGATAATTCAGCAAGTAACTAAAGGTGGAATGTTCGCCGGATCAAATAGATTCAAACACATGCTAACAGGAATGGGGCATATGAAATTTGTTGAGGGTAGTAGATGTATTTTCTTCAGTAAAAACAGACGTGGTGGGGAAATGAATAAATTGTTTTTCAGCCTAGATCAAAAGGATAAAGTTGGTTTTCTTTATACAGAGCCAATGAATGGGGAAGATTAAAATAATTGAATTAGTTCTTTAAAAAATTGAAAATAAGTGGTGTAGCTCAGAAAGTATAGGAGCACCTAGTACGGTAACCAACCCGTAGGACGGAGGTACGTTGGGATGAACGCCAACCACCACTTTAATAAAGTAATATAGCAGAGGGTTACGGGGATTCCGCAAGATAAGAGGTATCTTAGAAGACTTGAATAAGCACCGATGTTGGATGATACGTCTATTACTATTTTAAACTCTTCAAGCTAATGGATGAGCAAGTGAGGGCGCAGAGAGAACTGTAGCGAATGAAAGGTTACCTCCCCACAACACTATCAAGAGTGTTAGCTTTGAAATTAGATATTGTATAGAGCGATAAATTCAAAGTGCGTTACACGAACATTACTAATAAGGCTTTTGATTTTATTAGTTTTCAATGACGAGCGTAACGGTACATATTCCACTTGAAGGACTTGGAGAGTTTTTAAAAAATAATTATTATGAAAATGTTTATATTGCTTTTTATTGCATACCCGATTTTAATCATCACTTTAGCTGCTTTAATAGGTTACCTATCTAGCAACTGTTAAAATAATTAGATGCTACTATTTCTTCCCATTCGACATGATATTAATAGGGATAAAAAGAATTACTGAGCGTACTGTCTGGTAGGAGCCTTGAGTCAGACCATCTAATATTTATTTTTATTGAAGACGCCGGCTAGAAAATTTGGCTTCCCAAGATACGTTTCGTATATTTAGGGGCTAATGGTTAAGTGGGTAATTATATTATTAAAGCGTTATGAACAACATTATTTCACGACTCCCACAATAAAATGTGGCTCCCCGAGGATCCATTCGTATATTTATGTTGTCGGGTTGCAGGGAGCGCCGGATGTAAAAAAAATAAAGGTTATGCTAGATAAAAAATGTTTTAAGAGTGGTTATGGTGTTAGTAGAAATAGTGAAATTGCTAACAAGGAAAAAAATGATTGCGTAGTAAGAGCAATTGCAAATGTATTTGAAGTGAGTTACAATGCAGCTCATCAATTTTCAAAATTAAAGCTCAACCGAAAGGATAGAAGAGGAGCTATTAATGTGAGAGAAGAAATGATGAGCATTAAGGAGGCAGTATTCCAGCCTGAAGGTCAATTAAATTTATTCGACACGCCTACTGAAAGGAAATTTACAATTAAGCATATGGGTGATATGCCTAAATTAGATGGTGATTTAATAAACCCAAAGTATAAACACAAGCCTGTTGCTTATACTGTGAAGACATTTATGCAGAATTTCAAGCGTGGTTCATTTTTAATTTTAGTTAATAAGCATGCTTTAACAATTAAGAATGGTGTGGTAATTGATAATGCAAATTATAGATTTGATGGATATAGAAGGCCGGTTGAATCCGCATTTAAGATATTAGGATAAGCTGCCTCTGAAATCGGGGTGGGGGGTAATTCCCCCTTACCTCGTACTATAGATTGCCGTACTGCATAATGTAATATAACTATATTGTGGCGTACGCACGCGTATATTATAATATATATAATACCCATCGCGTGCTGATGTCCATCGATACGTGGTGGTGCGAAAAAAGGGCTTAGGGGTATGTTTAGTTCGAAAACGATTTTTAACCCACCGACAAATATATACAAATATATTAAAAACACCCGCCAACTAATTTGGCTCCCCAAGGAAACGATCGTATATTTAGGGGTAAGGTTGCAGGGAGCGCCGAGCATTAAAAAATTAAGGTTATGAAAAATTTAGAAATTAGTAAAAAAGTTTTATCTAACATGGAAGATTGGATAGGATACGACAGCGGAATATACAGTGATTCTGCCGATTTACAATATTCATTTAAAACAATATTTAAATCTACATTAGTAGATGCAAACTTCCATTCAGAAGCTAAAAAAGTAGATTCTATTTTCCCAAATGCTAAAATGGGATTAAGTGCTTGGCATAATAGAAAAGGGTGGAATAAAATGCTTAGAGAAAAAGGTATGGTATATGCAAGAACATTAAAATATAATGGAGATGATATTATATTCGTATTTGATGAATTTGCAAAAAAATACCTACCAGGATTTGAAATAAAAAAAATAATAGAATAAAATCATACAGGTATATACGAATATATTTGGTTTCCCAAGTAATTCTTCGTATATTTACAGGGTAAATGGGGTGAGAAGTTAATTAAATAAAAAGTTATGAGAGATACAAAAACATTAATAGAATTAGCAAATGCAATTATTAAAAATCTACCTAAAACTACATTTAGTTTACCTTATAAGATGAAATTAAAAAGAGCAATTAAGGAAAAAGATGGGGAAAGGTTATTTGACTTATTAAGTAGAATAAATAAAAGATAATTAAAAATTAAGGTTATGAGAGAAGATATTATTGAAATACTAAGAGAAAATTGGAATCACAGTTATAATGATTGTGCAGATGATTTAGAGGATTTCTTTCAAAAGAAAATTAAAGAAGAATTAAGAGAAAAAATCGCAGAAGAAGCTAGAAATCAAATAACAATGGCTCTTGAAAATTGTGCAGCACTTGGAAGTATGGCACATGGAGATTATATTGAAAGACTAACAAATGGTATTGTAAATTCAATTAAAAATAAAAAGTAAAAGTTATGGCAAATTCAGTAAAAGAAGTAGTAGAGTTTTTAGAAATAAATCCCCTATCAACAGAAACCGAAATTCAAGAAGGTGTTTGGGGTTATTATAGAGGATCAACAAGTGAATCCAATAAAAAGTACGCCGATCTCTTAAGAAGAGGATTAAGAAAAGGATTATATAGCAGAGTAGAAGTAGAAAATTCAGGAAGAAGTAAATTCTTTTATCTCATAAATAAGTAAGTTATGGAAGAAGCAGAAATAAGAGAAAAAATTTCGAATGAGATTTCAGAAATTTTAATATTTGCGATGGAGAACTGCGCATTTTTTGGAAGGGAAGCCTACGGTGACTACATAGAAAAAATGGCAGAAATGATTAAACGTAAAATTCGAAATAAAGGAAAGGAGATATTATGATATTTAAAGATGGAATGAAGCAGGAAAGATTTTGGAAGTGGGTTTGGAGTCATTTTACTCCCCTCCCAGATGGCTTCTTCAGCCCCCTTAAAGGTGATGAAGATGAAGTAGTATCCATGGAGACTATTAAGGCAGAGTATGTTGATAGTTTTTTAAATGATCTAGATAAAAAGTAGATGGAGTGGATTATATCAATGGCTGTTATATGGATTATAACAGAAATAATATGTGAATTATTAAGAAAAAAATAGCGTTATGAAGACAATTGAAATAGATGGAATTTTATATAACCTAACACCTGCAGATGAAGCACCCCCTAAAGTAAAAGAAGTTGAAAATACCTTCTACTATGGAGCTTCTAGTGATGATGGGAAATTTGAATTTTGTGTTCTACTTAATGAGGAGGGTGATATTTGGGGAGGTACACAATCAGTAACCTATTTACCTAATAAGGATGAAAAAGAAATATGGGACAATGTAAGTTATTTGAAGAATGTAATTGAATTTACTTTTGACTTCATGGAGGAGGATATTTCCCCAATGACTAGAACGGAGTATAATATATTAAGAGAGCTATTAAAAGGAGCTCAAAAAAGAGGTTGGATTTAAATAAAAAATTATGAAGAGGAAGGAAGAATATATTTTAAATGCGATTGGTTATCTCTTAGCAGGAGCAATACTTGCTTTGATTATGCTAAACTCATGTAGGAAGGAGGAGCTTATAACTCCACCACAACCCCCCACAAATACTATTGTTAAATTCAATGAAGACAGCGTTTCTAATAAATTAGGATGCTACTATCCAATAACTAGCCCAAACTAAACCCCAACGCGAGATATGACAAGTCAAGAAGTATTAGAAGCATTTGGAGGGTGGGTTCAAGGTAACTTCTCCCAAAATATAAAGAAAGGTAGTAAAAAACCCCTCCCCCAAGGCATAATGAGGAGGGCATCTACAAATGAGCATGTGGAAATGCAGAAGATTGCAGGAGAGTTTTTAGAAAAATTCATACATAAGATATAATATATACAAATATACTTGGCCTAGCCACTTTCCCTTCATATATTCATCCCAGGTATTATCGCAGGATGAAAAAATTGGTTGAAATTGCATATGTAGCGTATATACATATATGTGTTATGGGGTATGTGGAGAGAGAAGTTAGGTAAGAAAATTAAATAAAGTTATGAGAAGATTAAGATTAATTGTATTTCAAATTTATATTGTGGCCTTTCTTTTGGGGGTTGTAATTGTTGAATTATTTACTAAGAAAAAGGTTGAAAATGGGAAGTAATAAAATTTATTTAATAGAGAAAGGATGGATATACCCATCATTAAGTCAAAATGCATCGGGTTATGATATACATTCTTACACAACTTCTAAGGAAGAAGCTATAGAATTTTGTGAAAAACATGGATACTGGACAGGTAGGGATTGTTGGGAAATTTCCATAACCCCTGAGGATAAAATGTGGAAGTATAGATATAGAGAAATAAATGAATTATAAAATTAACTATTATGAAAATTAAAGAATTTAGAAAATTGATTATTAATACATCAATTGAATTGGAAAGACATGAAGAGTTAAGGGTTGGACAGGTTTTAGTTAATGAGCTATGTAAATTAACAGGAAGTGCTACACATCCGGGTATGCCTAATAACATTGATCCATTTTATAATGATTTACTTGTCCCAGATTTCCTTTCTTTTCTTATTATTGGTATAGATAATGTTAAAAAGCAAATTGAAGCAGAATTGCTTATTGAAGGATTTAAAAACCTCCACCTCTCTAGAATTTATTTATAACCTTTAGTTAAATAACAAATTATTATATATTTATAATTAAAAAATAAAATACAATGGATAAATTCGATTTAAAAAAATTCATAACTGAAGGTAAGCTATTAAAAGAAGAGATTTCCTCTTTTCTCATTAACTCATTTATAGACGGAGTTAAAGATCAAGAACAATTTGGGGAAAAGTGGAATTTATACGCTACTAAAGGAAGTGATGAATATTATCAACTTGAAACAGCAGCAGAAGAAGTTATTGCATCAACAGATTCGGGAGATACAACAGTAGAAGAATTAATAAAAGCTGCTCAGCGATATGCTTTTATAAATTTCTCAGATGTAAATGAAAATCAATCTGAAAGTGAATCATTTACAGTCAATTCGGAATATGGAGGTGAAAATTATAAATTGAGTTATGATGAAAGATTGGATTCTCCCCTTAGAGATATGTTAGAAGATGCTTTAAAGATATCAAATAATAAAGAAGACTTTATAGGAAAAATGACTTATGCATTAACAGATTCAACATCAGTACTTAGCCTTGAAGATCAAGATAAATTGAAGATTTGGTATGATAGTAAAGTTCCCAAAACTCAGGATTTTGATGGAGAAGTTGGAGATGATTTAAGATCAGATCTTTCAGATATTGATAAGTTAAAAGATGAGTATGAATTACTTTATAGTGAAAGATATCCATCAGGTGCTAGAAGAGCAGGATTTAAACATAGAAGTACTTTAGGAAATGACAGGTATGGAGATTTATATTTCCATTCAAATTGGCCTAGAGAATTTAGACATGAAGATGAGTATGATAGTATGAGTGATGATAAGCAAGATATTTTATCTCAAGTTGAAGAATTTGAATTTGAAGTAGATAAATTATTTGATAAGTATGGAGTACCACAAAATTCTCATGCAGGTTAATTAAAAATAACTAAGTAAAAAATAAACCCCAATGGATTAAATTCTATTGGGGTTTTTTCTTCTTGGGTTAAACGTATTAATTTCCTTTTACCCACTTCGGTCACGATTTTATGGGGTTAATTAATTATACACATTTATTTTATAATTTCAAACGATTTAACCACACGTTTTAGATGATGGATATCAATCTCAATTTTTGATAGATTATCTTTTTTAAAATTTGGAAGAGATAGGTTTATTTCTCCAATAAATCTTGCAACTAGTAAGTCTTTAATATTATCAATCCCCTTTGAAGATGATGAAGGAGGAGTTTTAATTAATTTTGTTTCGGGTGGAAGCATTTCTACCCATGAGTGATTTAATTTTATAAAACTAAAATCCTCCCCTCCTGAACTTAGATAAAGTGTTAACCTTTTAGCAATTTGTAATAACTCCCCATCTGGGGTTAAGATGCAATAAGTTTCAGTAATTTGAGGGGTTTTTAAATTTTCCATATTTTGATTTTTTAAATATATATTAAGGTATAAAAAAAATATTATATCTCCTATTTATCCTTGTGAAAGTGAAGAAAGATATGTATATTTATGATAAAATAAAAATTAAAAAAATGAAAAGTACAATTTCAGAAAGATACAATGAAAACTCTACTACTAAAGAGTTTTTAGATTTCCTCCAAAAAGTTAGAGATGAGAAGTTATTTAAAGGAACTCAGTGGGGGTTTACTGATGGGTTCTCCAATAAATATGAATCTTTTGGTTATTTTTTACAAAAAGTAATTAAACAAATTAGAGAAAAAGAAGATACTGATTCTCCTATTACTAATTATTTTATATGGCAAATTCAAGCTAATGGGGTTGATAAAACAGAAATTGATAATGCTTTAAAAGATGGTTTAAGTGGAATATTAGAATTAGGAAGAGATAATAAAGATATAACCTTTGAAAAAATTGTTACTAGCTTTAAATCTAAAAGTCAAGAAGAATTTGGTAAGTTCATGGGTAGTGGAAGTGGAGGAAGTTTAGATGAAAACTTAGAATTAAATGAGAATGAAATTGCTGCTTTAGGTAATGAATTAGCAGATCTTATTAAAAAAGAAGTTGGGGAAGAAGAAGGTGAATTAAAAGAATTTGTAGATCCGATTTCAATCTTATCAACTGTACTTGCTAGTACTACATTAGTTAATATTTTAGCCAAATATGTAGGTAAATTATTTAAGAAGTATGGATTTGAAAAGGGTGAAAAAGGTGCTAAGATGATATATGACTTTACTCATAAATTAGAAAATGATTTTAAATCCCCAATTAAGAGAATAGTAAAATTATTTACAAAAGATGAAAAAACTATAGGAATTATAACTGATAGTTTATATGCAGTACTTATTCTTTCACTAGGTTTAAAAGCTGGAGGAGGAGCTATACAAAGTATGGATAAAGGAAATTTAGCTACGGGTTCAATAAAGACTTTAAAAGCAGCCTTAAAAGGGAAGGATTTAGCAAATCTACTTAAAACTATAGCAAAAGCAGCAGTGTAATATATTAATAATAAAAAGTTTTGATAAAAGAGTTCCATGTAAAACTATTTACAGTTTTCATTTCAGTTATAACCCCATTTGTAATGATATCAAGTGGGGAGATTTTAGGTTCAATATCGCAATACTGGGGCACAGTGTATCAACCCCTCTTCATTATATCTAACATCATGTGTTCTTATTTCTTCTTCTCTTTAAAGGAGTGGAAGATTCCTAGTCTATGTCTTATCCTCCTAACAGGGTTTAACCACTATCAATTTAACACATTTCATAATATATTTGCAGTTTGTTTTTATCTTGCATGTCTTCATAGTTTATTCAAAAATAAAAGATTTATAATTTATAGATTTCTATTTATATCATCAATATTATTTTATCCCTATAGTATAATTTTAGGGGAAATTATTAGTATTATTATACTATGTTCATATCACTTTAGAGTTATCTTATTTAAAGAAAAATTAATGGGTATGAAGAGCTCCACGCTTCCTCGCACGTAAAATTTGGCTCCCCAGGATAAGTTTCGTATATTTACGATATAAGAGAAATAATAAATAACCTTAAAATTGAGTATTATGGAGATGTTTGGGAGTAAAGTTTATGCTAAATTTGGCAAGTATGTAAGTGGAGGAACTGCTATTAGAATTCTTAGTGAAGATGGAGAGCCTTTTGCAACTGCTACAATTAATGTACCAGGAGTAAAATTGAAGTCTGATGAGGTTGTAATTAAAACCTATTCTGAAAATGTAATGGTTTTAGATTTACTTGTTGAAGGTGGAATTGTTGAAGTAACAGGAAATGAGGTAGAAGTTGGATATAATAAGTGCCCCATTGTTAGAATATTAAATAAAAAATAATTCTTCCTCGCACGTAAAATTTGGCTCCCCAGGATATGTTTCGTATATTTATGGTATAAGAAAAATAAATATTAATAAATTAAAATTAAAAGTTATGATAAATCCAAGTGAAATGACAGAAAACAAGTTTATGACAAATGAAGCAATTGCTAAACAAGCACCTTCAGTATTTACAGAATCTCCAAGTGGTGATGTTTCAAAACATTATACTCACATTCCAACTACAAAAGTTATTGATGATATGAGAACTTTAGGGTGGGATGTTATTAATGTTCAAGAAGTTAAAGCTCGTAGGGGTGTTGGATTTCAAAAACATTTAGTTGTTTTTAGAAATAATGATATTGTCATTAATGGTGAAGATAATGATACAGTTTATCCTCAAATATTATTAACAAATTCCCATGATGGAAAAAATGCATTCCAATTTCAAGCAGGATTATATAGATTAATTTGCTCAAATGGTCTTGTAATAGCAACAACTCAATTTGAAGCTGTTAAAATGAGACATATGGGATACACATTTGAGGATTTACAAGAAAACATTAGAGAAATGGTTTTAAAATTACCTCTAACAGTTGAATCCATGAATGTAATGAAAGCGACTCAATTAGGGGAAGCTAAAGCATTAGAATTTGCTAAAGAGTGTTTGAAAACACGTTTTACAGAGGAACAAATTAAAAGTGTGAATATCAATTTAGAGGATCTACTTTTCCCAACTAGGTCAGAAGATAAAGGAAAAGATTTATGGTCAGTCTTTAATGTAGTTCAAGAAAAGATAATTGAAGGTGATTTTTCATATATGTCTGGAGGTAAAATTCGTAAAGCTAGAAAAATTAAAAACTTTAGACAAGATCAAAAAATAAATAGTGAATTATTTGGAATTGCTTTAGAATATGCTCAGTAATGAATAATATAAATTTTATTTGGATTGGGGGGGTAATTCCCCCCATTTTTATTGAAAATTACAAGAAGTGTGTAAAGTTAAATCCTTCATATAATGTAAGATTATTTAGGGATAAGGATGTTGAGATTCTAGCTAGGGAGTATGGAGTACTAGAAATTTTTAAAAATATTAATTTAGTAAATAGTATAAATCTAGCAAAATATTTAACCCTTTATTATTATCCTGGGTTTTATTCTGATTTAGATATTATATGGAATAAACCTATTACTCAACTCTTAAAATTACCTGTTAATAAATTTTATAATGAGTCATCTTGGCCTAATTATAATAAAATCCATAAGGATCCTGAATTTATGTCGTGTGTTCGCCCATATATATACACGTATAATCGCGTTAAATTGTATATTTTCGATGACCATTTAATATATGCCACCTCTGATGGGATTAAGAAGGTAATTGATTATACGCGAGAGAAATTTAATAATAAAGAGTATGATGTTAAAATTAATTTTGAACCTTTTGGTCCTATTAGTATTACGGAATTGATTTATAATAAAAATTTAAAAGCTAATATGTGGTACGATATGCAAGTTCAGGGAAATGGGTGGTTTTGTACTCACACAAGTACTAGGCTTTGGGGGTGAAGATAATCGCCAATAAATGTGGCTCCCCAAGATACCTTTCGTATATTTATGGGGTAAGGTTGCAGGGTTAGGAAAGCAACAATTGTTAATTTAAAAAATAAAGGTTATGACAAAGACAGAAAGAAAAAAACAACAAACAAGAGAAGTTATTCAATTACTAGAAAGTCAATTTAAAGCTAAAAACTTTGATAATGATGAAGGTAGTTATTTTACATTTTTTATTGGAGAATTTCAAGGTGCTTTATATCGAAGGGATTTTGAAGTAAGAATGTATGATAATATGAGAATGAGTGAGGGATTTACAGATGAAGAGTATGCTATTAGAGATGCTGCGAATCTTTTAGAATATTCTATTAATAAAGAAATTAGAAATTACTTAAATAATTAAGATTATGAAAAATATATTATATCTTCACGGTTTAGAAAGTAATCAGGGAGGAAGTAAAATTGATTTTCTTTCATCAAAATATACAGTACATGCTCCAAAGTTAGATTATAAAGATCCTATATGTTTTAATAATATTTTTGGATTAATTGAGGGGGGTGATTTTGATCTTATTATAGGTTCAAGTATGGGTGGATATTTAGCTCTCACAATGGGAGAAATATTTAAATTGCCCACAATATTATTTAATCCAGCCCTACATAGTAGATCATTTGAGCCTGTTAATCCTTATAAACCTAATTTAGGCAATACAGTTCATAATGTTATTTTAGGAGATGAAGATAATATTATCGATTATAATAAAACTTGTGAATATTTAAATCTAAATGATATCCAGTATATTAAAGAAGTAATCCCTGGAATGGGACATAGAACACCTCTTAATATATTTATGAATGAGGTTTATGGGAGAATTCTTCAATTAGATAAACTATCAAATATAATTACTAAATTTTAAATATGAGTGAGTTTAACTTAACTAAATTTTTTAGAAATCAATACCTAAAAGAAATAAATCTACCTAAAAATAAATGGGTTAGATTAAATAAAAAAGAGGTAAGTGATGAAAAGGAAGAAATTTTTAAATTAATAGATGATGCTTATGCTCAAATTGGAGGTCATCCTAACTATAGATCCTCAGATAATGTAGATGGTAGTGAAGGTGATTCAAATTATGATGTAATTGACTTTGATGAAGATCCAGATATTGATGCAGTTTCAGTTTCAAAATCTAAACCATCAGGAG
>TARA_R110001606_G_scaffold273751_2_pt1 | contig 15737 bp, 17 predicted proteins | sample TARA_R110001606 | Tara Oceans TARA_R110001606 (sample SAMEA4398315) | marine metagenome | biome: Polar Biome; feature: [SRF] surface water layer (ENVO:00010504); material: water (ENVO:00002006), including particulate matter (ENVO:01000060) such as... | depth 5 m | reverse complement strand
GCCGCACAGAAGCCCAGGGTCATCAACACTCCCGTAACACGGCCTTGCACCGGCGTCGCCTGAAGCAGCAGGAACAGATTGGCTCCTGGGGAGACTACGATGAGCGTAACGATGGAGAGAAATGCCAAGTCATCATGAAGTGGAATCATCGAGATTCACCCTGAAATGCCAAGCTAAATAGAAATTACGTATTAGCTCACTAGCAAAATTCAGTCCACGAGTGAGCCCAAAACATACTTTATGCTCACTACTTTACTCAATCAACGACATGGAAACTTTATAAATACAGATATCGTAGACACACACGAAAAAGCCGCCCTTTCGGACGGCTTAATCTAATTCTCTAACGTTTAGCTTTTAACCACTTTTTTTAGTGGTGCCGACACCAGGAGTCGAACCCGGGACCTACTGATTACAAGTCAAATTCTTAAAGTTTCCATATAATACAACAAAGATCGATACACGTCCATTAACGACTACAAAACATGCAGTTAGCATAAAACATTAGTTTGCTCCTTTTCGCTCTGCTACTCTGTAATTAGCTATAATTCATAGACCCGGCATATACCCACTCAGACCCACTGACTCTGAGTAAGAACATAAATGAGAGCCCACCTATGCCAAAGCTAAACTTTACAAAGAAGGCGATTGATCACTTAGAGCTACCACTCCATGGCAAGCGAGCAACTTATACAGACACCAAGATCCCCGGCCTAGAACTTCGCGTCACCTCCAACGGCACCAAGACGTTTAGCTGCCAGCGCTGGGTAAAGTCAGCAGGCAGGCCAGAGCGCGTGACATTGGGACGCTACCCTTCCATGACAGTAGAGCAAGCCCGACGCAAAGCAGTACAAATCGTAAGCGCTATTGCCGAAGGCGATAACCCAGCCGCTGTGCGTCGCCAAATACGTGGGGAACCTACCCTGGCTGAGCTATTCAATGACTACTTGGAGAAGCACGCCAAAAAGGCCAAGAAAACCTGGGCCGAAGATAAACGGAACTTCATCAAGTACGTGGACACACCACTAGGGTCTAGGAAGCTGTCATCACTTCAGCGCAGAGACTTCATCACCCTACATAACAAAATCAGACGTACCGCTCCGATCCAAGCCAACCGAGTTATTGCGCTTTGCTCAAGCGTATTCAACTGGGCGATCGGCGTAGAGTTATGGGAAACAAACCCCGCCACTAACATAAAGAAAAACCGTGAGCGTAAACGAGACAGGTTTCTTCAGTCTTCCGAGCTGCCTCGCTTCTTTCAAGCATTAGCTGCAGAGCCATCGCACACGGTGCGAGATTTCTTTTTTGCCTGCCTGCTGACTGGTGCCCGCCGCTCTAACGTGCTGGCCATGCGTTGGGATGAACTTGATCTTGAGGAATACACTTGGCGCATTCCTGATACTAAAAACGGTGAACCTCAGTTGGTGACTATCCCCAGCCAACTGATAGCGGTGTTGAAAGAGAGACGAGCTCATAATAACGGCCCATGTGTCTTCCCCGGCACCGGAAAAACCGGGCATTTAGTCGACCCTAAAAAAGGCTGGGAACGAATACTCACCCGGGCACAAGCCCTAGGGATAGTGCAAGCGCTGGCTGAGAAAGAGAACTGGAACCAAGAACGCATTCAGGAAATGACCGAACAAGCACTTTTCCAGCCGAGCGACCTTATCCAGCTGTGTACCGTTACGTTGGTTAAGCACGCCATGACCCCCGAACAGTTTTCCCTACTCGATTTGCGCATTCACGACCTACGCCGAACCCTAGGAAGTTGGCAGGCAAAGCACGGTGCCTCACTCGCTATCATCGGCAAGTCACTTAACCATAAGAGTGTTCAGGCCACGGCCATTTACGCCCGCCTGGATATCGACCCGGTACGCGATAGCGTAACTCGCGCAGTGGACAATTTATTGGCCGCTGGCGGTGTGACTGAACCCGGCCAAGTGGTGCCCTTCAAGAAGGGAAGATCTCTGTGAGTGTGTGCGTTTTTCGACTTCCTTACTTTTTGTCGTGTCCGTTGTGTTTTTGTGTCCTGGATGAAAATAAGCAACTGAAATTACTATGTATTTTAATAAAGACACAAAAACAAATAAGGCCTGACACAAAGTATTCAGACACAACTTGTGTCCGTCTAACCAGCGGTTAAAACTCAGCGAGCAAGCGCGACCTGCCCCGCTGATTTGGTGGCACTGGCTGGGCATGGGGAAATTGCTTATAATTACTAACTGTATACCGCTTTATAAATAGTTGGTGACGCCATGATGACGCTTATAAACATTGATCACCATACGCTGGCACGACTGGCAAATGATCAATCAATGCAAGACACGGTAGCAGTAGGTCAGCCCGGCGGCTGGTTTGTTGAGGTGGATCTAAACGGCACGCGGGGCAGGCTCGTTTCTCGCCGTGGCTCGGTTCGCGTATTCAGCCGCTTTGAGACACTGGCACGCTATCTAAAACAGGTAGGCATCGAGCATTTCAGCGTTAACGCTGAGCACTACGACGCAACCCCAACACGCTCGCGGCCTGACGCAGCAAGCCGCTTAGCGCGCACGCATGAGGCGGCTGAACACGACGCATGGTTTAGAGAACAGGTGGCCACCGCGCTAGAAGAGGCTGACAGCCCTAACGCGAAATGGATTGATCACGCGCCTGCCATGGCAAAGCTACGCCAGCGGATTAAGGAAGGAAGTGCAAAGCGAGAGCTGAATGAAGATTAAATGGCTTAGACGCGCACTTAACGACCTAGAAAGCATCGCTGATTATATTGCGCTTGATAATCCCATAGCCGCGTTGGCGATGATCGACGCAATCGAAAGCGTGACCGATGGATTAGTGGATCACCCCAAGCGTGGCCGTGATGGTCGCATGCCCGGCACACGTGAACTGGTGATACCCGACACAGCTTATATAAGTGTTTATCGACTCAAAGCAGGTCGCGTTGAAATCCTTCGAGTGCTGCATAGCGCTCAAAATTGGCCTCATGTCGAATGAGCAAGGAAGATTACTTGGAAGCGTTTATGATTTATCCAAGCTCAATGAGAATCCTCGGCTCTCCTTTCTACCCCTTGACTCATGACTTAGATGATTTAAATGAATATTTATTAGATCTTTTCCTTTACAAAGATTACGTCTATATCGTCGAACAATCTTTGGCTCTCTTAGAGCATATAAAAGACGAAATATTTCAAGCACCTCATTCCGATTCTTATTTAAATAAATCATTAGATACTGCATTAATTAGGAATGAAAATTTGCAGAGCAGACACACTCTGTATGGGCTTGAGAGCCCTGAATCTGAATTGGAAATGCTTCTTTTCACCATCCATAGGAATAGCGCCATTCGGCTCCTAGTGGAAGGGCGCGGCTACCCCGTTCATTCAGCCATACGGAGTCAAGTTGATGACATTACTAACATTCCTGATGACGTACTCGTTTACCTATACGCTGCGATGAAGGCATCACAAGCACTAATGGAAGTCGTAAGCTGGATGTTTGAAGTAGAGAATGAGCTCTTTGAAAAACATGGCGTCGGAACTATACAAGGTGCAGCCGAACGACTCTCTGATACTGAAGAAAATTATCCAGAAATATATACAACGCTTATCAATGAGATTAGAAGCGAGAATTTAGAAGGTGAAGTTGATACTGCACTTTACTCTTCAATATTACTAGGCGAGGCAAAGAGAGCCCGACTTCTTGCCTCCGTATATCCATCACTCGATGAAGCCAAGCGTCAGAAGGAATCACTGCATTTAGTGCAACAAAGTAAACGAGAAGCCTCTACCAAAGGAGGTAAAAAGCGCTGGCCAGAATACAGATGGGCGAGAGAATACATTAAGAGCAAATGGCCAAGCATCGCATACGATGACTCTCAAATATTAATGACCAAACGTCAATTGATCCTGATGCTAGTTGATAAACTGCTACCGGAAGAATTAGAACGTCAAAAACACTTACCAAATCCTGAAGGGATATCCAAACGTATTCCGGGTGAGAAAGCACTTGGAGGTAACGGAACCAACAAGCCTGGGTGGCTAGTCGAATTTGGCTATAACGAACTGCCCAAGCACCTTTCCCCCTAACTCACTAAGGGGATAACTCCTTTTAGCACGTTTCAGCGATTCTCTAAGCGTTCCCCAGGCACTTAGAGAGAACCGCAATGAACGCTAGCAACCTATTTCCACAACCTACTTCCCCTTTATCCGAGCTTCTTACCCCCGATGAAGCTGCCACCTATCTTGGCGTTTCGGCTCGCACACTCGCGACTTGGCGCAGCACGGGCCGCCACGCCCTACCGTTTATCAAAGTCGGCAGCCGCTGCCGCTACCGTCGCCAAGATCTGGAAGCCTGGTTATCGTCTCGTATGCACGAACACACCGGACACCTAGTGCAGGGGTAATGACGATGCCGCAATCATCCCTAGCCTTGGTAGCCAATCACGCATGGTTAATGACCAGCGAAGCGCTAGACCCCCTAATGGCCGTGGCCGACCGCCAAGGCGACGTTGAAGCCTTAGAAACCCGCTTGGGTACGCATCTGGATAATGCCCGCACAGTAACGGTTCGCAACGGTGTGGCCGTGGTTCCTGTAAGTGGGCTTATCTTCCGTTACGCCAACCTGATGACTGCTGTTAGCGGTGCCACCAGTACCCAGGTGCTAGCCACCGATATTCAAGCAGCGCTTGATGACCCTGGCGTTAAAGCCATCGTGCTGGATATTGACAGCCCCGGCGGTGAAGCCACTGGCATTAATGAACTAGCCGACTTGATTTACCAAGCCCGCAGCAAGAAGCCGATCAAGGCATACGCCAGCGGAACGGCTGCAAGCGCCGCCTACTGGATAGCCAGCGCAGCCGGTGAAGTCGTGGTGGATGACACCGCCCAGCTTGGCAGCGTAGGCGTGGTGCTTAGTCTTCGCCAGCGTGAAGACCGCCCCGGCGAAAAAAACTATGAAATCGTCTCCAGCAACGCCCCCAACAAGCGCCCCGACCCAGAAACCAAAAGCGGTTTATCCCAACTGCAAACCCGCACCGATGAACTAGCCAACGTCTTTCTGGATAAGGTAGCTCGCAATCGCAACATTCCACGTAACCAAGTAAATGACCGCTTTCGGCAAGGTGGCATAGCCACTGGGGCGATGGCTGTTAAAGCAGGCATGGCCGACCGCCTTGGTTCACTGGAAGGCTTAATTGCCGAGCTGGGCAGCACTACCACCCCCAACGCCACACAACAGGTATTCAACATGACCACCGTTAGCACAACACACGAGCTTCAAGCCGCACTTCAAGCAGGCGTTAATCCACGCACGATCACGGTAGCTAGTAGCGCTGGCGGCAATGCCCGGTTAAAGGCTACGCAAGCAGAGCGAACGCGCTGCGTAGAAATTTACAAGCTGGCGGGCTCCCGCTACCGGTCACAAGCCAGAAACGCAATTCAACAAGGCACCACCCTTGAAGCCTTTGGCAGCGAGCTATTCCGACACTCTCAAACAGAGGCGCGAAGCCAAGCCGAAAGCAAAAACGCAGTAGCGGCCATTACCAGACGCTGGGAAAGCGGCGCTAGTACGCAAGAGCGTGGCTCCCCTGCTGACCAAGACGCGGTTAGCGCCATTACCCGAAAGTGGCAAAACGATCACTAAGCCTAGTCCCTCACTACTTATCCAAAGAGAGATCCCCACATGATGCCGTTTGGAAAAGACAAAGCCCTTAAAGAACGCGATAACTGGCTTAAAAAGCGTGAATCGCTCAGTGATGAACACTCGGATATTGCAAGCCAACATCGCCAACAGAAACACATTGCAGCCACTCAAGACGCTGAGACATACCAGCTTCGATGGGATGCGTTAGCAATAATGGGCGTCAATACTAGTTATGTGCATGCGAATGGCGGCCTGCCCGGGCTGCAACAAATTTGCGCACAACTTAACCGAAACATTAAAGAAGCTGAGTTGGCTAGTAGTAAACGGCAGCCCTATACGATCAACATTGATGAATGTAAGGGGATGCTTAAAAAGCTTGATGCTCATCTAAAGCAAAAAGAATTAGCCCTTAAGAACGCTGAACGCTTGGAGCCACAGCTTGAAGTGGCTGAAGAGCGCTTGGAAGAGCACGAAGCCAATAAACCACCCGCTTCGCACGCCCTGTTAACCAGTTACGACAAAGAGATTGAAGCGCTTAATCAGGAACATCAGCGCATCCTCGACGCGATCAGCAAGCAGTCAATCGATAGCGAAGCCACCCAGCACGCTGAAAAAGAAGTGGCCGCCGCACAGGAAAAGCTCGACGGTTTAGAAGCCGCTGCCGCGCTGGGTGAAATGAGCGATGGTGAACAGCAGCAAGCTACCAGCGTATTAACGCGGGCACGTAAAAAGCTGGACGACCTCATGAATACCAAGGCCCGTCGGGAAGCAGCACGCCGCGGGCTGGAACGCAAACTAAAAGACGTTGGTGAGAAGCGCGATACGTTCGCCAAAGAGCGCGCCGACTTGGCGCAAGAGGTCTATTTAGACGACCTAGCCGACGCTGAAAATCAGCTGTTGGATATGCTCAACCATCCCGATCTTCATGCGCTGGTGAAGAAGATCAATGAGACACGCGAACGGTATAACGTTGCGTTTAACCATGGCAACGGCGATGCAGAGAGCACAGCTCGAAGAAAGCCCCAAGCACCGTTAACAGTCAATATTGAAGTTGACCGTCTCATCGCGCTTGAAGAGGCAAAAGCACTAAACCGGGCGGGAATCCGCATTTAACAGGCAATAAAAAACCGCCGGGCTGCAATCCCAGCGGTTTCTTAACCCACTCACACGGTGCGTGTGACGACTCTTTGCATGGATCAGTATATGCCCGACACCAGCCCCCAACAAGTTAAACACTTTGCATTTCCGCAGCGCCTGGATTATGGTTTTAGTGTCACTGCAAAATCAGTGACCGGGCGTGGAAACCCGAACCCAAAAAGGCGCACCAGCGCCCCCATTCCAGCAGGCGCTTTTTTTGTGCCCGCTGCATGTTATGGCGGCTGTGCGTGGGACACCTTCGGGTGTGCCGGTTTCCTTTTTGGCCGGTTTTCCACCCCGCGTACGGTCGCCACCCAATCCCGTGGAAAGGATCGTGGCGACTCCAATCAAAAAGGAGTCACACTCATGGCATCATTACGCCTGTTCCCTACCCGTAGTGCGCCTGCTCGCGCCGCTGCCCACCGTGCAATGGCTAAAGCTGCCCTCTTTGCTAATTCCAGCGCTACCGTCCGGCTGAAGCGTTATAACCACCACATGGATAAAGCCCGCCGCCTGGAAGCTGCCCCGCGCAGCGAGGAAGGTGCGGCATGAGCAAATCAGACATCATCGCAGAGCTGTGGCTCGAACAAGACACAGCGATTATTGATACTCGCCAAGCCATTAAGAAGGTGGCCACGCTAGGCCTGCAGTTCGAAACCGACTACGGCAACTTAGTACTTACTCAACGGGAACGCGCCAAGGCTCAAGCGTATTTGCTTGGGCTATTACAGCGCCGTTTAAGCATTCTGGAAGAACGCAATGGGCCTCCTTCCTGGTTAATGGATCACGATGACAACCTAACGTTGTGCCGTGAGCATATGGAGCATGCAGAAGCGCTGTTCTACTCCATTACCAAGCTGCTGAATTCACCTGAAACAGTACTCATGGCTAAGCGCCTTGCACGCATTGGCAGCCAGCTTGCTGCTAGCTCACTGGTGGATATTAACGGCCAGCTAGCCGCTTTGAATGCCCAAGAAATGGAAGCAAACGCAGCGAGGGCAGCCAAATGAATACCGCTGTTACCCACAACAAAGCCGCCTGCCCACTGAGCCAAGCGCACCGCGACGCCATGGCTTACCTGCAAGACTTGGCCAGCACGATCAGCCTACAGGGCACCTATGCCGTTAGCGTGGAGTATGTGGGCCATACCCATGAGCTTACCGCCCATGTACTGCGCTTCAGCGAGATCACTAAAGGCAACTTCAAGGCTGATAAAACGCTACGCACGCTTTTGCCAAGCCACTGTTCTTGGGTAGGGGATAACGCCCTTGAAGAGCTACAGGCCATGGCCCGTGAGTTAGAGGCGCTGCTGATCGTTGCCCAAGGAGGTGCCGCATGAACCGCCCCGTACATGGATTTGAGTTGCGTTGTGATGATTTACGCGACAGTGCCAGCGCGATTGCCACCATCATGCGCTTGATCGAAGAGGATCAAATGCGCCGGGATACTGATGATGAAACGCCCTTTCTAACAGCAGGTTTTACAAGTGGGCTAAGCCACGCCGCCATGCAACTCACTGAGCGCATTCACAGCCTGACTGATGCGTTAGAACTGGAATACAGCGAGGAAGCAAAAACGGCATCGTTACAGGCGGTTAAAAGGAACAAGCCATGAATACATCCAAAGGATCGATAACGCCTGCTCGCTTTCAGGACGTGAACCGATTAGCGCTTAGCCGTGTGGAAGGCGTCTTGGCACATTGGCTGCCTGGAGGAGTAATCAAAAACGGTGAATACATCGTTAAGAACCCCGCCCGTGATGACCGCAACGCGGGCTCATTTTCTGTCAACCTCAACACAGGCCAGTGGTACGACTTTGCCACAGGTGATAAGGGCGGTGACTTGGTCGCCCTTGTGGCATATGTTGAAGGTTGCCAAGCACAAGCCGATGCTCTGCACCTCTTGGAAGCATTTATGGGCAGCGCACCTGTTGAGCGGCCGCCTCGCAAGAAAACTGACACTACCCAGCCTGAGCCTTGGCAGCCCGTGACACCGATCCCAGCCGATGCGCTAAGCGGTATGCCTAAAAGACACTTAAAGCATGGCGACCCTTGGAAGCGCTGGGAATACCGCGACGCTCAAGGCGCGCTGCTGATGGCGATTGACCGTTTTAACCTGCCTGCACAGCCGGGAGAAAATAAGGCACGCAAGGTGTTTTCTCCCCTTACCTTTTGGCGGCATACCGGCACAGGTGAAACCAAATGGCAGCGCAAGGGATTGCCTGCCCCAAGGCCACTACTCAACCTAAACACATTGGCAAAACAGCCAAGCGCCCCGGTGGTGGTGTGCGAAGGCGAGAAAAGCGCCGATGCTGCTGGCACCTTGCTGCCTGATTACCTTCCCACTTGCTGGCCTAACGGCACCAATTCAGTCAGCAAAGCCGATTTTTCCCCACTGAAAGGCCGTGACGTAGTGCTATGGCCCGATAACGATGCAGGCGGCATTGCCTGCATGGAAGCCTTAGCAGGCGATCTGCAAGCCTTGGGGGCCAAGTCCGTACGCTTGGTGGTACTGGATCACTTCCAACAGGTGCCCTTGTGGCATAACGAAACGCCCATCTTTGAGGCTGGTGGAGAATGGCATGAAAAGGATGATGCTGCCGATCTACTCGCCCGCAGCTGGACACCCGATCACTTAAATGCACTGGCCGCTGAAGGCGTACTGTTTCGGGAACCACCTGCACCGACAGCCCCTGCAAAAAAACCTGAGACAGCCAAGCGGGCTAAGCGCAAGAAACCCCAGCAAACACCCGGTTTCACCGTTAAAGATACGGGCGTTTATGCCGTCGCAGAAGATGATGAACCCCGCCGTGTATGTGAGCGGCTGGATATCATCGCGCAAACACGCGACGAACGCGGGCAAAACTGGGGCTTGCTAGTGGAATTCTGCGACCCCGACGGCATTACCAAACGTTGGAATATCCCCGCTGAGGCGCTGATAAGTGAGGGCGCAAAAGACGCTATTTCCCCGCTGCTTTCTATGGGCCTGAAGCTGGATGCCAAACGACCAGCCCGCAACACCAAAAACGACCTTATCAGCTACCTGCAAGGGTATGCAGGCAGCGCCCGCGCTCGCTTGGTTGACCGTATGGGCTGGCATGGCGACGCCTATTTGCTGCCCATGGGGGCAATAGGCGATACCACAGAAGCCCTTGAATTCACCAACCATGGGGCTGAGCTACCCAGCATTGAAGAGGCAGGCACACTGAAAGAGTGGCAAACCCACATTGGAGCACTCTGCCCTGGCAACGACAGGCTAACCCTTAGCGTATGCGTTGCCCTGGCAGGGCCATTGCTGCACTTGCTGGGCTTAGAGTCCGGCGGCTTTCACCTGTATGGCGAGAGTTCAGGGGGCAAAACCACACACCTGCAAGCCGCTGTTTCAGTATACGGCTCTCCAAAGTTAGTGCGCAGTTGGCGCTCTACTGACAACGCCCTTGAGTCGATAGCATCGGCACATTCTGATGGCCTGCTAGCTCTAGATGAAATAGGCATGTGCAGCCCGCGCATTATCGGCGAAACGGTTTACATGCTAGGCAATGGTGCCGGGAAAGCGCGGGCGAACGACCGAGGCAACGGGAAACCCGTGCGGCGCTGGCGGCTGCTGTTTCTCTCTACAGGCGAAAAGACGCTTGAACAGCACATGGATGAAGCCAACCAGATGCACCGCGCAGGCATGGATATCCGCATGCTAGGGGTGCCCGCTGACGCTGGTGTAGGCATGGGCCTGTTTCAGGAGCTTCACGGCTTCGCCAATGCGGCTGAACTCTCCGACTACCTGAAAGCCAGCGTAAGCAAATTCTACGGCACGCCCCTTGTGAAGTTTCTGGAAGCGCTGACAATGCCCGAGAGCATGCGCACCATGATCAAAGCTTTCCCCAAAACGCTCCAAGCCTTTGAAAAAGAGACATTGCCCAAGGATGCCAGCGGCCAAGCGCACCGCGCCGCCGCTCGCTTCGCGTTGGTGGCCTTAGCGGGCGAATACGCCACCACCTGGGGGGCAACGGGCTGGCCTTCCTATACCGCATGGAATGCGGCCAAGGCTTGTTTTGCTGCGTGGCTGGCAGAACGCGGCGGTGCTGGCAACCAGGAAGAAAGCAAGGTGCTAGATGCGCTCTGCCACCTGATTGAAACCCATGGTGAAGCGCGCTTCTCTCGCCTGAATGTTGATTACCAGCACGACAGCCACGCCCCGCGAACCGTTAACAAGCTGGGCTACCGCCGAACTGAAACTTTTGGCAGCGGTGCCGAATTGCGCACCGTCACCACGTATTACATCACCCCGGCAGCATGGGCCAAGGAAGTATGGGGCCGCCCTGGCCTGCCCACTGCACGGCAAGCAAACAAAGTCCTGAAAGCCCATGACGTGCTTCAGCTTGATCATGAAGGCAAAACGTCAATTAAGGTTCCGGGTATCAAAGGCGGCTCAGCACGTTATTACGTGTTCACTGACGAAGCGCTCTACAAGTCGCAAGGGGCGGCTAATGATGTAAGCTCTCAACAAGCGGCATAATTAAGGAGTAAAAATAATTTCTCTATCAGTCACTTACAGACAAGAAAGTGCTCCAGCGCTCAAGCAACGAAGGCATTTTTCTTTGGCAAATGGAACTAAATAAACTTTTTAAAAATAAAATTAAAATTTGCTCAACATTCGAAAAAAGTGGAAAAAACAGGTGAAATCATATACTTTCACAAGTACGTTCAAGTCTCAACAGGAGGCTATAATATGACCTCAACCAACATGAATACTTTATACCGAAAACTTGGAACTATAGGATTTAACAAAAAATTTGTTAAATCTATTATTCCAGATTGGTGGGATTCTGAACTTGAGAATTCAGAAGCCGCATTGATCGAGCTCCAAATCCAGCTTTCTAAAAACCTAAACATTAACTTTAAATCATTAGCGTCTGAAGAAAAATTATCCATACTAAATAATCAAGAAAACTGTAAGTTCAAAAAAAGACAAAATACATCTATTGATTCACTCGCTCCAGCGTGTGCGTTGGCAACATCAATTGCAAAATTAGCAATAACTGCAACCTCTATTGACTACAATCCACTCCCAGATGCCGCCGAGGTACGTCGACAAATCTTGGCAAACGGTTCTGAAAACATTAATTTTTCAAACTTATTAAATTATTTATGGGAGCATGGCATACCAGTAATTCATATATCGCGACTACCGACTGGTAATAAAATGGAAGGGCTGGCATTTGAGCACCAAAACCGCCCCGCTATCATTCTAGCCGGCAATAAAAAAATGTCTGCATGGCAACTCTTCATATTAGCTCATGAAGCTGGCCATATAGCACATGAGCATATTCATGATGGGCCAATCATTGATGAAAAAATCAATGAAGAGAATGAAGAAGATGCACAAGAACTTGAAGCTAATCAATATGCTATTGAGTTATTAACGGGAAACAAGAAAAGTAAACTTCACAGCAACGGAAAATTAATTAGCGGAAGAAACCTAGCTAAAATAGCTTTAGAATATGGTAAAGAACATCAAATTTATCCTGGCCATGTTGTTTTAAATCACGCTAACACACAACATAAGCACTATGAAGTTCCCGCAGCAGCGGCTTATGGTTCAGCAAGCGGTGCTTTAAAAATAATTGATAATATTGATTTTATCAAAGAAACTCATAACAAAATAAAAGAACATATTGACCCGAATTTAATCAGTGAAGATAGCTATGATTACCTTCTTAAAGTCACGGGCATAGAGTAGAGGTCAGTTATGGTAGGCTTGTTAGATAATGACATCATTGTTAAGCTTTCTATGTGTGACTTGCTAAAAGAAGCAATTGAGCTTTATGATATTGACCCTAGATACTCACTTGAAACATTTAAGTACCGAATCATAAACAAACCACCTAGATCATTGGTATCGGTATTTAATGAAAACCCCCACCTTCAGGAAGAATTGTATAAATTTTACTCTAACTGTTTGTATATAAACAATACAGGCGACTTTGATTTTTTAAGTTTGTGCTCTGAAATTGAAAACATTGATGCAGGTGAGGCTTTATTACTTAGCTATGCACGTCTTAACCAAGACACAATATTGTTTACCGCAGACAAAAAGTTTTTTAGAGCAATATCTGACACTCCAGAAATTTCACCCTGGTTAGAAACCCTAAATGGTCGTATTGTTTGTATTGAACAGGTCATACTTAGCCTTATACAAAACCTCGGATACGACTACATCTCTAAAAAAGTAAAATTGCTTTGTGAATATGACACCGGCATGAGATTACTGTTCAGGGATAACTTAGATAACCCTGAAGATAACTGCAGGGAAGGAATGCAGTCAAACATCAGACACGTGAAGAGCCTCATACCTGATTTGCTGTCTGAAGAGAGTGTCAGTTATGCAACTAATTGATCCGCTTGTAAAATAATATTTATCATTATCAATCTCGGCCAACTAACCCGGAATATCAATATTTGCTGTCACTACCTTGTAATTAATCAAATGCCTAAGCCATCTTAACAGGAGCAACTTTTTCAAAATGACAAGTTAAACTAGCCCTGTTTGAGCATGCAACATCGCTAATTCATTACATATATTTTCAGCACATCGATTTATTATAAGTACGATAATCGACCTTCTCATCACGCTAAGCTGTCAACTCATCCATTCCCTTAACAGCGATCCCAAGTTATTCAGTATTATCACGTATCACATCACCCCCGCAGTCTGGGCAAAATAAGTATGAGGCCGCCCTGGCCTTCCATCCGCACGGCAAGAAAACAAGGTGCTGAAGGCCCATGAGATGTTGCAGCTCGACCATGAAGGCAAAACGTCAATCAAGGTTCCGGGTATCAAAGGCGGCTCAGCACGTTACTACGTCTTCACTGACGAAGCGCTCTACAAGGCGCAAGGGGCGGCGAATGATGAAGAGGAAGCCAAGGCGGCGTGATATGCAGCACCAGCAGCATTAGAAGCCCAGCCACCTTCTTATAAGTTGCTCCACTTTTCGTGAAAGTAAAGTGGCAGCAAAGCAAGGGGTATTGGCAAAACAGCCCCACATGGAATACTATTGGTTATAATTTGAAGCCAAAAATGTAGCAAAGGTGCCCCATGATAGAAAAAGACGAAGCCATTGAATTACTTGAGCCTCATTTACCCACGATTGATAAGGTGGTGCGTGATGCATGGGCTGGCTGGATGGCTAGTAGTCACCCGAGTAATTGGACGAAGCGAGGCCGTGCAAATTTCATGTGGGAAGAAATCAATACAAAGGCAAAGCAAGAGTTTGCTTCTGGCGATGCTATCAAGCCAATGTCAATCAACAACAGCTGTCTGTATATGCTAGATAAGTTAGCATTCAGGTTTAAAAAGCTGAACGAGAACGGCCTTACATGCAATTACCCCACTCAAGCATCGCTTGATTTTCATGCGCAATCTGAACCTCTACCTGGCATCCCAGAAGTAGCCAGATTAGAGGTAGGATATTTGCTGAATAAAATTCAGACTAAAATTGAAGAAGTAGTAATCTCCTATCGTGAATCAGACTCGGTTGAGTGGTCTATAAAGCTTTCTGAATACCTTAGTGCATCTAATGTTGTCTCAATGGAACAAAGCAACGAACACATCAACGAGTCAGGCACCGAAAGAAAAAGCAGCCTTGTTAAAGTCAAGGCGACCGTTAAAGAAGCAAAATCTTCTGAGGAAAGGAAATGAATCATAGCCTTCTTAACCCGCACCTGATTAAGGTTGCGCGTCAAGCTAGGTCTATGAGCCAATCACAGCTTGCTGAAAAAGCAGGCCTAACGCAAGCAGCTATATCCAAGTTTGAAGCAGGCTTAATCACTCCAGCAGAGGAAGCTATTGTTTCATTGTCTGAAGCATTGTCTTTCCCTACCACTTTCTTCTATCAAACAGACCCAATATTTGGTGTCCCAGTAAGTATTAGTTATAGAAAAAAGTCAAGCCAAGTTAAGTCTAGAGATATTGAGCGCATTGAAGCTGAAATGAACCTTAGGCTCATGCATCTGCGTAGGCTGTTATCATCAGTTGAGTATGAGCCTGAGCTCTCTCTGCCGATGCTAGATATCGAAGAGTTCGATGGAAACGCAGAGAGAATTGCTCAATTGGTTCGATCTCACTGGCGGGTGCCGAGTGGCCCAATACACAATCTCACCAGCTTAATTGAGCGTGCAGGTTGTGTTGTATTTCAATGCAACTTTCAAAGCCTTGGTGTTGATGGGCTTACATTAAGGCCACCAGGCCTACCGCCGTGCATTTTTCTCAATAGCGCAATGCCGGGAGATCGCCAGCGTTTTACACTTGCCCACGAGCTTGGTCATACAGTGATGCACAATGTGCCCAATCCAGATATGGAAGATCAGGCAAATACTTTTGCCTCAGAGCTTTTGATGCCCAGAAGAGAAAGGCATTCGATATTTCATAGCAATGTAGACTTGCCCCTTCTTGCATCAATAAAGCCAATATGGAAGGTCTCGATGGGGTTCTCAATCATGGCTGCAAAAAATGCTGGAATTATTTCTCCTTCTCAAAGTAGCTACTTATGGCGGCGCATGAGTGCAATGGGCTATAGAAAAAAAGAGCCTTCGGAGGTTGACATCGCCCCAGAAAAATCGTCAGTCGTAATGGATATCATTGAGCTTCATACAGAGAGCTTGGGATATACTTACCAAGACCTTTATGAATATTTAAAAATCAAGGGAAATGACTTTAAAAGTCTTTACGGAATATCAAACGAAGGGAAGCCAAAGCTTAAACTGGTTAAAAATTAAAAACCAACATACCCCCTGCAGTTGAATAAAGGAGCTACTGCAGGGAATTATATTTTGATGAGTGATATACACTATTGCAGCTCATAGAGGCGGCCACCAATAGCGATACTCAGCCTCCTGTTATTCTCTAGCGTTAATATTGGCCGTCACCTTTCATTCCTGAATAGACCCCTGCCCCCTAAGCTTACTCATT
>TARA_R110001606_G_scaffold165295_1_pt1 | contig 15740 bp, 7 predicted proteins | sample TARA_R110001606 | Tara Oceans TARA_R110001606 (sample SAMEA4398315) | marine metagenome | biome: Polar Biome; feature: [SRF] surface water layer (ENVO:00010504); material: water (ENVO:00002006), including particulate matter (ENVO:01000060) such as... | depth 5 m | reverse complement strand
CATTGTGCCTCTTTTCAAAAGTGTCCGCAGTAACGGGGTAGAACCCCACTCTGGATGCCCTATTTGCAAAGCTGAGTAGCCGAGCGTTTGGAGCTGATCAAATTGAAGTAATGGAGCGCTATCTCAGGCTTGCCCTCAAATCCCAAAGCCAAGCTCGCGCTACCCTCCAAACCTTAGCGGAGGTCAAAATGCCTAAGCAGGTAGCCTTTGTTCGCCAAGCCAACATCGGCAACCAGGTACAGGTCAACAACGGAAGAGCCCACGCCCGCGCGAGAAAAAACGCAAACACGCCAAACGAAGTATTGGAGGCAGATCATGGCAAACGGATGGACACCCGAGCGTCGAGCACGGCAAGCAGCATTGATCCGAAAAATCCGCCCTTGGGAGCGAAGCAGCGGCCCAAAAAGCGATGACGGCAAAGCGGTAGCATCGCGCAATGCGTGGAAAGGTGGGACGCGGCCGCTGGTCCGGGAGCTATCAAAGCTGCTCACAAAACAGCGGCAATGGTGTCGAAACATTCAGCAGAGAAACGCCAGCAGAAATGATGATCACGAATATTGACGACGCTATCCGTAACGGTTCTCCGTCTCCATGTTCACCTACGCGAAATGTCCGGACTGTGAGGTACCGACTTTCGCGGGCGAAGGCGTAGCACTGCAAAGCAATAGGATTAGGATCGAAATCACAGTTGCGCAACCCCTTTGAAGTTGGTACAGGTCGCCGCAGTCCCGATAACCACCAGCATAGACTTGGCTCTGCTCATGCCGACATAGAGCAGCTCCTCGCTCCTTGCCAGGTCGATCGTATCCAGACCCCAGAGGATAATGATGGGAGACTCGAGCCCTTTGAAACGCTGAATGGTGTCGATCAGGACGGTGTTGCTACCTCGAATGCCCTCTTCGAGCCAGATTGCCGGCTTGGGCAATGGGAGCCGCCGCAAGGTCGCGTAGTATTCGGTCTTGCGCAGTGCATCCGCAATCAGGACCGTGATGTCACAGGGGGCAACTCCCTGACGAGCAACGAGATCAACAATTCGCGCGTTGATTTTCGCGGCCTGAGCATCTCGACCGGGCGAGACGTCTAATTGGACCTCATCACCGTCGATATCGGGTGGGCTGACTGGAATCCCTTTGTAATGCTTGTACGCAGCCAGATGAATTGGCCCAGTGTTTCGGCAGTTAGTCGTCAGCGTGAAAGGCTCGTCTTGTATCGGAAAGGTACCTGCACGCGCGTAGATATTCTGGTTGTCGTCATAGAAGACGTACAATGGGCTTCTGTCGTAGTCAGAAAGCAGAAGCTCTAGCGGGACCCAGAACTCCTCGCGAAAATCTTGTCCTTCATCACACACAATTGCGTCATAGCGGTCTGGAAGGACATCAAGGGAGTAGGCGAAAGCATTGGGCAGTTGTACGTCGTAGAGTTCTTTGCCTGGGTATGTCACTTTCGCTTCCATAACGAGATTCCGCCCCGACGCTTGATTTGCTCGCTCGACCTGTCGATAGCAGAGCTGATGGAAGCTCATGACATCAAGGTTGCTCGTTCCGACACACATGCTCGACAGGTGATCGGCCAGTTGTCTGTTGTAGCAAGTAAGTAGTGTTTTGAAACCTTCCGAGGCGAGGCGCCGGGCCTTTTCGAGTGCCAGAACGGTCTTGCCCGTGCCGGCACCGCCGCTGACTGCGACCCTTCGGTGAGAACCCAGGAAATCAAGAACACGCATTTGGTCCTTTGTGAGAACCAATCTGCGTGTCTCCTGCTCGGCGAGGCGCGACGCCACAAGCGGCGCCACAAGGAAGGATCTACCGAATACCTCGCGAACCACGTCAATGCCGCGACGGCCAATGGGGGTGAAGCTACCAGCATCGTTTCCCCAGTAAGCGAAAGCGCTGTCGACCCACGCCTTTGGCTCCAGCAGAGTCTTCGCCGAACCGATCAGTGCGGAAGGCATGTCCGGGCGGCTAAGTATGTTCGTTTCGCCAACGTCGGGAAAGAATACCGTGTGCCCGCGAAGCACATTCCCAAGGGAAAGGTCGTGCCATCGTGGGTGCTCATTCAGTTTCGATCGAATCGAGTACTTGGCCCTAAGTGCCTGGCCGATCGGATTGTTGATGCGGTGCTTCTGCTGATGGCGGTCCACTGAAAACCACTCACCGCTGGCTGCATCAAAACCTACTCCGCCGCCCTTCACTTCAATACAGAGATAGCCGTGGTCGGGATGGCAAACAAGAAAGTCGGTTTCCCCATCCTTAGTTTGTTCATCTTCTCGTCGCAATATCCACCCGACTTGAAAGAAGACGACGTACTCCTGCGGAAGCTTGTCCCTCAATGCCCGGTACACTTTTGCCTCTGCCTGCGACGGCAGGTCATTCAGTTGCGCCTCAGATAGTTCAGGAATCATTGTCGTCATCGGCATCTTCCACAATACGCATGCGTTGTAAGTTCAGGGTCACGTTGGGCGTCGGTTGAGACTTTCCATCGAATAGGACCGTGAGAAGCTTCGTGTTTCCACGAGAAACAACGTCGCGAATTGTCCCTGTCCCCATGTCTTGATGATGGACTCGGGCACCCGGCGTAAATAGCGCCGAAGGGTCGGCTCGCTCATCTGTTACTGCGTCCCGCCAGTTGCCGTCGAACATGAACGACGTGACTTGAGTAGCCGGACTGCGGATGGGGTGTACGCGAATGTGTTCAGGATCGGATACAAACTCGACGACGTACAGCCAGTATCGGTCGCCGTAGTCTTGGGCATTGCTGAATTGGAGTCGTGAAAGGCCTACTCCTGTCTGGTTCCACTCACCGTTGACGCCTTTTACTTCGATGAACCGATCCTCGGCGGTAAGTGGATTGCGACTGATGATGTCGTACCCAGGATGCGTTTGGGCCATCTGCTCGGCGACACGACCCCGTTCCTTTTCGTATACGCACACGGCGCTGCGGGCCACTACCTCGACGGCTAGGTTGTGCTCCGATGGATTGTCCTGGTCGTCTGCTTCCGAGCCGCCGTTCAGATTCTGTCGAACATAGGAAAGCAATCGTCGATCCCATTGTTCTTTGTGCTTGGGGCGGGATTTCTTTGCGCGCCGTTCGCCTTCACCGGGGCCATTGCTGCTACCGAAGTCAGTTGCTGAGCCATTCCGTTCAGTGACGCCCCGATGTAAGCCGCCGGATTCGGTCTCATGCTCAGGTTGCTCTGCTGACTCTCCTCCGGATGGAGGCTCTGGCGTATCGAGCTGCGGATTTCGGTGTTTGTCTCCAGGGGCGGCGGCGTGTTCGCCAGAATCGTCAACTGATGTAGGAGCTACATTGGTTTCCTCATGGTCACTTGATTCCGTTATGCCGCCCATCTCGTCGAGGTCCGGTGATGTCAGATCCTGCGTGCTCTTGTTCCCAACCTCGGCATCTAGATGAGGAATGCCGGCATCACTTAGTTCGCGATGCGCTTCCTCGACAGACATTCCCATAAGAGGACGCACACTGAGCGTCAGCTTCGACATTTCGCTGCCTGACTCTTCCGGCATGAGTTGGTGGAATAACGCATTCAGAACGTGTGCCCAGCTCCGGTCACCCACCGGGCGAGCAAGAATCAAGCGCCCATTCTCGATGTCGTAGAACGCCTGGGCCGAAGTGGGAGGCGCGAATGCCTCATCACCTCCGATGGTAACGGCGGCCTGAATGCGGACAACGTCGTGGCTTATGGCCTTCAGCTTGGAAAGAGCATCCCGGATTTTCTTCCGTACAATTGATGGTTTGTCATGAAGCAAGCGGGCGAGGATGTCCATCCTGTCCATTAGCTTTTCGGCGAGGGAAGTCTCTTCGGCACGCGAGCCATCAACGAACTCGAGGACCACCTTCGCGCTCTCACTGAGCCGTCTGACGCCGACCCCTTCTACCAATGGCCAAAGATCAGAGTCCGGTTTGCACAACGCCTGATCGAGTTCTCCGCCAAAGAACTCAGCATGCCACTCGCTATCCTGTAGCAGAATCTCGTCCGGATGAGTGAGCTGTCCCCGCAAATTCAAGACGGTTGGCGCCTCTTGTAGACGTTGCAGGTCAGACGGGGTGAGTGCTTCATGCTCAAGGGCGGAGGCCACGCTTTCCAGACAGAGGTCATAGACCGCGCGGTCTGGACCTGTCAGTGGTTTGGACTGCTCGAAGTATTCGCCGACGATGTCCAGCAGTATGTCAACGAAATCGCGACCGTCTGGCGTGCTCTTCACCCCGATAGCGTCGAAGAGCGGCTTGAAGGACTCGTAGTTCCCAGGAATCGTGTATGCGTAGCGGCCGAGCTGTTGCGGTACCCAGTACAGTTGATTGGGACGAACAAATGTCTTTTGGCTTTCAACGTAAATGCACCGTGAGCCTGCGAGTCTCGCAATCAACGGGTCTGATCGCTGAGCACGCTCGTTCAATACCTGATACGTCGAGACGTGGGGTTGTGCACCCGTTGTGACGCAGTGCTGAAGATGGTTGATGACCAGCAAGGTTTCTGGATTGATGGAAACATCGAGTTCTTCCAGCAGCACGGTTTTAAGGCGAACAGTGTTCCTGAAGTCGAGAATATTGGCTTGGGTACGGAATGCGTCGGCACGATATGGCGCGTAGAGAGAATCTGCTGTGTGCCAATCTTCGAAATCTCCATCTGCGGGGAAGCAAGCAGCCTCTCTAAGATCTGCAATTGCACGCTGAACGACCTTATTTTCTTTCCATTCTTCATAGTGGTCGCACAGGACATAGAAGGCATCGCTGCTTGCACGCTTGGCGTCCTCGGACGGTAGGTGCTTCTCGGCGATGGACAGCATGCGATCTACAAGGTGTCTGGCGATTGGCGCTCGTCGGATTCCGAGGCTGTCGATAAAGGTGTGTACTGATCGCGTGTTGGGAATACGGCTGGTGTCGAGCCAAAGGTGAAGCGCGTCGCCGAGAACCTTTAGCAGGTCGTCAGTACGGCGATAAGTGTTGACCGGGTGTGACCAGCCACCATCTTGTGTAGGCACGATCGGAAGCGACCCCAACAACCGACGGATGTCATCGTCGTTTACGAGAGCTGGGTGATTGGCGAGCTCGCTAATGAGTCGTGTGTACTTGGTCGCGTCAAGTGGGCCATCATCGTCGAAAAACGTTGGTAGCACAGTCAGCACGAACGTCTCTATCGTCTGTGTCTGCACAGCCAGCTTTAACGATAGGAAATCCCGGGCTGATTCGGTGAGAACCGATGTGTCCAGCAACTCCGCCTGACCGGTCGGATCGGTAAAGTTTCCTGGCAAAAGTGCTTGAGTGGCTTTGACTAGCCCACGGCTTGACTGCCAGATGGCGAGTCCGCACAGCTTCTGATACACGGTCTTCTCGACGTTGCTCTGGTGGTCGAGGTCTGCGAACAGCGAGTACAGGTCGCGCAGGTCGCTTTGATCGACGCTAATGACATCTTCAACCGGCTCCGCATCGCACATCGAGCTGATGTGCGATACCACTGCGCCGAGATCGAGCAGCTTTATCAGCCGGGTGATCTTGGGAAACCCTGAAAGGCGGCGAGAGGCGATCGCCAGTCTGGGCAGCAGGCCAGCGATGCGATCAGCTTCCAGCGCGATCGGCGCGGCGTAAGACTGATTGATGGTTACGGCAAACAGATCCTCGGTGACAATAAATGGCAATGCCAGCAGGCGCTGCACTAATGGGGTTGTACTAGGGTTAGCCCCTGCAGCCTCAGGCAGCAGGTCGTTGATGATGCTCCAAAGGGGTTGATAGAAATGCTCAAGCTTCTGTTCCTCAACCTCCCTAGCCCCCGCCACTTGCCGCGCCATCGCCGAGGTCAGCAACGCGACCAGCCGCTCAAAAGTCAGAATCGGAGCACCCAGTTGGTTCATTGCCGTTTGGAACGGGCGTAGTTCTTCCGCAATGAGCCTGCCCCCGATCTCCAGCAGCGACCTTGCCTGGTGTTCATTCAGGGGAGTTCGAGGCAGGAATACGCCGCTGGGACACTGAAGGCTGCCGTCCTGAGCCACAGCAATATGTGCTTGTGGCGCTGTGGCCTTCAGGTGTTGCCAAAAGCGCTTGAAGCAGACCGGATGTCCTGATGGCTTAGATAAAAGGTCGTATGCCCGGCCGAGGATCTGCCACAAATGATTGGGGCCGACCATTTGCAGCAAAACTTCTGGGTCCCGCGCCAGTTCAGCCGCTGCGGCGTCGATGATCATCTCGTTCCAAGCCTGCTCGTGCTGGTGCCCGGCAAATATCACCGCTTTACGGTCAGACTCCGGGAAGAAGTCGGCGTTGATATGCAGGGGAAGCCCAGTCAATTGTTCTGTGGGCAAGAACGCGTAGAGCAGACCCTCAGTCAGCGGCTCAGGATCAGTTCGCAGGCCTATGCTTATCTTGGTGCTTCGATGAAGTGTCTCCAGCCTTGGGTGCATTGCGTAAAGACGTTGGGCTGCATCTGCTGCGTCAGCGCGAAGAATGTGCCATTGCTCAATTTCTCCGCTTGGCCTGAAACTGACGATGAGGTCCGAGCCCTCGCCCCTGTCGAGGTCGCAGGCCAGCAGGAGCTGTCCATTTCGCCGCACCTCAGCCTTTCGGACATGGCGAAGAAACAACAGGCTCTTGCGTAGAACGGTCTGGAAGTCGGCAGCAAGCTGATCGATGTGGGCAGGACTGACGTGCGAGATACCAAGCGCTAGTCGCGCCTCAGTATTGGGATCGTCCGCCCACGGTAGAAAGAATGACGTGCCGCCTGGCTCTTCAAAGGACTCAATGAACCATTGCCCTCGCTCGGGGTAGAGCGCCAGCTTGATACCTGACGAGCGGATCTCGGGATGGTCCGTAACTTGGTAGGTGGAGACGAAGCCGATGCCAAAGCGGCCAATATTTTCGCCACGTGAGAGCTTCCCGCCGCTGCCGACATCGGTTATGCGGTGGTAATCACATTTGTAGTTGCCCTCAGCAAGAGACGCACAAGGCTTATCTAGATCACCGCAGTACGTGAATTGGCCGCTGTTGCGCACCAGCAAGCCGGTGTTTGTGATGTCGAATACGATCTCCTCGGCTTGCGCGTCATCCGCATTCTGGATGAGCTCCAGCGCCATCACGTCGTAGCCCTGCAGCCCCGCCAGGTGGCTTCGGATGTTGCCGAGGAGGTTGGCGGTGTATGAGCCGCTTAACCTGGGTTGGGCTGCATGATCCATTCGTTCCACCACTCCCTTTGATGTCTCTGCAGAAGATTGCCGTATTCTTGCTAGGATTGCTATCACATCGGGTGCAAGCGGCAAACACGGGCTTAGAGCGCTGTGTAAGAGAAGGCTGGGGACAAATTCAAGCTGGAAGCCATGGCTGACGTACGTCAAGTTGGGCAAAAGCAACACCTATCGACCGGCCACGCCAAGGAAGATTCCAGGTTTTAAGGTATGCGATACCTGGTAGTTTTTTGCGAGCCGACATAGATGACTGGGTCAGAAAGCAGTAGCTAGGCAGCTTGAACGGGCAGCCTAAACACCTCACACCCACAAAACCGGGAAACGGAATTACCCGTGAGGCGTGAAAAGTTACCTTCGCCCTATTCGACAGCTTTCTGGTCGAATCGGTAGATGGGATAGGATTTATTCAGGCCATCATAGAAGCAAAGCGTTTGACGAATCAGAGCGGACGCTTCTGGCCCTGAGTGTGTAAAAACGTCGACCAGAAATCGAAGTGCGCGCTGCTACGTGGTTTCTGAAAACGTGCGGCTGGTCTACAGACCAAGAATTCACGTAGAAGCGCGATTTTTGGGTCAGGTTTTGACCAGGTGAGTCGTCCTGGGAGTTTTTACACAGCCTGGGCCGTAAGCAGCCAATGCTCGAAAACCGGGGACAACCAGGGTCAGATGAGCATTTCTGCTGGGCAGGCAATTACTTAGAACAGGGACGCCGGCTCGACCAAGAGAGCGTTAGGAGAGTATGTTCATCTGACCCTAATTACCTCGAGGGCCTTTCCGGATTGAACCGGATGTTACATTGCAGGCCTAACCTGGCCCCATACATCATTAAGGTGTCGGAGGTACATATACTCCCCCTGAACAAGCTGAAGGCAGGTCTAAATCTGCCCTCCCACGCCCTTGAACTTCTCCACAAACGCAGCAATCTTCTGAAAGACGCTTTGCTTCTTCGTCAGGTACTGCGGGTTCAGCGGGCTCATCTTGGGCAGCACGGCATTCAGCTCCGTGCCGCTGTCACTGGCAAACTCCCGCCTCAGCGAGGTGGTGATATAACGCCTGGCTGCCTCTTCATTCAGGCTCTCGGCAGCGATCAACGCTTGCGCTTCGCTCTGCTGCTTAGCTTGGGCAAAGGCGAAGAAGGCGTCAATCACACTAGCCTTATCACCAATCTGGTCAAGATCGGTCTGATTGATGAAGTCCACCAGCAAGCTCTCTTTGGCGCGGTTGCCCAGGCTCCCGCGAATCACTCGGCGCACCTCATCCACAAGGTCCGACTTGCTCTTGATTTTCTTGTTGTGCTCGAAGATCAGCTCCAGGATGTAATCCAGATTGATTTCCTGTGATTTGAGAAGATCCACCTCAAAGACCACGTCATCCCAGTCGATGGTGGATTTTTCTTTCTCATCGGCTGATTTCTGGCGGCGCAGCCAGTCGCGCACATCGTTGTAGGTCGAGCGGTAATCCTGAATCTTGCGCTCGGCAGGCACCTTGATGGTCTGCAGTGCGCTCAGATCTTCGTCCGTCAGATAGTTCTGTGCCTTGAACGCCTCCACCGCTGCCCGGTCGCTCATGTCGACGCTTTGCAAGGCCTTCAGGCTGGCGAACTCGTCATAGTTTTGCAGCACGTTCTCTACGCGCAAATACTCGCCAAACAGCTTGGCGAAGGCTTTTTTGTCGGCTTCCTTCTCAATGGCGGCAGGGTCGGGGAAGCGCGTTTCCAGCTCATTCACTACCTCGACAAAGCCACGCCGCGCTTCACCGGTGACCACATCGGTGAAGCCTTCCATGTATTCCTTGTAGCTCTTCTCCAGCACCACGTTCTTTGTGTTCTTGTCACCAAACAGGGTGATGGCGTCGATGGTCGCCTGCTCCAGATCGCGGAAGGTGACGATGTTGCCGAAGGTTTTGGTGGCGTCATAAATGCGATTGGTGCGCGAATAGGCCTGCATCAGGCCGTGGTAGCGCAGATTCTTGTCCACAAACAGCGTGTTCAGCGTAGGCGCATCAAAGCCGGTTAGGAACATGCCTACCACAATCAGCAGGTCGATTTCCTTGGCTTTGACCTGCTTGGCCAGGTCGCGGTAATAGTTCTGGAAGCCATTGCTATCGACGCTGAAGTTGGTTTTGAACAGCACGTTGTAGTCGGCGATGGCCGCGCTCAAAAACTCTTTGGCGCTGCTGTTCATGGCCGACACATCAAAGCTTTCGTCCTGAATGTCGCCGACCGCATCCTGCTCCTCGTTGGCGGCAACCGAGAAGATGGTGGCCACCCTCAGCGGCTTGTCGCTATTTTTCTGCAGTAGCCTGAAAGACTCGTAGTACAGCTTGGCGGCATCCACGCTGCTGACCGCGAACATGGCATTGAAACCCTTGCTCTTATGATCAGCGCCCGCCTGCAGCCGATGGGTCTTCTGCCGAAAATTGTTAAGGATGTATTGGGTGATCTCGCGGATGCGGTCCGGGTGCAGCAAAGCCTGCTTGTTCTCCGCGGCGCTCAGCTTCTTCTCATCCTGCTCGGTTTCGATGGCTTTGAACTGCGGGCGCACATCGTTGTAGTCCACTTTGAACTTCAGCACCTTTTCGTCACGAATGGCATCGGTGATCACATACGAATGCAGCTCGCGTCCAAACACGCTGGCGGTGGTGTCAGCGCCCAGCGCATTCTCGGGAAAGATCGGCGTGCCGGTAAAACCAAACTGATAGAACTTCTTGAACTTCTTCTTCAGGTTCTTCTGCGCCTCGCCAAACTGGCTGCGGTGGCATTCATCAAAAATGAACACCACCTGCTTGCCGTAGATGGGCAGCTCGGCTTCGCTCTTCATCAGGTTATTGAGCTTCTGGATGGTGGTGACCACGACCTTGTTGTCATCCTTTTCCAGATTACGCTTAAGGCCGGAGGTCGAGTCAGAGCCATTCACGCTGTCCGGTGAAAAACGCTGGTATTCCTTCATGGTCTGGTAGTCCAGATCCTTGCGGTCCACCACGAAGAACACCTTGTCGATGAAGTCCAGCTCGGTTACCAGCCGCGCCGCCTTGAAACTGGTCAACGTTTTGCCCGAGCCGGTGGTGTGCCAGATGAAACCACCGCCCTCAATATCGCTCCAGTGTTTGGTCTGATACGCACTGTTAATCTTCCACAGAATGCGCTCGGTGGCGGCAATCTGGTACGGGCGCATCACCAGCAACGTGTTGCTAACATCAAACACCGAGTAGTGCAGCAGTACATTAAGCAGAGTCTGCTTCTGAAAGAACGTAGCGGTGAAGTCCTTCAGGTCCCTGATAAGGCTGTTGTCCGCCTTCGCCCAGTTCATGGTGAAGTCGAAGCTGTTCTTGTTGCGCTGGGTGGTGTTGGCAAAGTACCGGCTGTCGGTGCCATTGGTAATCACGAACAGCTGCAAATACTTGAACAGGGAAAACTCGCTGTTGAAGCTTTCCTTGCTGTAGCGGTGCACCTGGTTGAAGGCTTCACGAATCGCAACGCCGCGCTTTTTTAATTCCACCTGTACCAGCGGCAGGCCATTGACCAGAATCGTCACATCATAGCGGTTAGCGTGACTGCCCGTTTGCTCAAACTGCTTGATCACCTGCATCTTGTTGCGGGCGATGTTTTTCTTGTCCAGCAGGTAGATGTTCTGGATGCGCCCGTCGTCAAAGACGAAGTCATGGATGTAGTCGTCGTGAACCTTGCGGGTTTTCTCGACAATGCCATCGCTGGGCTTATCCAAAAAGCTTTCAACAAAACGCAGCCACTCGCCATGGGCGAACTGCACGTTATTAAGCGTTTGCAACTGCACGCGCACATTGGCAAGCAAGGCGTCGGGCGTGTTCAGGCCGGGCAGGTATTCATAACCCTGATTCTGCAAATCCTGAATGAACTCCCGCTCAAGATCACCTTCGCTTTGGTAGCTTTCACTGACCTTCCATTCCTGGGTGTATTTATCAAGAACGATGAAGTTTTTCGATTCAGCTATGGGCTTGATGTAATCAACCATGTTGTTGTTCCTGCTGCCAGTAGCCATAGTTGCTCTTCAAGTGATCGAGCAACAGTTTGACAGTCGCTTTCTCCGCCTGCGTTGGCTCTGCAACGGCTTCATTGGACAGCGTGCTGTGGCTTGTGAAATTGATGATTCTGCTCAGATAGAGCTGCTTGTCATCAGGCAAAAGCTCCGACCACTTCGGGTAACCCAGAAAGCTGGCGGTTTTCTCGTACAGATTGCGCAGCAACGTGAAGTGATACTTTTCAACCTTGTTTTCGGCAATCGCTTGTTCGAGGGTGTGCTTCAAATACAGGTGATAGGAGAAACTCTTGTTGGAATCGCCCTGCTTTTCAGTGAGGGCAAAGCTAGCATCCTCAAAACGCTCCAGCATGTAGCAGACTTTGCCTTTCAGCTCATTGAAAAGCACGTTGTAGAACAGCGGACTGTGCGTTGTGACGATGAACCGCAGATCGGATTGGCTGGATTTGATCAGGCTCGCCAGATTAACCGCCAATTCGATCAGGTGATTTTCATCCAGAGAGCTGACCGGATCATCCACAAATACGTATTCCAAGTTATTAAAGACATCAGTGGACCGATTCGCGGCCTCTGCGATGTTCAGCTCGGAAATCATCTGCTCAATCAGCGAATGAAACACGCTCCAAATAAAGTTGCTTTCCTCGCCCTTGGAAATTTTTATGTTGGGCTCGTGCTCGTTGTTGCCGCGCTCGAATGAAAAGCGAACCGCGGAAAAGTCTGCGCTGAAATTCGGCGTCAATTTGTCATTGGTGTAGTGCTGAAAGGTAGAGGTTACATTCTGGTCTTGACCTTGCTCCTCAAGCACCCATGTGGTGAATGCATTGGGTTGGATTTTCAGCTTGGGCTCGGCGTCACCCTCCAGATCGTTGTCCCAATAGAACAAATCTTCGGTGAACGCACTGAAGTAGAGAATTTTCTTTTGCGCCAACGCTGACGGCTGCGCATCCTCAGTATCATCTTTGGGTGCAATTAACGCTTTGAATGCGCGTGACAAGCGCGTTTTACCTACTCCGTTGAAGGCGTAGATCAGTTGCACCTTTTTGGCGGCATCTTTCAACTGCTGGGCGATTTCGGTCAGCGTCTTACCCATCTCAGGCCTCTACAGGTTCTGGCTTGGGGAAGCGCAACAACAAATCGCGGTAATACGCGTATTGCGTCTGACGCAGCTCGATCTCGCGCGGCAAGCCTTCGGTTAGAAAGTTGGTGAGGGTGTCGAATTTGTCGAGAATGGCGACGATGCGAGCTTGTTCTGCGAGGGATGGGATGGGTACTGAAAAACCAACCAATTCCTTTTTGTTCAGCGCCGGGACTCCCGCCATATTCGCAAGCCCTACTATGTCTTTCATGGAATTGGCCATGACATGATATAGAAAACGAGTCGAAATCAATGCACTGGTGCTGCGTATTCTGTAGCAGAGAGGGCCACACCAAAATCGAGTGGTTTGATACCCCACATATCCAATACCGCCCTGTCCACGCGAAGGCGTTGTAATTGTGCCTGGCTCGGTGTTGTAGGCAGGTACATAACCTGATGGTGTTGTTCCTGCATTAACAAATGGATACTTGCCTACTTCATTAACCGCAGGCGCTTGTCCAACGTTAATACTGCATAGCTCCCCCAACGTTTTCCACTCCACTTCCCCCTCTTCAAAATTCAACAACTGATCGCGATAGTAGTTGTATTGTTTTTTGCGGGCGGTCAGCTCGGCGGTCAGCTCGGCGGTCAGCTTAGTGAAAGTGTCCAGTATGCGGACGATCTCGGCCTGGATTTCAAGCGATTTTTTGGGATTGTCTGGGCAGGGAATGGGGATTTGAATTTTTGCCATATCACTTGCTGAGACATCAATTACTTTTGTGCCTTTGGAATACCTTCTTTTTTCGCCTGAGAACAAACTCGTTTGGGTGAAATAAGCAAAATATTTACCCAAGGCAATCTTGCCAGGTTTGAATATAGTTGCATGTCCGCCCGTAACGGCCTGTTGTTTACCCAAATAAACCAATGCCTTTCCAACATCTTCAAAGTTTTCACTTGTATTTGTAATTACAACATCGCCAGTGTTAACTTTTTTTAGCTTCTTTGCTGTTTCATGAGAGACAAAAGATTTTGTCGATTCCGTAGACAGTCCATAGTAAGTATAAATCTGTCCATAGTGAATTGCTGGAACGCCTGACTCCGTAAAATCGGTTTTTGGCAAGCCGCTTCCACGAACTAACTCGCCTAGCTCCCCCAGCGGCTTCCACTCCACCTCAACGCCATCCAGGAGCTTGTCCAAGTAGTTCCCGCTGCTCATGCTTCAATCTCTGCGACGATGGCATCAATGTCTTTGCGCAGCTGGTCAATTCGGGCAACGGTGTTAAGCAGTTCGGCATTGAGTTGGGCAATATCCACCACGGCGCGGTTGTCTTTGGCTTCAACGTAGCTGCTGACCGACAGGTTGTAGTCGTTGACGGCGATTTCCTCGAACGGCACGGAGCGAGCGAAATGTTCAACGTTCTCTTTGCTGTCGAACGCCCGCATGATGTCTTCGACGTGCTTATCCGTTAGCACATTAGTATTGGTTTCTTTCTTGAAATATGCTTCACCGCTGGCGTCGATGAACTGGGTGGTGGTGTCGGTTTTGTGTTTGGACAGCACCAGAATGGTCACGGCGATGGTGGTGCCGTAGAACAGGTTGGGCGCCAGCGAAATCACCGTTTCGACGTAGTTGTTATCCACCAGATACTGGCGGATCTTGGCTTCGGCTCCGCCCCGGTAAAAGATGCCGGGGAAGCAGACGATAGCGGCGCGGCCTTTACTGGACAGGTAGCTGAGCGCGTGCAACACAAAGGCAAAGTCGGCCTTGGACTTGGGCGCGAGCACGCCCGCCGGGGCAAAGCGCTCGTCGTTGATCAGGGTGGGGTCGTCGCTGCCGATCCACTTCACCGAGTACGGCGGGTTGGAGACGATGGCATCAAAGGGCTTGTCGTCGCCAAAATGCGGGGCGATCAGGGTGTTGCCTAGCTGGACGTTGAACTTGTCGTAGTTGATGTTGTGCAAGAACATGTTCATCCGCGCCAGGTTGTAGGTCGTGTGGTTGATCTCTTGCCCAAAGAAGCCTTCTTCAATGATGTGCGCGTCAAAATGTTTTTTGGCTTGCAGCAGCAGCGAGCCGGAGCCGCAGGCCGGGTCGTAAATCTTGTTGACGCTGGTTTGCTTGTGCATGGCGAGCTGGGCAATCAGCCTGGACACATGCTGTGGGGTGAAAAACTCGCCGCCGGATTTGCCAGCGTTGGCGGCGTAGTTGGAGATCAGGAACTCGTAGGCATCGCCAAACAGGTCGATGGTGCTACCGGCGAAATCGGCAAAGTTCAGCTCGGCCACGCCCTTGAGCACAGCGGCCAGGCGCAGATTTTTATCCTTCACCGTGTTGCCCAGACGGTTGCTGGTGGTGTCGAAGTCGGCAAACAAGCCTTTGATGTCCTGTTCCGACGGATAGCCGTTGGCGGAGGCTTCAATGGCGGCAAAGGTGGTGGCCAGGTCGGTATTTAGGCTTTCGTTGGTGTTGGCCCCGGCCGCCACCTTGGAAAACAACTGGCTGGGGTAGATGAAGTAGCCTTTGGTCTTGATGGCGTCGTCTTTGATCTCCGGGGTGATCACGCTGTCGGCCAGCTCTGCATAGCGGATGCTGTCGTCACCGCCTTCGATGTAGCTGGCGAAGTTTTCGCTGATAAAGCGGTAAAACAGCGTGCCCAGCACGTATTGCTTGAAATCCCAGCCGTCGACGGCGCCGCGTACATCGTTGGCGATTTGCCAGATGCGCCGTTGCAGTTCGGCGCGTTGTTGGGTGCTGGTCATTCAGTTTTCCTATTTATATAACCGTTGGCTCGAAATTGAGCACGGTATTATACGAACGCTACGGATGCCAATGTAGTCGTCTGTTGCCAGGGTGGTGCTTCGGCTTTACGAGGCTTGTTAAAAATCAGGTCGCGAGAGTGCCAGGTGTGGGAAACAGTGATTAAACCGAAGGCGCTGTATATGCGCGATTTAACATTCTGATCAGAAAATGAGCATTTCCCTGCCAACGCAGTCTGTTACGCATGTTTTGTATATTTCCTATCCGACGTTAAGCCAGCGTGGCCTAAGTCCATCACGGCCGAATCATTCAGCGTTCAGCGCCACGCAACGAACTGCCATGCGGGGGATGAAGCTAGTGCGAGAAAAGCGAGGCATCCATGCCGCCGAGAGGGGAACTTCGTGTGAGCAATTAACAGCATAATGCTTTTTTTGCTGCGGATTGCCAAGGGCTTTACTGAAGTGCTGGTGTTCAGGGCAACGGGACCAGTGCATGCCGCCCCGGTGTGGGGCTAGCAGAGCTATAGGGCGAGTATCTGAAGCAGAAACAAGCAACAAGCAACAAGCAACAAGCAACAAGCAACAAGACAGAGTGTCTACCAAAGTGTCTACAAGTCTAATAAAAAACAAAAAAACCTTTAACAATCAGGGTATTAGGGGAAATGGTGGCGGAGAGTCAGGGATTCGAACCCTGGGAACTGTTGCCAGTTCA
>TARA_R110001606_G_scaffold92017_1_pt1 | contig 15745 bp, 16 predicted proteins | sample TARA_R110001606 | Tara Oceans TARA_R110001606 (sample SAMEA4398315) | marine metagenome | biome: Polar Biome; feature: [SRF] surface water layer (ENVO:00010504); material: water (ENVO:00002006), including particulate matter (ENVO:01000060) such as... | depth 5 m | reverse complement strand
CTAAGTAGCTGGGTATTGTTATTACAAAATAATGAATTACTTAACCGTAGTATTGCAATTATTGGTGCAGTGCCTTTTTTGTTTATTTTTATTTTGCAGCTTATAGGATTTGTAAAAGAGTTTATGAAGGAGTTACAAGAGTAGTTAAACCTATTACTGTTGCTATGATCGAGCTAGTTTAAACTTTTAATTACTTTATTGTCATTCACTTACAGTGTTTTATACTTGTACGTTTATAGTGGGTATTCCAGATACAACCACTAAGCAATACTAATGCTATTAAAAACTGGCTCATTCGAGGTAGTTAAATAATAACTTACGCATTTAAGCAATGGGATATAAAGGATTAAATTTATGTTCAAGCACTTTATTACTGTTTTACTTGTCAGCCAATTACTAAGCGCATGCACTGTAGCGGGTGTATTAGTTGATGGAGTTATTTATTCAAAAGCGGATACAAATTATGATGCTGATTTAGCGCAGGCCCCCGCACATGTATCGCCTCAAGATAATACTTACTTTAGTCATGAACAGACTTTGTCATTTGCGGACTTAGGCATCGAAGTAGATCGTTTTTTAGTGGGGTTAGTGCAAGATAGCTCAGAGCCTACTCTGGTCTGCAAAAGAATAACTAAATCAATACAACAATGTGAGGAAGTAACGACTGACAACCTCACAGTAGAGAATACAATTAACGCTGAAGATACAGTTGATGAAATGATAAGTGTTCGTCGATAAAGCTGCTGATAAAAAAGTAACTATGATCGTAGCCTGCGTGCATATTCAACGTTAGCGGGTAATTAACTTGCTTTGCCACTGCAGTTAGATTGTCTGGTTTTAGTTGCTCGACTAAAAAATTATCGGCATCACCTTGGTCAATACGCATTGGTAAAAATTCGTTACTGTGTGCTTTTTTCATTAGTTCACAGCTATCGTAATTGGCCCATTGTGATTGATCATCTCCTAAGTACTGACTAAACGCTTTTTGCCCCCAAGGACAGTCAATAGGGTTGGTGATTGGGCTAAAAGCAGAAACACTGGTGTAACTTTTTGGATTGCGCAATGCAATCATCAACGCACCGTGCCCCCCCATAGAATGCCCGCTAATCGCTTTTTTATCAGTCACGGGAAAGTGCTGTTCAATTAGCGAAGGCAATTCATTTACCACATAATCATACATATTATAGTGCGTGTTATAGGGGGCTTGGGTGGCGTTTAAATAAAACCCTGCGCCTTGGCCAAAATCATAACTGTCTTGGTCTGGCACAGTGTCGCCACGAGGACTGGTATCAGGTGCAACGATAGCAATACCAAGCGCTGCCGCTTTTTTAAATGCACCTGCTTTTTGCATAAAATTTTCATCCGTACAGGTTAAGCCTGATAACCAATACAGCACCGGTACTTTATTAGTTTGGCTGGCACCGGGTGGCAAGAAAATAGCAAACCGCATTGGGCAATGGGTGCTTGTAGATGTATGGCTGTATTGCTTGTGCCAGCCACCGCTAACTTTTGTGGCGCTTAAATTATCTAACATGGATTCCTCGCTAAAATACCACATAGCTTACACCCTATGTGGTATCTGTATTTTTAATATTAGTAGTGGATCACAGTACGAATACTTTTGCCTTCATGCATTAAATCAAACGCGTCGTTTATGTCTTCAAGACCCATGGTATGAGTGATAAAGTCATTTAATGCAAATTCGCCAGCCATGTAACGTTCAACAATCTCAGGTAGTTGTGAACGACCTTTAACCCCACCAAATGCGCTACCACGCCAGACGCGGCCAGTGACTAGCTGGAATGGGCGAGTTGAAATTTCTTGTCCTGCACCAGCAACACCAATGATCACCGATTCCCCCCAACCTTTATGACAACATTCAAGGGCTGAGCGCATGACATCAACATTACCTATACACTCAAATGAGAAATCAACGCCACCATCGGTCATCTCGACAATAACTTCTTGAATAGGCTTATCGAAATCTTTTGGATTGATCAAGTCTGTGGCACCTAATTTAGTGGCTAAATCAAACTTAGATGTGTTGATATCAATACCGATAATACGCGAGGCACCAGCCATTTTCGCGCCGATAATTGCTGATAAACCAATACCACCTAAACCAAAGATAGCAACGGTATCGCCTGCTTGAACTTTTGCAGTGTTTGTGACCGCGCCCATACCAGTTGTAACACCACAGCCCAGTAAGCAAATTTCTTCAAGTGATGCTGCTTTGTTTACTTTAGCCAGTGAGATCTCTGGCAGTACCGTATATTCAGAAAAGGTTGATGTGCCCATGTAGTGATAAATTGGTTGGCCATCTTTGAAAAAGCGAGTCGTGCCGTCTGGCATTAAGCCTTTACCTTGCGTTTCACGTACAGCGGAACACAAGTTTGTTTTGCCTGAAGTACACATTTTACATACACCGCATTCTGCAGTATATAAAGGAATAACATGATCGCCCACAGCAACACTGGTTACGCCTTCGCCGATAGCATAAACAACACCAGCGCCTTCATGCCCTAAAATGGCTGGGAAAATCCCTTCAGGATCGGCACCTGATAATGTAAATGCATCGGTGTGACATACGCCAGTAGCAGTAATTTTTACCATTACTTCGCCTTTTTTAGGCATCATTACATCCACTTCTTCTACAGATAGTGGTTGATTTGGACCCCAAGCAATTGCGGCTTTTGATTTTATAAATTCAGACATAGTAACTCTCTTGCTGGTTAAATACGAAGATGACTTGAAAACAATAACGCTATTTTATTTGTTTCTCAAACAATGTTAATCTTCATTTTAATAAAACACTTTTACAGTATGGTAATAATGAGTCGTTGGTTAGGCATAGACGAATTTATCGCAGTCGGTGAAGAAGGCAGCTTTACCCGCGCTGCAACCGCATTAGGGGTATCTGTTGCACACATAAGCCGCCATGTAACGCAATTAGAGCAGCGCTTAAATACCCAATTATTAACGCGTACTACCCGTAAAGTTGTACTGACTAAAGAAGGCGAAGTCTTTTTACATCAAACAAAACATTTACAGCATGCAATGGACGACGCCACCGCGTTATTAGCACAACAGCAAAATGCTCCTAAAGGTAAAATTAAACTCACAGCTCCGGTTATGTATGGCGAAAGCTTCGTGATGCCAGCAGTGCATACTTTTATGCAACTGCACCCTGATGTAGAAGTGGTGATGGCGCTGAGCAATGAACAAGAAAATTTACTTGAGGGCGGCTTTGACTTAGCTATTCGCCTTGGTCATTTAAAAGACTCTAGCTTAAAAGCACGACGCTTAAGTGCACGTCATTTTGTAATTTGCTGCTCAAAAGCCTATTTAGCCCGTTTTGGCGAACCTCACACATTAGCTGAATTACAGCACCATCAATGCTTAGTCGGCAACAGCAGTTATTGGCGGGTGTGCGAGCAAGGGCGTGATAAACATATCAAAATTGCGGGGCGGTTACAGTGTAATAGTGGCTGGGCGTTAGCTGATGCAGCTAAAAAGGGTCTTGGTATCATACAAGTGCCAAACTATTACATTGAGAGTGATTTAGCCACGGGTGATTTAGTGCCTATTTTAACCAATAATCAGCCAAAACCAGAAGGTGTATGGGGAGTGTATCCTCCGCGACAATTTGTTGCGACCAATGTCAGAGCATTACTCGATCACCTTATTAAATCTCTAAACTAAAAGTTTAAATAAAGCGGCTTAATTTTGATACAGCAGTTGATTTGTCGTGAATTTTTACACTTTTGCGCATACCCAATGGCGCTTTATTTATGCTAGTATGAGCGCTGAATTGGCATTAAATGTGACCATAAATAATTATGTTTCAACCTGTTAGCCTGTTTATCGGGCTGAGATACAGTCGCTCCTCGAAAGGGAACGCATTTATCTCTTTTATTTCGTTTTTCTCCATTGCCGGTATCGCCATTGGTTTAATGGCATTATTTACTGTCAGCTCAGTGATGAATGGTTTTGAAAATAACCTTAAAACCAATATGTTGGGCCTCATTCCTCATGTTGAAATTGCGTCTGATGGACAAACTCAAGCACAAATGATCCAGCTGCAAGATACCATTGTTGCGTCCAAATTTGTGAAAAGAGCGAGTTTGTATCGCCATGGTGAAGCCATTTTACAAACCAATCGCGATTTACATGGCGTGCTATTGCAAGGTTTGTACGACGATAACGCATCGCTTTATAAAATCAGCGATAAAGTTATTCAAGGCAACTGGCAAACAGTCATGACATCGCGCTATCACATTGCGGTTAGTCGTTATTTAACACGTAAACTGGGAATTGGTTTAGGTGATAAAGTGCGCGTGATCATGCCTAATGCGTCAACCTATACACCTTTAGGTCGCGTACCAAGCCAACGTTTGTTCACCGTTGCTGCCATTTATGAAACAGGTTCTGAAATTGATATGGGACTTGCTTTTACTAGCGGCGAATCGCTACAACGGGTATTAAAGTTGCCACAAACTAGTGCTCCTAATTTGAGTATTTCACTGAACGATCCTTTTCAACTAGATGCCTTTAGCGCTTCAGCTAGTGCAATTTTAAGTCAACATACAGTCACCGATTGGCGCCAGTCACAAGGTACTTTGTTTGCAGCAGTTGCAATGGAAAAACGCATTATGTCGATGCTGCTGGCGCTGATTGTATTAGTTGCGGTATTTAATATTGTCTCTGCGTTGACCATGATGGTGAGCGAAAAACAAAGTGAAGTGGCTATTTTACAAACGCTTGGCTTAACGCCGGCTCAAGTGCAGCAAGTATTTATGATCCAAGGTTTGTACAATGGTTTGATTGGCACCAGTATCGGTGCAGCCCTTGGCTTATTACTCAGTGCTTATATCAACGAAGTGCTGGCAGGCATAGGTTTAAACTTGTTAACAGGGATTGCCTTACCAGTAAAATTTGACGTAATGAGCTTATCGCTGATTGCCGTAGGCAGTATTACCATGAGCTTTTTAGCCACTTTATATCCGGCGCGTAAAGCTGCCAATGTTAGCCCAGCAGAGGTATTGCGCTATGAATGATTTAGTTATCCAATGTGAACAGTTAAGTAAAGTGTATCAAGATGGTGAAAATCACGTTGAGGTTTTAAAAGGGGTTGATTTAACCTTACAACAAGGTGAGATGCTGGCTATCGTTGGCAGCTCTGGTTCTGGTAAAAGTACTTTACTGCACATTTTGGGGACTTTGGATTCACAAAGTGCCGGTGTGGCAAAAATTAAAGGTCAACAAGTTGCTAAGCTATCACGTGCTGAGCAAGCAAAATTTCGTAATGAGCATTTAGGGTTTATTTATCAGTTCCATCATTTATTAATGGAGTTTAACGCGTTAGAAAATGTTGCGATGCCGCTTTTGATCAAAGGTCTCAGCGCTAAAAAAGCCAATGCTAAAGCCCTCGTAATGCTCGATAAAGTAGGGCTATCGCACCGTAGTAGCCATAAACCATCAATGCTCTCTGGTGGCGAGCGTCAACGTGTGGCAATTGCGCGGGCATTGGTGAGCGAACCTGATTTAGTATTGGCCGATGAGCCAACAGGTAACTTAGACAAACAAAATGCGATTAAAATTTACGATTTGATCAAAGAGCTTAATAGCAGTTTGAATACCAGTTTTGTAGTGGTGACGCACGACTTAGAATTAGCCTATAAGCTGGGTAAAATTGCTTACCTTGATGATGGGAAATTGGCAATTAAAGAGGCCAGCCATGTTGCTTAGTGCCTATTTAAGTAAACGTTTTAGAGCAAGCTCCGGCAGCAGCGATGAAAAAAATGGCTTTGTTAGTTTTATTGCCAAAGCGTCAACCATTGGTATTTTACTCGGCGTTGCAGTGTTAATTGTTGCTTTGTCGGTGATCAATGGCTTTGAACAACAACTAGTACATCGCTTATTAAGCGTTGTGCCACAAGTTGAATATGTTGCGCCTAATCGTCCAATTGATAACTGGCCGGATAAAGTTCAAAAGCTCTCAGAGCAACGTGGCGTAACCGGTGCAGCACCTTTTATTAGTGTCAATGGCATGGCGCAATACAAAAGTGAACTAAAAGCGGTTGAAGTGCGAGGGGTTGATCCTGCTCTAGAAAGTGACGTATCGGCGGTTAATCAGTTTACTCATGGCAAGTTGGTCAGCCAAATAAGCGAAGACGAAATTATTTTAGGCCAACAAATTGTTAAACAATTAGGTGTTAAGCAAGGGGAGTTAATTACCTTATTGATCCCGCAAGTTAATGAGATAAGTACTGAGATTTTAGCACCCAAAAGGGTCACTTTAACCCTTGCGGGTATTATTGAAATGGGTGGCCCTATTGATAGTTCTGCTGCCTTCATCCATCTCAGTAAGGCGCAATCAGTACTTGGTTATGAACCACTGCAAGTAACAGGGCTTCGCTTAGCAGTAACCGATGTTTTTCAAGCGCACCAAATTGCGCTACGGGTTGGCCAAACAATTGATGATTATGTTTATATCTCTAGCTGGTTTAGAACCCAAGGTAGCTTATACCAAGATATACAAATGGTCAGAACCATTGTTTATATTGTGGTGTTTTTAATCATTGCGGTGGCAAGTTTTAATATTGTTTCGTCATTAGTGATGGAAGTACGTGAAAAACAGGCCAACATAGCGATATTAAAAACCATGGGCGCTAAAGACAGTACGATATTAGCGACCTTTATTTTACAAGGACTTAGCCAAGCATTTATTGGCGTGGTACTGGGCTCATTTATAGGTGTGATACTGGCGCTGAACATCAGTGAGCTTTTTACCCTACTGAGTCAGTTGTTAGGCTCAAACCCGCTGGAAGGGGTGTATTTTATTGAGTTTTTACCCAGTAAGCTGGTATGGCAAGATATTGTGATCACTGTTATTGTAACTTTTGTGTTGGCAGTATTAGCCACTATTTACCCTGCATGGCAGGCAACAACAGTGGATCCAGCCAAGGTATTAGGCAACTAAGGGAAATTTATGTTAAGTTATCAAGTAGTAATTGATTATTGGTTTGATGAACTTGGTCCATCTGGTTGGTATAAAAAATCTGATGCTACAGATATTAAGATACGAGATACATTTAGTGATCTGTTGATAGCTATTACAAAAGGCGAGTATGCGTCTTGGCGAGTGACTGCCTTAGGTGCATTAGCTGAAGTGATTGTGCTTGATCAGTTTTCTCGTAATATTTACCGGGATACCCCTCACGCGTTTAGTCAAGATCCGCAAGCGTTAACATTGGCACAGTTGGCAATCGAAAAAGGCTTTGATCAATTATTACCTGTTGAGCAGCGGGTGTTTTTTTATATGCCGTTTATGCACAGCGAATCGAGCTTTATACACCAACAGGCGATGGTATTATTTAAAGGTTTGAGCAATGAAGATTATGAACTTGCCCATAAAAATATTATCGATCAGTTTGGTCGCTACCCACACCGAAATGCTATTTTAGGGCGTCAGTCCAGCGCCGAGGAAGTTGCGTTTTTAGCTCAACCAGGCTCGCATTTTTAATCAAGCTTAGGTATATGAAATAATTGTTTAATTTCAGCAGCTAAATCAGGCGAGCTAAAATTGTTGTGCTGTTTTATCTGTTCAATATTAATAGCATCAAGGCGTTGCTCACTGGCGATCAGCACAATATTTTTATATTGGTTAAATTCAATCACCACAATATGACTGAGTAGACTTCGAAGTGTCGTTAGTAGAGCGATTAATTGTTGTTTATTTTTTGCAGTAAAGTTGATGCAGATCTTACCGTATGTGCTAAGTCGAGCATGACAGTCGCACAAAAATGCCTGCTTTTGTAAAAACGCTGGCTGCGATTTACCACTAAAAACATCAATTAAAATCACATCAAATTTGCGGCTACTTTGAGCAATAAATTGTTCAGCACATTGCGCTACAATATGATTGTTGTCATTGAGGAAAAAATACTGCTTAGCTGCTTTAATTACATTCGGATTAATTTCGACAGTCGTTAATTCAAATCCGGCTTTATTAGTCACTGCTCGTTCAAAACAACCGCTGCCTAAACCTAAATTTAATATCTGTGAGGAGGGTTCGCTACAAAGCAAAAATAGCAGCATAGCTTGATTTACCGGATTACATACTTGCTGCGGTTGTGATTTTTCCATTACACCTTGTAAAGTTAGCTTATCCCCGAGTGTAAGCCAACGATAATCAGCATTTTCAAAAATCTTTAGCGTGTCTTGCTTACTTTGGATTGTTGCTACTAGGTATGCATCGGTAGTAAATGGCGTTAAATCAATCATGCCGTTCCTTCATAATGGGGATGTTGAGCAAAACAAAAAATCAATAGGGTGGCCTTGTTAACTCTGCTAAACTGTATGGCTACTCATAAGCCAGCAATACCTGCTTGGTTGTCTTATCTTACTCTGGAATTTACTTTGACTAATAATGATATTTTACGCCGCCTTCGCTATACCTTTAATTTAGCTGATACTACCATGATTGAAATTTTTGCTGCAGCAGATCATGACGTGACTCAACAACAAGTGATTGGTTGGCTAACCAGAGAAGGGGAAGAGGGTTACGTAGATCCAAGTGATACTGAGTTTGCCATTTTTCTAAATGGTTTTATTAATACAAAGCGCGGTAAGCGCGACGGTGAGCAACCAGCGCCAGAAAGTAAATTAAATAATAATATCATTTTAATGAAATTACGTATCGCATTAAATATGAAAACGGAAGACGTGATCGATGTCCTTGCCTTAACTGATTTTAGTTTGAGTAAGCATGAGTTAAGTGCATTTTCTCGCAAAGCCGATAACAAGCATTATCGTGTATGTAATGACCAAATATTACGTAACTTTTTAACTGGTTTACAGCTACAACTTCGTCCAGAGGCAAGCGGCGAATAATTTACGTGTTCATATCCGTATTTATATCGTACGGATATGATTTTTAACCCCACTTTAAGTATCGGTGTTTTAAGCTGCTCTCTGCGTTAGTATTTAAATCTTTATTTATTCACATTTCATAAATTTATATTCTTTTTTAATGAGCGTTAATTGTTGCTCTTGCGTATCAACTCAAAAATAATTCACGTTATCGAACGTTAAATATATAGGTTTATCATGTTACAGTGTTAAAAATATTACAATTTTTAAGGCTCTTAACTAGATGACCCATAAACTTGATCACGTCTATTTTAACATCTGAGACAAGCATAACTTTTAACACGGAAGAATAATTATGAATTATATCCATGATACCATTGCACATTTAAAACAAACTAGCCCAGCACAATGCGAATTTTATCAAGCCGTTGAAGAAGTGCTTGAATCACTTGAACCTATTATTGAAAACTCAGCCGACTATCAAAAAAATGCGATTATTCAACGTCTAGTTGAACCTGAACGTCAAATTATGTTTAGAGTCCCTTGGGTTGATGATGACGGTAACATTCATGTCAATAAAGGCTATCGAATTGAATTTAACTCAAGCTTAGGTCCATACAAAGGTGGTTTACGTTTCCATCCAAGTGTAAATGCCAGCATCATAAAATTTTTAGGGTTTGAGCAAATTTTTAAAAATGCGTTAACTGGCTTACCGATTGGTGGTGGTAAAGGCGGCGCAAACTTTGATCCTAAGGGCCGCTCTGACAGCGAAATAATGCGTTTTTGCCAATCATTTATCAACGAGCTGTATCGTCATATCGGCCCAACCACCGATGTGCCTGCGGGTGATATTGGCGTTGGGGCACGCGAAATAGGCTATATGTTTGGTCAATATAAACGGTTGACCGGACGTTACGACGGTGCTTTTACCGGCAAAAGTTTATTGTGGGGTGGATCATTGGCTCGAAAAGAAGCGACAGGATATGGCGCTGTTTATTTTGCCAATTACATGTTGCAAGACAATGATGACTCACTTAAAGGTAAGCGCTGTTTAGTTTCTGGTGCCGGGAACGTGGCAATTTACGCGATGGAAAAACTTTATCAATTAGAGGCAACACCTATCACTTGCAGTGATTCAAGCGGTACGCTGTATCATGAATCAGGTATTGATGTTGCGCTTGTTAAAAAGCTTAAAGAAGGTGCGCGTGAAAGTTTAGCTGTCTATTTAGAAACCCACAGCGATGCGAAGTATATTGCTTGTGCAGATTACCCCAGTGATGGACATGCAGTATGGCGTTTTGTTGCTGATGCCGCTTTTCCCTGTGCGACGCAAAATGAGTTAACTGAAGCTGATGCGCGAACGTTAATAAGCAATGGCTGTATATTAGTTTGTGAAGGCGCAAATATGCCAAGTACTAAAGAAGCGGTCGATGTGTTGCTTGCTGCTAAAATAGCCTATGGTCCTGGCAAAGCAGCTAATGCGGGTGGTGTTGCGACGAGCCAATTAGAAATGGCGCAAAATGCCAGTATGCAAATGTGGACATTCGAAGAGGTCGATACTAAGCTGCAACAAATAATGAAAAATATCTTTGATACTGCAAGTAATACAGCCGCTGAATTTGATCAACCTGGTAATTTAGTGTTAGGTGCTAATATTGCTGCTTTTCGTCGTGTAGCAGATGCTATGATTGAGCAAGGTGTTGTTTAACATACGATAGTTTTACTATGCATAAGCCCACTATATTGGTGGGTTTTTTATTGACGTATATTTGTTCATACCGCGATTATTATCCCGTTTATCTAACCAATCAGTGATTGAACGAGTTAAACAGGTGTTGGTCTCAAAATTATTTGCAGCAGGTAACTGCTCACGTATTGTATATTTATCAAATAATAAAGAGCATCAACACTATGTCTGATCATAAAACCTATCAGCTATCGACCCTCAAGCCCGCTATTTTAATAACTACATTGTTTATTTCAACAAGCACCTTGGCCGCTGAGCTAAATTATCAAGATCAAACCAAGCTTCATGATATTGCCACTGATGTTTCAGCAACACGTATTGGCAGTGATATTCAAACACTTGTTGATTTTGGCACTCGTCATACGTTATCAGAAACGAAATCAAACACCCGAGGAATTGGTGCAGCTCGGCGTTGGATCAAGGCTGAGTTTGAGAAAATTTCTCAGCAATGCGGTGGCTGTTTAGAAGTAATAGAAGTTAAAGATACCATTTCTGGCGAAAAGCGTATTCCAAATCCTGTTGAAGTGGTGAATATTATTGCTATTCAACGCGGTACTGATCAGCCAAACCGGATGGTGATGATGTCGGGCGATATTGATTCACGGGTCAGCGATGTAATGGATTTTACCAGCGACGCACCAGGGGCGAATGATAATGCATCGGGTGTTGCTGGGGTGATTGAATCAGCTCGCGTGTTATCTAAATATAAATTTAATGGCTCAATTGTTTATGCCGCGCTTTCAGGCGAAGAGCAAGGACTTTTTGGTGGTAAAATTTTAGCCGACTATGCACAAAAGCAAGGCTGGCAAGTACACGGTGTACTCAATAATGACATGATTGGTAATATTACTGGTATTAATGGCGTTACTGATAACACGACTGCACGTATTTTCTCTGAAGGTACGCGGGTTATCGAAACCAAAGAGCAAGCGCATAAACGCCGTTTTACCGGTGGCGAGGTCGATTCAGCTAGTCGTAATTTAGCCCGTTATATCGATACCATTGCCGATCGCTATATTCCCAATCTTGACACATTGTTAGTTTATCGACTCGATCGCTTTGGTCGAGGAGGGCATCATCGCCCGTTTAACGACATGGGTTATGCTGCTGTAAGGGTAATGGAAACGAACGAAAATTATAACCATCAACATCAAGACTTACGCACTGAGGATGGTATTGTTTATGGTGATACCATTGATGGCGTTGATTTTGATTATACCGCAAAATTAACAGCGCTTAATGCGGTAAGTTTAGCGTCAATGGCATGGGCACCGGCACCACCTAATAACGTTGAAATATCAGGTGCTGTGCAACCTAGTACGACCTTAAAATGGCAAAAAAATAATGATAAAACGACCACGGGGTACAGACTCTATTGGCGTTATACCAGTGAACCACAATGGCAGTTTAGCCGCTATGTGGGTGATGTAAGTGAAGCGACTCTTAAAAATGTAGTCATTGATAATTATTATTTTGGGGTTGCTGCGGTTAATAAAGACGGTATTGAATCACCGGTGGTTTTCCCTGGCGATGTAGGTGCGTTTGAGCAAACACTAAAGTAATGTGTAGCGTCTGATATTCAAGCGTAATTACAGTTGCGCTTGAATATCAGGCAAGACAATTTAGTAGCGGACTTCGCAATTGAACAGCAATAGTTGTATTTTATGTTGACCTTAGTTTATGAATGTACGCTTTTCATACAATAATTTCAGTGAATACTTGAAGTTAATAGCTTTTTCGTATTATGGTGGAGTTAAATGTGAATTAGTTGACAGTGTATGAACCTATTTTTGCTGATTGCAGGCAGCTTAAGTGCTTTAGCCGCACTCGCTCACCTTGGTTGTATTGTTTTTGGTGCGCCGTGGTATCGCTTTTTCGGTGCTGGTGAGCACATGGCAATGCTCGCAGAGCAGGGTAAGTTGACGCCTTCGCTGATCACTTTCTTCATCGCTTTTGTATTAAGCGTTTGGTCGTTATATGCTTTTTCAGCCGCGGGTTTGTTCAAACAGCTACCTTTCATACGCTTTGTGTTAGTTGTGGTAACTGCGATTTATTTATTTCGCGGTATTGCAGGATTATATTTAATGACTAATCCGCTAGGACGCAGTGAGATGTTTTGGCTTTGGAGCTCGATCATTTGTTTACTGATTGGCGGCTTTCATTTTATAGGATTAAAACAACAATGGCTGGTTTTATCAGTTAAATATTAGCAAGGAAGGAAGCAATGTCTTTATTTGTATCGACGGATTTTAACCCCCCAGAAGCGCTGCAAACAACTGCGTTTTATTTTACTCCATTAAATGAGCAGGTAGTTGAGCTTGATTTTACTGCTGTAATGTCAAGTGTGCCGCAGCTAAAAGGTATATTCGCCCCCAAGCCTGATTGGCCAAAAGCCGATATGACCCTTGAAGAGAATCGTCAAAGCTTAGCTCAACATGCCGCAGAGTTTAACGAAAAAAAAGCATTTGCTTATGCGATATTAAACTCGAAAAAAACACGCTGCCTAGGCTCAGTGTATATTGATCCTGGGGTGAACAATGAATTCGATAGTGAGATTACTTTTTGGCTACGTAATGATAGTCAGGAATTAAATAATACCTTACGGTTATGCATCTTACATTGGCTCGCTGAGCATTGGCCATTTGAACGAGTACGATTAATTTCAACTAAGTATCAGGCAAGCTTTAGTTTGTAATACCAAAAGTTTATAACGCAATACAGGTCATACTCATTAGCGGATGTGTTGTGTTAGCTGGCTGATAACGTACTGCGGTTTGTTATCTGTGTCAGTGCTGTTAATCCGGATAGAGCATTTGCCGAAATTACATTATCAAAGCTGTTGTTATGTGTTCTCAGCTGTTGTATTTAAATCAGGCATAAGGTTAAGTCTGTTATGGATCGCGTGATGAACAAACGAAAGCTTAGTGCGTACCGCCTGTGTTAAAACAAATGGATAAGCATCAGCTAAGCCCATGCTGCGATTTAACGAATTTAAAATAATCGAAAATTCCATCCAGCTATCCAACATTACTGAGATTGATGTTTGGCTATTAAAGTAATACGAGTTTTGCGGTAGCCTTAACTCATCAGTGTCCTCAACTTCAAATTCATTACCGAGTGTAGAACCGGTAATAGAGAAATTTTTTGCTGTCTCTAAAGTATCAATAATATGCATGTAGTGCGCCCAAGTTTCTGCCCAGTCTTCAAAAGGGTGCATGGTGGCGTATTCACTAATATAGTTTTCATGCCAATTAGCAGGAGCGCCATTTTTATAATGGGCATCAATCGCTTGTTGGTAATCTAAAGAATCATCGCCAAAATATTGTTTACATAAAGCATGTTTTTGCGGTGAATTTGCAATTAACTGGTCAAAATAATAATGCCCTAACTCATGACGAAAATGACCAAGCAAAGTGCGATAGCGCTCACCCATAGCATGCTTTGTTTGTGAGCGAGCGACATCATCAGCTTCAGCCAAATTAATTGTAATATGGCCGCAGTTATGGCCAGTAAAAACATTTTCTTGACCTGCTAATTTAGTCACGAAATGGTCATTAACACTGCGGTCGGTTATAAAATCAAAACTAAGGCCACCTTCGGCATCTTGGCTGAGGTTATTTAATGGTAAAGAAAGCGCTTTAAGTGTATACAATGCTCGGCGTTTTGCTGTTTCCATTTTGGTCCAAAGTGGAATGTGTTGATTAATACTTAGATCTGGGATTGTTTCATTAAACCGACATGCGAAACACAGCACTTCTTCTGTGTCTGGCGCTGGTACAAAACTGTCGATATCAACCATGCCATTGCATGCCTTATAGTGTGCATTGTTATCACATTTTTGATAGGGCACATCAGGGGCTGACGCTTTGTAATATAAGCCCGTTGTGTCATTAAATTCGTAGGGTTCTACAAGGTTAAAATTGTCATCAATACCAACAGTTTTGCCACAGGCAAGGCAGTGACTACTTTCAAAAAACAATATTTGATTATCTTTGCAGTTACATTTAAACGTTTTCATATTTTTTACCGTATCCGTTGATAAATACAATGACAAATTATTCAGTGAACAGACTTACATTAGCTATATTGCTAACAAATTATAAAGTTAGCAAATTATAAAATTAATAAGCCTGAGATTACTTGCCGTTAAATTCGTTGCAATAAATCTGATTTTTTCTCATTAAACTCAGCATCAGTGAGTGCGCCTAAATCACGTAATTGTGCTAATTTTTCAATAATGTCGAGGGTTTCATTCACTGAGTATTGCGAAGCATTAATAGCTGTCGACTCGCTACTCATCATTTTATCATTTGAGCCTGTCTCAGGGGGGGATTGCTGTTGTTTTGCAAAGTCTGTTGATTGGGCAAAGTTGGTATTGTGACTTGAATGTGTCTGAGTGAAGCTATCATCAGCAATCACTGGCAAACTATTTACGCTAATGTTTCCCCACTGGCTACTAAAGGTAAGCGATATATCGTTGCCTTGTTGCTGGCTTACTCCCCCGATCTGGTGATCGAGCGTATCATAGAGTGTGACCTGACCATTTTTTTCAATGGCTAAGCGATTAGGAAAAACAGCATAACGGGTGTTGTTTTGTGAACCGGTACTCGATGGATTACCTAAATTAACTGGCCACCACTGGTTGCTACCTAAAGTACCGGCAGGAATGACGGGGAAAACTTGGTTGTTTGCTAAAATAGTGGCAAGTTCGTTACATAAGTTATCAACGGTGTTTTTCAAGCCATTATTGAACATGTCTCCTACCATTGTCATTCCACCGCGCATCCATTGACCTGAGCCGCCAAGCTCTGGGCAATTAAACTGCGCCATTGAACCGCCGCCATTATTTACTGCAACTAACATATGTACTACTGCCTCATAACTTAAACCATAGCGGGCAGATATTCCTTTAACCAAGTTGTCACCAATGTTTGTTAATGTTTGCATAAATAGAGTCCTTAATATGAATATAGGCGGGATGTGTATTACGTCATGATCTAACTGTGAACAATCTACCTTAAGCATTGATGCTAATAATAAATTAGCAAAATAAAATGCCAACATTGCTTGTTTAAAGACCAGGGCAAGAGCATGAAAAAAGGCTATGATTTCAATACCTTTTCA
>TARA_R110001606_G_scaffold169273_1_pt1 | contig 15755 bp, 20 predicted proteins | sample TARA_R110001606 | Tara Oceans TARA_R110001606 (sample SAMEA4398315) | marine metagenome | biome: Polar Biome; feature: [SRF] surface water layer (ENVO:00010504); material: water (ENVO:00002006), including particulate matter (ENVO:01000060) such as... | depth 5 m | reverse complement strand
TTTGCCAGTTGTTCTTCAGCTATCTTGTTAGCCTCTCGCATGAATCCAAGTCTTTCTTGCGTGGCGAAGTTTTCCTCATCTCTAGCTTTAAGCCGTAGACCCATCATATCACGTTCAGCCTTTGCTTTGTCTACTATGGCAGTCCTTTCAAATCTTGTTAAAGCTAATCTATCTATTTCTAGTTGTTTAGCCTTCGCCATTTCTACATTTGTTTCCTTAGCGAATTCTTTTATCTTTTTGAAACCTGCTTCTAACTTTTCGGATAAATTTTCTACACCTGTAGCAGTTTGAATATACGCCTCTCCTAATTCGCTAGATGCTTTTTTTAACTTTTCGAAATCTAAGTCCATTGCAGATTTAACGACATTACCTAAAGCAGAAAACATTTTAGACATTCCTTCGACTCTGTTTAATAGGTTAGTTTTAATAGCTTCCCATAAATCCTTTACCGCTTGTTTAGGATTAGAAAAAGCCTCAAATATAGCCTTACCAAAATCGGATATAACGTCTGTAATGTTTCCGAAAACTACGCCCAATTGCGCAGTAATTTGTTTTAATTTCCCTGCCCCCTCTTCATTATCTGTAAAGTATTGAGCTAAGGCACCAAAAAGAATAACAACTGCACCAATACCTGTAGACATTACCGCGCCTCTAAGCGTTTTAAAGCCCATTACTGCTCTCATTATACCGCTTTTTAACGCTATAAAACCTTTCTGAATGACACCTAATTTACCAGGCATAACATCACCAAAAGCATTAGCGTTTTTATTAAGCTTATCTGTAGCTTTCGCGCCTTTATTTGCTTCGTCTCCTATGTTTTTATAGGATTGTTCGGTTTTTTCAGCTCCGTTAACAGTGTATTTAGTTTCTATTACTATCTTTTTTTTAGCCATCTTAGTGTTATTTCAATTCGTTGTATAGTTCAATCATATATATACTAGGCTTATTTCTGTTTCCTTTAATTCTGTGACCTATTCTAAGGAAACTACCGAATACACGAAGGAAACCGTATCTAATATTTGACTCGCTATTTTTATAACCTGTCATTTTTAGCATTCTTTTGTATATAACGTCAACCATTTTACCACTTTTATAAGAACTTGCGAAACCTTTGCGATAAAAATAATCGTGAAAGAAATTTGATATACTAGGGTGTTTTTTATTGGGTACTATAGTAGCTCCGTCGTAACCGTCTTTAATCCAAAATCTACTATTCCAAGACTCAATTAATACAGGCATAACTTCTTCAGGTAATTCGTGTCTTATACACTCACCTATTAAAGCATCTAGTATTACTTTTTCTTTGATTTCAGGGTATAATTCAAAACTACACTCGTCTTTTACTTTAAAATTATCTATCATTTTGTTTAGTTTAAATTACATTAATAAGAAAAAATCACCACTAGAACCACTAGAAGGCGGTGAGTTTATTAGTCCTTTTATTTCGGTTCTATCTAGTGTTAAATTTCCATAAGTCGCGGTGGCTCTAAGATTAATGACACCTGCATTATGTCCAACGTCTGAAGAAATAGCGCCAACAGAAACCTGCCTGTTTGTGTTATGAGTTACAAATGCCTTATTGCTTCCCGTTGGTATTTGTTGAGTAAGTATCTGATTGACACCTGTTGAAGTTGTAACTATTAATGAGTCGTCCTGTTGTACTGTTAAAGTTCTATTGTGAGGCGTTGAACTACCGCCACTTCTTAAAGAAGCTCCAATTCCACCCGAACCCGTAAAACTTTTAACGTGTAATGAAATTGGATTCCATTGGTTTCCACTAAAATTAACTCTAAGCGTGTTGTTTCCAGTAGGCGGTGAAGCTAAATAATAGAAAGCCATTCTTTGAGATAAACCGCCCCTGTTTATAGTGTATAATCTACTCATAGTAACACCCCCATACGTAGCAGTTGAAGGCGTTACACTATTAGCCATAGTTAGTAGAAATATAACAAGACCGTCATTACCTGTATTTTGATTATGCGTAAATTGATAAAAATTACCGTTTGGTGATTGGTTTATGCTTGTTACATTTCCTTTAATAGGTGCAGACATTTAAAGTTGGTTTATATTAGTAATTTCATTAAGTTCTAGCCCTTCTATAGTGTCAACTAAATACCTAGCTTCATAAACGTACGAAGACGAATTAAAGAAAGTGTCTATTAAAACGCTTCCTATTTCTAACTCCGTTCTGTTAAGTCCTATAAAACTTCCTAGAGTTAAATCATAGTATTTGTTTATATCGCATATAATAATATCGCTAGTAGTATATCCAACATCTAAGAACTTAACATTGTTTTGAGATTCTAATTCTATTTTTTGTATTATTGTATACATTATTTACTTATTTAAATTTGTTCTTTAACTGCGACAACGTCCCATTTTGTAGACACTGAATTATAAATTAAACCTATATAAATTATTTTGTTTGCCGTTGTTGTAGTTGGTAGCGTCACGCCTACAACCTCAAAAATAGGATTCCAACTTAAAGCCCTATTAGTCCCGTTGTCTTTAATTCTAATAATCAACTTTCTACCCTCTACAGGTGTACCCGTTGGAACTCCTATCGTTAAGCCCTGAGCCTGTGCAGTTATAATACTTTGATCTGTTGTAGAGCTATTTATTATCAAAGTAGCAGTCGACACTGTAGATACTACTCTAGGCTCTGTTATAGACAAAGAGTTTATAGCCTGTTTTATTCTTAAGGGTGTAAAACGCTTAATATCTGTAGAGGTACCACTTTCAACTTCTGATTGTGTAGCCTCAGGCGTGTTTATGTTCCACGTTTCACCTAAATTAGAAACTGTTATTTCTCCTTTAACACCGTTAGTTAGTTCTATTCTGTTTTCTAAGTCTGTCAATCTATATTCGTCTAAATACAACTCGTAAGAAATAGAGTTCCTGTCTGAAGCCCAAACGTTATTTGCATATATATAAACCCCATTAGGATAAAAAGAACCGCCCAACGTAGAAGGAAGCCACTGGGTTCCTTGTGAGTTAACAACGTAAGCTAAATCGCCTTCTAACATACCGACTAAAGAAGACAGGCCAGTGTAATTGTCAGAAGTGAAAGCGAATGGTTTAGCGACACCACCACCAATAACGGAAACCATTAAATTTCCTTCTGTGTCTAAATTTACTTTCTTAAAAAAGTCATACTGTGAATTAATGTTTTCGCTCATTTTACTTACTTGTTTTTAAATAACCCTCTGTTGTTAATTGCATTTTTTTAAATGTTTTGTATTGGTTTTCTCCTTTTTCACTTATACCTACTTTGTCGTCTAATTGAATAACCATGTTACCAGCCTCGTCTAAATAGATTTTTTGAAAAAATGTTTTACTATTATTTACGTTCATATTTTAATATATAAATTTTAGTTAAATGTTTAATCAGGTGTGTAGTCGTAAGAAATAAACCCCCTGTTGTTGGTGTTATTTCCGTAGTTAGTCCCCGTAAAGTGTCCGCCCGTAACTCTCTTAATAAGAAAGTCGTTTATAGTAACAGACAAACCGCCTAAATCTTTACCCACTAACTTAGCTAAAGAAGTTAACGAGTCAGGGTATATACTAATATCTATATTATCTATAGTCAAGTATTCCGTAGCAGACAACGAATGGCTAACAATTACGAAACTATCTGTACCCATGTCCCAAATTCCTAACTCTGACTTAACCCTAATAACATCACTAGGGCCAGTAGCCTTACCGTCTTGAATAACTAAGTCACCTATTACGGTTGTATTCGATTCGCGAACTGAGATGTTATCACCTACTATTGTAACATTAGAAAGGCCCGAACTAACGAAGTTATTAGAACCCGTAACACTAACACCTACAGAGTCACCACTAACAACGTTGTTATTACCGTTAACTATAGCTACCGAGTTAGCACCTACTGTGTTATTAGAACCTACTATAGAACTATTCGCGCTTAAACTTCTGTTAGTTATATTACTACGCGAAGGCCCTGTAGTTAATCCGTTTCCTTCTATGCTTATAATTTGATCTATAGCAGTAAAATTAACAGTTGGCGCTCCTATTGTCGGCTCAAATGTTGTTCCTTTATCTATCTGTAATAACTCAACCTTTGTTAAACCGTCCTCTAGTGGTTTGTAATCAATTATTTTGTTAATTATATAGTAACTGTCTTTTATGAATATACGAGTATTTAGATTGTCTTTAATGAAAGCTATATCTGTTTCGTTTAAATAGAAACTAGATGTAACTAACTTACCTTCTGTAATTTGATTGTAGTAATTTCTCCAGTAGTCGTTAAATAAATTTCTATCCGTTACAGAATTTAAAAGAACACCGTAATATTCATAACTAACTGAACCGAAATGTATATCTAAAGTTGGATTGTATGGATTATCGTAGTGACCTGCGTAAGGGTAAGCGGTGTATTCAGCCTGTGCGTTAGTTCCAAAAGTTATTTTAACATTTGACGCGTTCCCGTTTTCGTCTTGTATAGTTGTTAAGCCACCCCAGTATAAAAGAACGGGCTTTCTTTTTCCTTCGCTAGATTTCATTGAAGGAACAACCACGTTATTACCTGACAAACCTCTGTAAACTAGTGGCGTAGTACTAAATATAGATTCTATTCTTTTAACACCGCTAACAAAGTCATTATTAAAACCAATCTTTTTTTGCCCGTATATATCACCTGTTGAAAGGTTGTATGCTTCATTGTACTTGCCACTATCGGAAGCGGTTATGTCTTCAGCTTCTTTGTAAGTGAATAGCACTTCTTTGTTTTGTAACTCACTAAGGAACTGCGTTTTATCTTCTGTGTTGTAATCTTTTTTCTGTGTCCAGTCTAAATTTTTAGTATTGTTATTGTAAAAATAGTCTCTAGTTTCTAGTATTAGCGTCTTGTATTTTGTTGGGTGTTTCCTTATATAGACATTGTATCTTTTAATAATGTCAGTTAGTAAGTCTTTTTGTTTTATATCTTTAGGCAAGTACAAACTTAATTCTACTTCGTCACCGTCATTTATATTTGTAGACCTTAGAACTTTATTACTAAATGAAGACGTAGCACCTGAAGACAAAGTGTCTTTAACGTACATTTTTAATCTCACTGTCTCAGTGTTATAAGGAAGCCCCGTTCCTGTAGTCCATGCGAACTTTTCAGAGCTAGAGTTGTTAACGTCATTAATTAAAGTAACTGTTATACCTACTTTTTGATTTTGAGAAAGTTGTACGTCGTTAAAGTCTACGTTTATTTCAGCCTCTAAATTCTTAGTTACTTTTGTAGCGGTTGAACTACCTACTGTTAAAGCTTCTATAGAGCCTATGTTTTGAGTTCTAGAACTTAATACGTAACCCGTTGTTACATCTATTAGACGCACCCTAGCTTTTAAAGTGTTACCACTTACTATTTGAGTACCACTAGCGTTCCTCTGAACACCGCGCCCGTAGTACTCCATACCTGCGATAAAATTAGCGTTAAAATTGTATCTACCCGCCTTAGTAGTATCCCATTGTGAGTAACCTAAAGAGCCACCTATGTCAAAAGTATAACCACCTGTATTGTCAAATAAACCTGAACTAGTAATATCTCTGAAATTTAAGTCTTCGTCATTGAAAAAGTTACTTAGAGACATTTCTGTAGTGTGGTAGTCGTCATACAATGTTGTTTTACCGCTTACTACACCTATATAACCTGCTTTGAATTCTCTGTTTATTGCTTCTGATTCCTTTATAGTTGGAATGTTACCGTCCCACGCTATAATCTCACGCTCGTATTGTGCGTTGTTTTCTATGAAGTCACCTTCTAAAGTATAATCCGAGTCTTCAGCTATCTTTAATAATAGTCCTTTATGGTAAAATGCAGGTTTAAAGTCTTCTGTTTCGTAACCTTCAGTATTTTTGTCTAGCATTGGGTACTGGAAAACATCGCTAAACGTGTTATTTAACCACGCGTCTTCTATCGCAGTCTTGCCGTATGTATGATTTAACGCGCTGAAATCTAAATCGCTTATGTTTTTATCACCTAAAGACTGTATAAAATCTATACTGTCGTCGAAAACTACAACTTCGTAACTTATTTTATTACCTTGTAAGTCCGTATTGTTTAATTTTTTTATGCTAGTTAACTGAAGGTATCCTTCTAATATTGGTGAACTGTCTACAACTATTCTAGCGGGTTTTCTTAAGTTAGGATTGTATTTGTCGAATGTGCTATTAACATCGAACAAGCCACCAAACGCTATATTATTCTTTTTAGTTCCTGGTAAGGATATAGTTTTACTGTGATTAGAGTTTATGTTTTCTATATTTCTAACGTCGTCTATACTATATTGCAAAGCTATATTTATAGCGTCTTCGTTAAGGTCTAAAGAAACTTGGTCAGGATATACACCAATAATTAATTCTACTTTTTTACTCATTTCTAGCCTCTTTGATTAGTGTCTGTTTGTGCGTGTTCAAAAGAAATTGTATAGTTAATTAACTTTTCGTTAACCTTCTTTTTAACTTCTGAACTATTAGTAGTTATATTTATAGCTATGTAATTAGAATCAGCGTCTTGTGTATAAACATTAGGAGAACTAAGCATGTCTATTATCATATCAGATGTACTTTCATTCACCCAGTCAGAAGTACATGTTATAACTTCTTTAGTTGTTATATCGTAACTAGTTGAACCTCTGTCATATGTATTATACCCGTAAGTACTAGACGTAGAATTATAAGCTCCGTAGTTTTGTTTATAGTTACTTCTATTTATGTCTACGTTTTTTCTACTTATTTGATTGAATGTAATAGGTAAATAACTTCCTAGTTTATCCATATAGAAAAACCTAACCGCTTCATGTTTACTACAGTCGTCTATAATATTTAGTATTACTGTCTCGCCTACGTTTTCTGTGAAAGTGTCACCGTCTACTGTAGTAATGTCTACAGGTGTAACATTTATAACTGTACTATTAGAGTCTATAACAGGAAGGCCCAAGCCAATAACAGAAGTTATAGTGTCTGAAGTTTCTAAGATATCTAATGGCCCAATCTTATTTTGGTTTATGAAGTGTTGACCTGTTGGCGTTTTTGTTTGGCTTATATTGTATACTCCTCTATCTGTAACTATTTGCAAAGTATTAAAAGGCGTAGATGTTATATAGTTATTAATCCAAACCCTATCCGACAAAGTTACGTCTATAGTTCTAGAGCCTTTAATTAAAAACTTAGTAGTTATTGCCGAAGTTGTAGTGATATCGTACTCTGTAGCGTCCCAATTTCTAAAGTCTTGAAATCCTATAGCCCCATTAAAAGACCTAACTAGATTTTGCGCAGGTGTTAAGGTTTGTGATATACTTCGTTCAGAAATGTCTACTAAGTTAGACAAACCACCGACTACAGCTGGTAACGTCATCGCAGAAGTAACATCTGTCTTAATGGTATATTCGTCTATTATAGTAGTTATATTAGATATTCCGTCGTAACCAGCGTACGAAGCTCCAGCGTCTTGAACTATATTAATTTGATCGCCAATTTTATAAGGGTGCTTAATTGTTGAAGTCCAAGTAACGAAACTGTTGTCTTCACCTGCACTATCAAAGGCCCATATAGTATTATCAAATTTTTCTGTCAACTCGTAAGTCCATTTCAAACCTTCGTTAGTAACTGACTGACATATTAAAGCTTTAGCTTCAGGATTAAATGTAGTACTAATATTGTTTTCTATATGTCTATGGAAGTCTATCACACCGAAACCTTCAGGATTAGGAAGGATAGATATACTAGATAACAATTCATAGTCAGAGTCACCAAACACGCCTTTGTAAATATCTACTAACCACCTGAAATTAGCAGACTGTATATTAGGTGAATATAAAACCGCCGTAGTTTCGTTGTATGTTGGTGTAAATTCTGAAGGTCTTACTTTTATTTCTGTTTGTGTTCCTGTTTGTGACATAGTTAATTATTATAACTTAATATATAAAACCGCTAAAAATGTTTAGATACTACTGTTTGCCTCCCTGCAATAATACCGCCTTTAGGTGCGCGTCTACCACCTGGCATAAACTGACCGCCTTTGTAAAACTTCTCCGTTCCTTTCTCATTAGTTGGGTAAGTATAGAAATACTCAACCGCTTCTGACGAATCAAAACTTTTAGGAAACTTTAGAGCGTATTCTAAAGATATTATGTCTATCATTTTACCTTCTAACTTTCTATAAGCTAGAGACTTAAATACATTCTCAGATACTTTAAAGTGATGCGGTGAGTTATCTATAAAAGGGAAGTAAGGAACCGCCATAACTTGTATGTCTAGTTCCCCTCTTTTTCCTATTGTAATTCTGACCTCGAACGAGTCGCGCATTAAACCAGTGTCAATAAGATTCTGCCTTATGACCTCGAGCCTGTAAAGTTTAGCCATGCTATTAGCTATCTTTTTAAACTTCCCCTTTATGTTGGTTTTTTTAGCCATTAAGAAAAAACATTGTCAATAGGTTGTCCTAGTACCAACTCTAATCCTTCTATGTATTTAATACACCAAAAATAATGAGTTTCAGAATAAAAAAAGTCTACCCAGTACTTGGTTATATCACCTTCTTTTTTTGGCAAACCTCTGTAGTCTGCTAGTTTCTTTCTACCTTCTATAGCTTTTTCTTTAGTCGTATATATATATCCTTTCACTTTAATAAATATTAAAATATGAATTAGTATTATTATGTATTTCTGTCATGCTAGAGTCTTCGTCACTATGCCATATAATCAATTCCTGCATTTTACTATATATCGTGTTAACATTGTTCGGCGAGTTACCTATTATTAAATCACCTGACGAAGTAAAACAGTTCCCTGTCCTTTGAACTCTGTAAGATATTTCAGTCCCGTCTTTATACATTGAAGCGTTTGACGAGCTAAGTACAGAAGTAAGTAAGCTTTGAGTGTCTATAGCATCTATCATTATTCTAGAATCAGATATAACGCTAGGCCCTGTAGGGTTGTTATACCCATTACCTGCAAAACCTGTGTCATTAATAACCCACTCTAATATAGTTCCACCGGTGTTTAATGTAAACCAAACGCCCTGAGTTTGAGCATCGGGGCCTACAGAAAAAAGTTTAGTATATTGTCCTTGATTTTTAGTAGATAAGACAGAAGAAACAGAGTACTTATTAGAACCTACTAAGCTATTATATTTCAACCCCTTACTAGTTAACCCGTCCCACAAAATAGAAGCTTTACCGTTAAGCATATACAGACCTGTTGTAGCGTGGTAAATTAAAGGTTGCTTAACATCTACTGTTTGTATAGCGTCTCTACCATTACTAGACTGGTCATACCACTTAGTTACTTTAGACTCAGTACCTGCTGAAAAAGAAATTATAGATGCTACATCTAAATAGCCATCAACAAAGCCAACATCTAAAGTGTCGTCATTAGACTCTCTGCGTATCTGCAAACAATCACCTGTGTAAGAACTAGACAAAAGTCGCAAAGAATAAGCTACGCAGTTACTTGGGTATAAATCTAATAAGGGCTCTGAGTTTGGATAGACTTTATCTATACCTATATAAACTTTACTAATGTTATTAGTGCCTAGTTTAAAACTGTTAAATGCTGTGCTTCCTATATTCATACTATAAAATATATCGTAGTTGCTGAAGGTGTTAAAGCGTCGTATTCTGCTTGGGTTACTGCTAACAGTGTGTTAACGTCATAAGTAACACCTACGCTCTTATCTATCTTATTATTGTCACTAGCTAAACTTGTCAACCCTGAGCCATCACCAATAAAAGAAGTCGCGTTAACCGTTCCTGTAACGTCTAAGCCGTCGAAATTATCTATTAATGTAGTAACAGTGCTACCGTCGTTAAGTGTCTCTATTAAGTTATTATCATTACTAGCGTTAAATGTTGCTGAAGTTAAAAAAGTATCTGTGTTGTCTTTTAGGTCTGCTAAATTAATAGTTACTATTGTACTGTCGTTAAGTGTTAAATTTAAGTCATTGGTAGAATTATCAAATACACCACTAACTAAAAAAGTGTTTGTATCTACGCCACCGCCACCGATACTAGACAAGTCAGTTAAAACCGTTACACCGTCATTTCTTAGTAGTTCTAAATTATCAGTTACCTCATTATAGTTACCACTAATAACAAAAGTGTCACTAAGACCACCGCCAACTATAGACACTTCTTTAGTTGTTCCCGTTGTAGTTACCACTATAGGATAAACCCCCGTTACGTCTTCGACAAACACAGGACAAAGTACATTAACCTCAGGACAGTCAACACCAGGAAATTCAAACCCAGTTATGTCAGTAGCAGGAATACCGCAAAAAGTTGTTAGTACAGGTGTCATTAATGAAATGTCACAAGACCAGCCACTAACTTCTTCGTCAAACTCCTCTGTGAACGCTTCAAAATCTATGTCACCTATTATATTTAGTTGACTGTTAACGTAGTACGGATGTCCTTTAAATTCTGCTACTATATCTTTAAGAATATCTATAGTGTCTGACAGTACGTCATTCTCGTTACTTTCATCTTTGTTGACTAAGTCGAATAGTCTAACCTCAAAATCTATTTCAAAAGTTTTATAACCATTATCGCTAGACGGCATTGAAGCAGTTACTGGATTAATCCATAAAACGGGGTGCATATAAGCTTCGCTAACACCTACTTCCCAATTATCACCAACACCAAAACCATTAATTTGGTAATGTCTTGTAGCTATGTCTTTCCATACGCTTACTAGTTGGTTTATAGTTTGTATTTTCATATCTTAAAAATGTTTATTACCTATTTTGTTCTTTTTGTCTGCACCCCTATTAAGACTGTTAAACTCCTTAACTACTTTTGCCCAAGCTCTAGTTTTCATTGCGTTAGCTAATATGTTGAATATACCGTTAACGTATTTCCAATAATCAACTGCATTAATTTTAACTACTAATTCACTGTTACCGCCTAAAGTTGCGATAGCTTCTATAGTCTTTAACATTTTACCAGTGTCTACGTGACCTTGTTTTCTTATTTGTTGCTTCAGTACCCTTGTTAATTTACGACTTATTAAACGCAATTCTTTATTAGTAATAACCTTCTTACCCTTAGACTTTTTACGCCTTGCGAATTCCATACGCTCAGTATTAGAAAGCCTATATCTTTTGGTTAGTATAGTTGTTACCTCTTCAATCATTTATGTTTGTTCATCATGTCTTGTCGTTTCTGTAATCTATTCTGGTACTCGTCTCTTTCATGCCAAAAGCTTAATGTATTCAAAGCAGTTATATAAGTAATTTTATAAACCTCATTAAACTTTGTTACGTCTCCACCTGCTAACCTTTCAATCATTCCGAACCACTTCCAACGGTCTGAAAATTGAGGCATTGAAGGGGCGTCTATTTCTTCCTCTTCATTGTTACCACTAAACAAGGCCGAATAATTAAACATTAACACCTTACGCCACTCGAAAAAAAAACACTCATTCCTAAGACTTGCTCAATAGACAAAGCGTCTTTGAATAGCTCCGCACGTTTAACGCAATTAGCAGAATCAAACACTTCGTTCTTTGGCCTGAGTAGTACGCTTAGAACTGTTGGTATTGAATCTACAGAGCTTTGACCCCCTTGCTCAATTAAAGACTCTATACTAACATATTCACCTACTGTTAACTCATTAAGATTGTCAGATAAGAAATACATTTCTCCGTCAATCTCAACAGATTTATTGTCTAATTTCTCAGGCTCCTCATTCATGAAAGACATTTGTCCAATGATACTATTTAAGTCAACCGCCTTAATATAATCAAATATATTTTCGATATTATCATTACCAAAAACTCTGAGCACATGTATATAATATTCTACAGGACTTTTATAGGATTCAAAATCTAAAGAACTTAACTCAATAAATTCTCTTAATGTAACATCATTCCAGGAAGTAGGTATTAAAATTTCCTTATTCATAACTTAATATATAAATACAATTAAATTGTTTAAGCCATTCTTATAAAATTGCCTAGCGTGTACTCGAATATCATTTTGTACGCCATTGCATCTGCGAAATCTGGCGAGTGACCAATAATCTTTTTTTGTTCGTCTTTGCTATTTATTTCCATTTTGCTCTCAGTGGTTTCTCTAACCTTTCTTTTGATGCAAAGCAATTCACTGTCTAACTCTTTTTTGAACTTGTTAGTCTTCATTTTTATTTTGCCGTCTCTTATGAGTTCACCTAGCTTGTAATACAGTTGCGCCTTTAGGTTTTTGTAGTTCTCATTCTTTAATGGCCTACCGTTGTTTATAATAGGTTTAGCAGTTCTTAAATATTGCTTAATGTACTGTCCAACCCCGTCACTATCATAAGCTATATGTCTAGTTTGTATATCGTAAGTTCTAGCCGTTTCTTTTATCTTATCTAATACAACTTCGTTGCTACCTACTTTTATTATATCTATTACGTCATTTCCTTCCCAAACAAATAATACGCAACTATCCTGTTTAAATGCTACATCTACAGATAAAAACTTAGTAGTACTTTCATTCTTACTTACTGAGTGGTCGTACATCTCTAATATATCGTCTGAATTTACTAAGCTATCTGGATCGTCTTGCGCTTCCCAATTACCCATTAATAAACGACTAACCTCTGAAGGGCTTAAAGTTCTTTTAAGGTTGTCTATATAAGTTTTAGGCAAGTGCGGGTTGTCCATTGCAGTGGCGTTAACAAAACTGCGCCATTCAGGTATAGTCCCTTCTTTGTCTGCTATATAAAAGTCCTCGTATAAAAAGTTTCTTGAGGGGTTGCAAGTCATTAATAATAAAGGCTTGATATTAAAGCTTTCATTTTTCCAACGGCCCAACCTCGATTGAAGTATTTCTTTTCCTCTGTCACTTGTTTCCCCTGCTTCATCTATTACTGCAAAGGTTAACAATAATCCACCTAGCCTTGTATAGTCAGGGTCGGAGGGTATATGCCTAAGTTCTTGAAATACTATCTCACTGCCATTGTAAAATGTTATTTTACCTTCAATAGGATTGTATTTGTAATGTTCGTCTCTCTGTAGTCCGAAACTTGGAAATACTTCAGATAGTAAAGTTACTACTGTAGTCTTTTTTAGTGTAGTTAATTCATTCCTGCACAGTCCAACTCTAATACCTTCGTATTGTAAACACTTAATAGTTAACAACGCACTAATTAAATAAGTCTTAGACGCACCAACGCCACCACCGAAAAGTATTTCAGTCGTGTTATCGTCTTCGAATAGTTCAAAAACCTTATGTTGTTTTATAGTTGGCGCGAAGGTTATATTCATTCCTCAGGTTTAACATAGTTTATAGTTACACCTTTGTGTGTTACTTCCTCTTTGATTGGCGCGTAAGCTCCTATCACTTTACTAATTTGATCTAAGCTTTTCAATGCTTCTTTTATTAATGTTGGGTTGTTTTTAGTCTTGTTTAATATCGCCTCTAATTCCTGAAGAACTTTTTTCCTAGTCATTAGTTGAGCTTCGTTCATCTTTTCGTCCATTACTTTATTCTTTTGTTCTAACTTCTTTAATACATAAGGGTGCCTCATTAACTTATAAGCTAACTTATCTACTGTAGCTTCATTACATTTAGGGTAGACTTTTCTATACGAATCTTTTATATTCATAGTTAATAAATACTGACCTATAAACTTATCATACCTAGCCTTCTGGAGCTTAGAGTAAAGACCTTCTTTCTTTAAAGACTTATCTTTGTTCTCGAATCTCATTAGTAGTTATTTTTATAATGCAGTTTAATCTTATTAAATACATTTCTAATTACAGAAGGACATTTAGTACAATAGTTTGAATTGTCATTAAACAAAACCTTATTAAGATTATAAATCCTTTTCACTTTGTCTGCACTTACTTGGTTGAATTTAACAACTTCTTTTAGCTCTATATCTATTTCTTCTTTTGTCATTTAAAATAATTTATATTCTGCTTCCTTAATTCGTTTCTTAGCTATATCAAAATAATTTTCGTCTTGCTCGATTCCTATAAAGTTTCTTTTTGTATTAACACACGCGACACCCGTCGAACCGCTTCCCATCGTGAAATCTAAAACCGTTTCATTTTCGTTAGTGTATGTTTTAATTAAGTATTCCATTAGTGCTATCGGTTTTTGTGTTGAGTGTTTGCCTACATCTCCTTTTGCTTTGTTATTAAACTTTTGAACGCTTGAAGGGTATCTTAACTCTTCCGTATGCAAAACAGTTTTATTCTTCATGCCAATAAAGTCGCCTACCTTACCATTAGTGTATTTGTATTTTTGCCTTTGTTTACCGCCCCCTTCTCTCTCTTCTTTTATAGGGTAATAGTTGTGCTTTTTTTTACTAAAAACTAATACGTTTTCGTGATACTTCATAGGTTGGTATTTAGCAACAGCGAAATTTGACGGCACTTTCTTTTGGTATACCCAATCATATTTGTAATCTTTAATATTACTCATTCTTAATGCACTACTAAACGGCTCACTACCAAATAAAACTATTGCCCCGTTCGGTTTTATAATTCTATTTAGTTGTTCCCACATTAAAGTAAAATCTATAACGCTATCCCATTTACAAGCCGTTGTGCCGTATGGCGGGTCGGTTATTATAGCGTCAATACTTCCTGAAGGTATAGCCTTCATTAACTCTAAACAATCTCCTTTTAATAAATCAATCATAGTTTTATATCTGTATTAATTAAATGCTTATCTAATAAGTAAGCACATAAACCACAAAAACCACTTAGGGCCACATTACCGCTGGTAAGTATTAAACCTATCCAGTAACTAGCACACATATAACAACTGAGTATTTTTATAGGTATATTAAGGATTTCTTTAGGATTACCTATTACTATCTTAACTTCGTTTATAAAGTCTTTGTAATGAGTAATCAAAAAAGAAAGCCCCAATATTTCAATAACTATCATGTTTTAATATATAAATCCTAGCTAAATGTTTATTATAAGTTGTTATAGTATTCTAATTTATAGTCTAGTTCTTTAATTTCTTTATCTAATTCTAGTAATATCCTGTCTTTTGTTTTCTTTATGTTATTAAAAACTGAAGTAGTAGGAATATCTAACTTTTCAGTAATGGCCCTATGACTTAAATCTTGTTTAAAGAATAAATTAAACAGTTCTTTATCTACAAAAGCCCTAGGTGTGTCTTCAATAAACGAATCTATATTAGAGTCTATCTTATCTTTTAATAGTTTCCAATCGCTTTCAATCTCAGTTAAAAGAACTTCTTTGTTACTGTCTTCTTTGTACTCTCTACTATCTTTGTTCTCTTCGTATTCTAAACCGTTAGGCTTTCTATAAGTGCAGTAGTATCTACTAGTTGTAGACTGTAAATTATTCCTAATTATAATATAAATATACGGCTCTAATTCATCATTGTTATATATCTTATTTAACTTCTTTTCGTCTTTACCTGCCATCACTATATAAAGGTCTTGATAAAAGTCTTCAGCGTCCCTATTGTTTGGTATCATTCTGAGTATATATTTACTCATTAACATATGCTTATTGTCTGTTAACCAATTAAAAACATTATTCATATTATTTACATTTAGGCGTTAAGTTATATTTAGTATATAGTCTTTCTAGTACTACGGTAAGGTTTCCTCTTTTATTTTTATACATAGGAACTGTTAAGTCATTACCAACGGCTTTAACTAATTCATTGTAACTAGACTTCATTAGTTTTAACTTACGGGGGGACTCTGTAGGGTGTATAAACTTTTCGCCTTGTTGTATCTTATTAGATTCTAAATAGTCGGCTAGGTT
>TARA_R110001606_G_scaffold80457_1_pt1 | contig 15781 bp, 1 predicted proteins | sample TARA_R110001606 | Tara Oceans TARA_R110001606 (sample SAMEA4398315) | marine metagenome | biome: Polar Biome; feature: [SRF] surface water layer (ENVO:00010504); material: water (ENVO:00002006), including particulate matter (ENVO:01000060) such as... | depth 5 m | reverse complement strand
TTCTTTCTTTTTCTACTTTTGCAAAGTATTTAGGATTAATAACAATACCTATATTACCCGCACCAAATGTCATACCCTCAGAGACTATAGCATACTTAACTAAGTCTTCTTTAAGAGGAGCATCTAATTTTTCAAAGTCAGAGTATAGTTCAATTAAATCTGCTTGAGTTAATCCGCCCGCACCGTTAAACTTAATTCCTACAGGACGGCCTTGCTGTCTTCTTACTTCCAGATTACCTAAGAACTTATTATTAAATCTTTCAGACTTAGGCAGTTTAGATATAGTATCAACTAATCTAGATATAAATGCTTTTGTTCCTCCGTACTGGCTGTTTTTGTATGTATACAAAGGTTCATTAATTGTAGAGTACTCAGGAATACCTGCAGCAATATACTTTATAAACTCTGTACGGATCTTAATATTTTTCTCATTAGAACTTTCCTTAGCCTCTTTGTCTGTAACAAACTGTCTACCAACTATAGACGCAACTTCTTTTAGTTCAGGAGAAGCCATGTGTAAAACATTCTCTGTAAACCTGTCAAAGTTTTTTACAATTTCTATTGCCGCTTTAAAGTGTGGTAAGTTCTTAGCAATGTCTGGAATTTGTATTTTAAACTCACTGTTAAATTCTAAAACTCCTTTATCATTTGTACTTATAATTTTAGCTAGTGCTTCTTTTATATCTTCAAACTCTGCAATTGTAGCCGGAAGCTCCTGTAACACACTAAGAGCCTTACTCATATCTGTTAAAGGCTGGTCGTACTTTAATAACTCTTTACCAAGTCTTAGTACTTTTAACTGGAATAAAAGTTCTTTATCAGATTTTCCAAGTTGTGTTTCTGCAGATACATCTTTTAGTATATCAGTTCTCTTAACACCATCTGTTAAGTCTTTAGTATTTAATTCAATGTTATCTAATCTTCCTTGTAACTTTTCATCGTTAGGTACATCAAGTTTAGCTATTATAGCTTGCTCAATTAGATCTAGCTTAGCTGTCATCCTAGAACCTAGGGCTTTAGACGCAAGTCTAATAGCAGGTTGATTTATAAAGAATGCCGCTTTGTTTAATGGAACCCCTTGTCCTATCATAATAGTAAACATGCCAGCAGTATTACCAGTTAGGTTTACAATGTTTAGAATCTGCTCATTGGCGTTGTCAATAGAAGCATTCAAAGAAGAGTCTAATGTACCGTATGTATACTCATCAACTATCTCTCCTGTAATGTCTGTTCCTTTAGCATTTATAGCTAACTCAGAATATTCAGTTCCATCAATTTTATATGACAGTCTGTTTTCTTCATCTCCAAAATATACATTTGAGTCTTCACTTCCTTCCTTACCTTTTCTACCATAGATAAGAACCTTCATATTATTTGCAAATACTCCAGTTAGTATAGCACCTTCTTTATTACTCTGATGCATGTATCTTTCTCCTAACGGATCTGATAAATCAATATCTCTATACAATTGGTCATGGTTAGATTGTATCTTTACTCCTAACGCATCACTCAACGCATCAAATACAGACGGAAGCTTTTTACCATCAGACGTTTTTCTATTAACGCCTTTATAGTTATTCATATCAATAGGCGTCATCATAGATCTTCTATTCTTCTTATCCTCAATAACATCTATGTAAATGTCAAGCATTCTGTTCTTACGCATTGCAGACATGATTGTTCTAGCCATATCACGAGTTTTATTAACCTCAGTAATGTCTTCGTTTATAGATTTTAAAACTTCTTTATTAGTATCTTTCTTTGCATTTTCTTCACGTTGCATTATTAAAAGCTCACTAAACTCTTTAGATGCTTCGTCATAAACATCTTGCACTGTATCTAAATCTTCTATGTTTATAGAGTCCTCAATGCCTAATATAAGGTCACCATTATATTCAAATCCTCTTTCAGTGTTAGCGTATAAAGATTTACCAGACTTATTGTTATCTAACATAGATGCTTTACGTAATACAAATAAAGAATCGACATCAAAGTCACTACCGTGTAATGGGGTAAGTTCTTTAGGCGCAATAAGCACATTAGTTTCAAACGCATCGTAAAAACCTACAACCTTAATAGCAACAGCAGAGTGTAACTCAGTAGATGGAATACGGAATCCCATCATTTTATCATCTAAGATAATATCATTTAATTTAAATCTATCTTGATGTACTCTAGGCATTAGTACTTCTATATAAGGTTTGTCACTAGTAATATGCTTAAGCTGTCTAGGCTTAATATCACCAGCTGCTAACTTATCTTCAAAGTTTTCTATGCTGTCTTTTGTTTTAGAAATACCATCCTCTTCATATACATCTATTCCGTAAGCAGATTGTAGTACCATTTTGTATCCAGGGAACTTAACCTTTACTGTACTAGCTTTTAGTTTAGATAATAGTAGAGAGAATACTTTATTTGTAACTCCTGGGAAGTTAACATCTATTGCATATTTATTTTTTTCTACCTTATTGCCCGCAGCATCTTCCTCTATAACCGTAGACTTAGTGTTAAGAATCTCTGCTTCTTTTTGAGAAGACGCAAGCTTAGCCGCACTTTTCTTAGCAAACTCTCTAGATTTGTGACGCATATTTGTTATACGCTTTGTAGTAGGAGATTCAATAGCATCCTTATTGTTAGAAGACAGGCTATCCATAGATCTTAAGAAATCTTCTAGGCCCATGCCAAACTCATCAGCCATTAACTGGTAGTATTCTTGCGCCGCATCAAAGTTATTACCATTAGAGTCAATAAAGTATGCTAACTGTGTAGGATTAGACACTAATTTATCAAGTCCTGCTTTAGGGTCTAACTGTATTCTATAGTTTTCATTATCTAGAGTTACAATATTATCTTCAGTAAACAAGATCTCCTCATTAAACTGCCCGTCAAGAGTAACTTTGTTATCCGTGTATCCATTACCTGCAAGAGTTTTAGGTCCTCCTACTTTATTAGCAGTTTTAAATACGTACTCATCTGCTTTTATAGCACGCATTGCTTCTCTAATTTGCTCAAGCTTTGGATGTCTAGATACTAGATCATCACTTAATACAACCGCAGAGTATTTCAAAGCATTGCTGGCGCCATTACCATCTATACCAAAGTATACAGGTTTTAGAACAGTACTAATTTTAATACCTCCACCAAATCCTTTACGGATGTCAGATAGACGTTCAGGTAAAATGTATCCTTGCGCATCTGCCATATCAAAGTTCTCAAAGTCTGTACCTAGAATAGCTTGCATATCATCTCTAAGAGCACTTAGTTCTGATTCAGTTAAATAATCAAATGGACTAGATGTAGGGTCATTTGCAACAATAACTCTAAAGTTCTTTTTCATTCCATATTTCTCATTTACAAACCCTTTATGTCCAGGTGCAAATGCAATCTTGTTACGCTTAATAAGTTTAAATGATGTTCCAAATTGTGCAGCATCACCCATTGTAATTTGATTTAAGAAAAACGAATTGATTGCGTAGTTAGCAGCAAACTGTTCTATGACGTAAGATCTAGCAGCTTCTTTCTGCTTATCAAGCTTCTCGCCTTCTCCTACAAAAGCTTTAATTTGACCTAAGTCCTGTAAGGATTTAATAAATCCGTCCATAACATTAGTGTTGTAACTAATTTCATTTTCTTTTAAATCAGCCTCAAATGCTTTAGCTCTCTTCTTAAGCTCAGCTTTTATGAGTGTTAGTTTTACTGCATCAGATTTCTTAGATGCTAGTATAGAACCAAATACTAAACTCTTTTTTATAGGCTTAGATTTATATTGTTTAATTATGTTTCTTAAAGCATTATCCTGATCTTTAGGATTAAGGTATCTAACCTCAGCTGCTTTTAATGTAGGCGCATCTGCAACAGTATGTAACTGCTGAGTGTATTTATAAAGACCTTTCTTCTTATCAATAGCAGTCATGCCTCCTAAGAACATATAGTTAAATATTCTATCAGACCATTTACCTGCTTCTTCTTGTCTGTAAAGTTGAGGTCTACCAAATCCTGACTCAGATGTAATACCATCGTGGTCAGATATATTGTATACTCTACTATCTCCGTTAGCAAATATGTTATACTGATATGTATGGTCGTATGCAGGGCTACCTTCTTTTAGGTATTCTTTTCTATTCTTAGTAGCAACCGACGGACGTAGTGATAGTAATGAGTCTACACCAAAAGAACTATTATGATATGTATATAATGTTTTACCTTCTACAGTTCTAATAGTTTGTGGCTTCTGCCCTTGTCCTACAAATTGTAATGCTTCACCCAACGCACTGATACCACTTCTTTCATTATCAAGTATTTGCTCCATTGTAATTTTAGACTTACCTACAACTACTGGATTTCCTTTATCATCAAAGTCTGTATCTGACAGTATATTTTCTTCTGTTCCATACATCTCTTTAATACCTGTAAGCATGTCAAACATCTTAGTCTGTAAGAACGCCGAATCTCTTAAGTCTAGAGAGACTAACGATCTATCATATCCTACAATATCTAAAAGACTTAGAACTGCTTCTCCTGTCTTGCCGCCACTTAGCTTTGCTAAAAGAGATGGTATATTACCAACTAATCTAGATGCATTTACAATCATTGCATCCTTAACAGATCCTCTTTGTACCGCATCAGCTCCAAAAGATCTGTGTGTATAGTAAGATATGTTCTTTCTATCGCCGTACATAGCGTACTCTCCTATTTTAAAGTTCTCCTTTCTAAGGTTAGCCGCATTTACAAATACATTCTTTAGAGCTTTAAGAGAAGACTCTTTCATGTATAAAGCTTTTAGCTGATTAGAAGATAACTCTTGTCCATTTTGTTGCATAGCTTCCCATACTCTGTAGAAGAACTTAGTAGAGGCTTCATCCTTTTGTCTAATTATTCTACTTACTCCCTGTACAGAAGGGTCAATATCATAATTAACTCCGTAGATGTCAAAGTTTTTATCAGTAGAATATAGAAATAAACTATCAGATATAAATCTTGCATTAGATGGTACTAGCTCTCTTCCCGGTAATCTATCAGTTAACGCTTGTACTAATACTCCATTAGTAGAGTTAGTAAGTTTTTCTGATACAGCATGTCCTGCAGTACCTGGTGCAAATCCTAATTTATTACTTCTTTTAATTAACTCTTCTTGCATTCCATTAAATCCTAATTTAGAATCTAGTCCTGCAAATAGTTGTAATAAGATATAGTAACCGTGGCTAATATTAATACGTTGCTTAGTATCAGTTCCTTTTTGGCTATACGTAAGCCCTGATAAAAAGTCTATTACTTCTTCAGATAAGCTTAAAGAATGATCTTTATCATGTGCTCTCTGTATAACATCTTTTAAACTTACATCGCCTAGAGAAGCATCTTCTTCAAGATCCATACCTATGCTTTTGTAATCTCTTAAGTATAATTCTTTAAATAAAGCTTTTAATACTTTAGGGTCAGATAATTTTCTAAGAGCTGCTTCTTTTCTTTTGTCATCAGCTGTTTTATCTGCTTTTTGTTCAAGCTTTTGTGTATGTATAGTAACTAGTTTACTAGTTTGTGTAAGAGCTTCATCTCTACTAAGAGGAGGACGAGACACAATCCCAAGATCTTTATTAACTCTTGCATCTTTCTCGTTAGAGTCAAGGGCATTTGACATAAACTTTGAGAATATTTTAGATGCATCTCTATAAGTTTGCACAGTTCCAAATACTCTTTCTATATCAATAAAGTTCATACCTGTAACATCAGCTTCCGTGTACATCTTACCAGAGAAGTATCCGTTCTCAACGTTAGCAAAGAATGCATCTATGTTATTTACGTTCTTTTGGTAAAAGCCAAAGAACTTAAGTACTTTCTTAAAGAAGTTTGCAATTGCCCCTGTAAAGGATTTAGGATTACGTCTGTAAGTCATAAACTCTTCAGCAAGTCTTTCTTCTACCTCTAGGTTACTAAACGAACCTTCAGGCATTCCGTACTTAGCACGCGCCGCTTTATACAACGCAGTTCTTTCTGCAGGACTTAAGTAGTTCCAAACTACTTTATGCAATGCTTCATGTCGTACTACGTTTTCATATACGCCTGTTTTATCTTCTTGTAAAAATATAACTCCTTGAGAGAATCTACCAAGAGTAAGCTTATTACCAGTAAGTCTTTCCATCTCAGCAAAGTCCAGCATAGCTAGCACTGAAGGAATAATCTTACCTTTAGAGTCAAACATGTCAGGCAGTAATCTCTTTAATAATTTAAGAGCTTTTTCTCTAGAAATCTTTTCACCTTTAAGTCCTGTGTTATTATCACTGTAGTCTAAAGTAAGATCGTCTAGAATATCTCCTGCAGTATCAATGTCTTGCTGCGATACAGATGAATCATCTGTAATATTTTCTTCAACTGTTTTGCTTTTATCTTGTCTTTTAGGAGTAGTATTAGTTACAGTCTTACCTGGGCGCTCTATTATAATCTTAGAAGGCTCTATTGATTCTACTATATCTATTAACTGTCCATCTACCTGGTTCTCAATTTCTTTAGTACTCTTATACAAAGAGAAATCTGCAATAGGTAAATACAGTCCACGTTGTTCAAAGCCTCCCTGATTCCAATTGTCGTTAGGATTAAATACATTTTCTAATCTTTCAATTGTAAATCTATTAGAGTTTGCTGTAGAGTCAGCAGGCTCTGTATTTTTTAATGGGCTAAATAAACTTCTAGCCACTTGCTTAAATCCATTTTTAGTCTTACGCCTAACTCTAAGCATGCTATTAGATACCGCAAGTCTGTTTATAGCTTTCTGCGCAGGGCCTGATCCTTGTAGTTGACCTTGCTCATCTCTGCCTTCAAACTTAAGCATTAGTAAAGCTTCACGGGCTTGCATTGCTTGTGGTAACATATTAGAGTTACCTGTCTCCTGCACTCTTGCAGTTATAAGCTCTTGCATTTGCTCTTCAGTTCTCTTACCAGGTACTAAAAAGTCTTGGAATTCAACTGATCCATAAGGATGTCCTATAATTTGCTCAAACTGTTTAGCTGCCTCTATAAATTGTAGAACAGGTTTGTAGTACATAGAATAATCAGACTCTATCTTAGGAGATATAGGTCTAGGTCTTAGCTCTATTACATATGTTTTAGCAGATCCTCCTTTTACTTGAGCATTGTCTACAACTAGGTAAGGTCTACCCGGCTGTATTATACTAATAGCAGCTTCAGATAATCCAGGATAAGATTCTCTAAGTTTTGACTTAGCAGATTTAGTAAATATTTTTAGGTCGTATGTAATTTGATTAGGATTGCTAGGGGCTTGAGAGTTAGTGTAAGCTCCTGCTAAAAACTTATCTTTAATTCTACCTATCAGTCCTTTATTACCTGCCATCCAAGCGCTAGGCTCTTGTACTCTTAATTCTAAACGTACTCTTTTCTGTCCCTTATACTTAAACTTAAAGCGCTGTGTACCACCTTTTGGTATAGCATAGCCAGATATTAAATTGTAAGCAGAGATGTCTCCGTCCACATCTTCTACAGTACTTTTATTCTTTGTACCGTGCACTGAAAGCATTGCACCTAACTCTTCAGATTGTAACGCAACTTTAAGCTGCTCTCTTTCACTAGGTCGTAAAAAGTTTAGACCTGTATCAATCTCGTCTAGTCCTAATACTGCAACACGTTTATATACATTTTGTATAGGTCTACTTAAATCTGCCTCACCATTAGACAGTGTTCTATATGCTTGTTGTAAAACAACAATACCACTTTTTCCATCACGTTCTACCTTTGCAAACATAACAGCTTGTCCTTCTTGTATAGGCGCTATAGATTGTCCGTCGCTATCTTCATCAGGCAGTAGTCCTTCAGACTCTGGATAGTACAGCGCATCTGACTTAGGCTTACCTTTTTCAGTTTTAGGTTTATGTGTAATAGTAGTACCGCCTGTATCGTAAGACTCTTCTTCGTATTCTTCTACCTGCTCTGTCTGCGCTACATCGTATAAACCTTCTTCAGAATTTATTATATCTCCTTCTGCGCCATCAGTTGACTCTACTTCTTCAGCCTCTATTTGCTCTTGCTCTTGTGGGCTTTGAGCTTCATTGCTTAACTCTACCTTTTCTTCAGGGATAACTATGTCCCCAGGAGATACTTCTTCAATAAGCTGTGGAAATCCTTTAATAAATTCTTCATTTGTTTTAGCCTCTACAATGTACTGGTCATTTCTTTCTATAATTTCTTCAGACAATCCTGAAGATAAATTATTTAGATTAACATCAACTGAGTTTACAATGTTTAACCCGGACGCCATAACTAGACGCGTAGCACGGGATGCCGCAGTGTATAAGGCCTTATTGTATGCTTCATTTTGTATCTGACCGTTTTCAAGAGTAAAGTCTGTAGGATTTATATCAATGTATACTTCCTCTAAACTTCTACCCTGTGCATCCATATACGATAACACTTCAGTAGATTTTATTTTATTTGCTTCTAAGAAAGCTTTGTACTCTTCTACTTTAGCAGGACTAGTTATTATAGCTCTAGCGCCTTCCAACTTAACGTCTTCTAACTTTAAAAGTCTTTCTAATATTTCTTCTTTTAGATTACCATTAACTCCAATTACACCTGAGATAAGAGCATTTGTCTCATCCATAGTCTTGTAGTTTATAGATGTAGATCTTACATTAATAACTCTATCTAGTGGACTATCAGTCCTTCTTCTAAATGAATCTTGGAAATCAATAATAGCAGGATTGTCACTTCTGTATAAAGATGTAACAGGAGTAATAACCTTAGCTAAGTTATATTCAATTAAACTAGGAGCTAAAGGTCTAGGATTACCGTCCGGCGTAATCTGCGCAGGGTCACCTGCAAGTATAACTTTAATTTTATCAGCAGATTCTCTTTCTTTATTTATAGCTTCTATCTTAGCTTCTATTTGTAGTAGAGTGTCTGTAGGAATACCAGGCGCTTCATCAATAACAACTAGTTTTACCTCATCATATATTACAGTGTCGTCAGATAAAAACTTATCTAGTGTATTTGTAGGTAACCCTAAAGAGTTGTTTAATGTTTTAGAGCTACTCTCGTTATGTCCAAAAGCATATATTTGATTGTTTGCTAATCCTGACATTTGGATCGCCATCTTTAAAACAACGTTTGTTTTACCAGTACCTGCAGCCCCTTGTAGTAAAGCACTAATGCTTCCTAATCCTTTTTTACCTTTACCTAATTTACTCATAGGAGTAAGCATAAAAGATACAATCTCACGTACAGCATTTATCTGCTGCTTACTTGGTAAAAATGTAATTCTTTCATTCTCTACTAAAGATAGTTCGTTTATAATATTTGTAGCTACAATTGGCTCTGAGTCTAACTCTCTTAAAAAGTATGTTACAGATTTAACATCTAAATGCGCTTCCAGAAGTTGCTGCATCTCAGGCATAATACCTTGTTGTGTTATGTCTCTAAGAAGTTTAGACTCATTAAGATGGTCTTGATACTTATAGTAAGCATTATTAGAATCTTTTAAATCATCACGAAGAAAGTTAAAGTATGCAGTAGGGAAGTTGTCTGCAGGGTTACTTAAGTAGCGCTTTCCTCCAGCCTTTGCCATACCTCTATAGATATTCTCTACTCTTAAAATACCTGCAGACTCCTGCTTTTTCAAATCTTCTACCAGCTCTCTTTTCAAAGATGGTTGTTCTTCTAGTCCTACTTTAAATAAGTCTAGTAATATTTGTGCTGCTACAATTTTATCAGTAAGAAGTCCCGACTGTACCGCGCCTTGTACAAGCTCAATGTACTTAGCATCTACTACTTTATCTATTAAAGATTTTAATCCGTCGTTTACAAACTCAAAGCTTGTATTCATTCCTAAAGGAGATAGCATTTGTGCAACTACATCGTTCTCTAGTTCTATCTGACTAGTTGTTCTGCTTATAGCATTAGTCTCAATAAGAGCTCTAAGCTGTTGCGCTTGAGGTAGTAACGCAGTTAATGCTGCCTCTACTCTATTGTATAGATCCTTTTCAGATTGTACCTCTGTGTCTTTAGATCTTAAATCAAAGATTGCTATTCTATCTTCAAGCTCTTTTATTAGACTGTCAATTCTATTTAAGTTAGAATACTCAGGATTGTCTTGAACTTCAGCTGCAATCTTAGCTAGCTCATTTGCAATATTATCTACTGCAAGGTCTAATATAGTCTCAGACTCATCTCTAGATCTAAACATGTCGTCATCTAGTAAATGTTCTGTATTATCTTTTGCTAATCTGTTTAAAAGATTTTGAGCTTGAACACTTGTTTGTGCCCCGCTTTGAACAGCTTCAGTAAGAGCTTGTTGCTCTTCTTTCATTTCTCCTACCTTTCTATCTCTTTCTTTCTTAGCTCTTAACTCTTCTAATCTAGCAGGGTCTGTACTGAAACCAGTCTGATCTTTTTCTTTCATAAGACGGTCATGCTCAGCAGCTTCCGCCTCTGACATAACATCTTCTCCATTCATTATAGTATCTATAGAGTCTTCAATCTCTTGTATACGCTCTATGTTTGTTTCATTCTCAGATACAATCTTATCTGCAAGGTCAGCAATTTCTTCAATTGTTTGCTGATCCATTTTAGTATTACTATTTAGAATACTAGGTAAAACTTCTTTTAATCCTTCTTTACCTTTAGTCTCTATAATAGAAACAAGTCTTGCAAGAGTATCATAAGCGTGAGCTTTAGAGAATCTTTGCTGATCTCTTAACCTTTGTTTTCCAAAGAATTCATAAGAAGCTTCATATTCTAATTTGCTTTTTATAAGCTGTAAACTCTTAAGTAGCGATGCTTCTTCCTCTGTAAATGCAGGCGCTCCTTCTTTCTGTAGCTGTGAGTCTAGTTGTTTCTTTTTAAGATTCTGTATTTCTTTTAATATCCCTCCTACTAGTTTACCATCTTTATTAGGCTGGTACATAGTATCAAAATCATCTCTCTTGTAAACACCTTGCGCCATTCCCGGAGCACTAACGTAAGTATATTCTCCAGTAGCAATTTGTGCATTAGAGTCTTTTGCATTTGCAATATCTCTTTTAGCCTCTTCTATTAGAACATCGACAGGAGTAGAGTTTATACCTCTATCTTCTAGTTTCTTTTCTAATGCTTGTTTTTGTGCATCTGTAAGATGATCTCCTGTAAAGAATTCACCAAGCTCAGACTTATTAGAAATATACTGTTCTTTTTGTTCTTCTAACTCTTTTAATAAAGTTTCATCTTGTCTAATGTTTGCAACATTATTAAAAACAAATGCTCTATCATACATAGAGTATGGAGTTACCTGTGCTCCTTTAAATATGTCATACTCAAATCCAGCAATAGATATTCCTATTGGGGACTTCTTATCAAATATTTTATTGTAATCATTTTGCAGCTGATCAATCTCTTTAATAGCAGCTACAGCCTGATCCTTATCAAACCCATCAACGACGCCTTTAGAACCTAATCTGTATAAAGCGTCTTGTAAATATTTTGTTTTACCGTTTATTATATATGGTAAAAGTGTTTCTCTTTTAATTCTGTTAATCTCCTTCTGGTCAATGTTTTTTCCTTCTTCGCCTAAAGCATGCAAAGCAAGTCTGCTTCTATAAACATCTGTTATACCTCTATGTGCTCTACCTGCACCTGTCATAACAGTAGCCATATCCTTACCGGATTGTACAGCGTTTTGGAATCCAGGAGTATTGTATAAGTTATCCTTCTTAGTTAGACCTGATACCATACCAAAGTAATTAGCAGCATCTGACACACCCTCAGTAGCATGAGAAAAGAATCCTGCATCACCTACATTATTTTCACCTAGGTAATCTTGCATCCATCTAAACTGCATACCTTCTTCCATACCTTCTAGCTCTCTAGACACACCTATAGCTAGTCCATACTTTGCTGCATTAACTCCAATACGACCTGCAGTAGTTGTACTTCTTGCATGTCTAGTTAATTTCCCTAATGTAGTATTGCTTGCCCAGCTACCCATACCAGGGACTCTTCCAAAGGTAAGCGCAAATTGCGCAAGGTCTGTAGCTCCAAGAGTCATGTTCTTATCTCTCAACTTGTCAAGACCATCAGAAGCTTTTATATAAATATCATTAACTTCTTTCTGAGTTAAATCTCTATTAGAGCCACTCAGTTTTATTTCTTCTTCTTTTTCTCCTAGTAACTGCTGAACCTTTTGTTCGTAAGCTTCACCTACCTCCATAGATGTTTCTGCAGATCTGCTCCAGTATTGTCCGTAAGCAACCCCCGAAATTTCAGCAAGAGTTAAACCAGCTGTTAGGTATGGATTTTTAGTTTTTGTAAAGTTTCGTATAGCTGCAGGTACCGCAGTAGCTGCTATAGACATAGCCATACCTTCCCATGTAGATACCATACCTCCAAGGTCATCTGCTAACTGAGTTTCAAAATAATCAGTAGTACCAAATATATCACCAGCTGATGTTTCCCCTCTAGCTTCAGATATTTTAGTTCTTAAGTAATAATCTTCCCCTAAGTTTGCAGTACGATTCTTAATACCTGCATTATCTGCACCTATCATTTGAGTAAACCAGTTTCCTGAATTCTCTCTTTCTTGTATCTCTTGCTCATACTCTTCACGCTTAGCTAGCATGCCTTCTAGACTAGTAGCTTCATCAAGAGTTGTTTTTAATTCGTCGTCTGGATCTAGTAATCCTTGGCCATAAGAACTAAGTTTAAAGTTTTGTAGATCTTCATCAGTAATCTGGTCGTATCTAAGTCCTAATACTTTATTAAGTATTTGTTCTCCTGGGCTATACTTGTCAGACTTTTTAAATAAGTTACCAGCTGTAATCTCTTCAATTAAAGAATTTTTCTCAGTATCTAATATGTCCCCATTGTTATACAATTCTTCAACAGATTCAAGAGCATTACTATACTCTGCCATCTGTACAGCTAGTTTTCCTAGTTTATCTTTAGTACCAAGAACTTTAAACTCTCCATACTTTGCCATTAAAGCATTCCAGAATTCTTGTGTATCAGTATTAAATACAGTTTTATATGCTCCAGGAGCTTCATTATAAGTAGCAGGTCTAGTACCCTGTAATAAGGACACATCAGATTCTAACCTAGATAGGTCAGTAAATGCGCTTCCTGCTCTAGCCGCTTGCGATGCAGGCATTTTAACAACTTTAGGTTTAGGAATTGTACTAATATAAGACTCGCCTATATCTGTACCGATAGGCATGTTATTTTCGTCAAGTCCTCCGTTTTGTTTTTTTGTCTTTCTACCCATTAATGCAAATATAATAAATTATTGTATACCAAAAGCTCCTGACATGCGATACAGATTAAATGCTTCTAGCTGAGCCTGCTCAAAAGTAAGACTGCTTCCCGATTCGTTGAATTTCAGCTTAGCTTGGTTGTTAATGTCTTTAGCTAAGTTACGTGCTTCGGTTATTGTAAGAGGCACAGAGCCATTTTGAATACCAATAGTAATAGCTTTCTCAATTTCATTTAGAAGAGCACCTTGTGTGCCTGGGTATAATGCTTTCAACATCTCTAGCGCAGGTGCAGCGGCCTTTTTACCCGCGAACTCTCCATACACTGCTAATCCTCTATCCTGTAGTCTTTGTGGTTGACTGTCTGATATATCAGCCGCAGTAGTCCCAAGTGCAGTAGCTTGTAATCTCTCTCCAACAGCATTGTCTGATAAGTCAACAGGTTTTCCAAATGCACCAGGTATAGTTAGGTATTCAACACCATCAATTGTAACAACACCATCATTAAATACTCTTCTATTTCCTACTTTAGCCTCCTCATAATCTGGCACAATATCAAGCATATTTTTATAAGACACTCCAGGAATGTCAAAGTCTGATACTAATTGATTTGAAGGAATATACATTGTACCTACAGGATAAGCGTTATGTCCAACAACTTTAGCTTTTCCACTAGGAGTAAAGAGAACTCCAGTAAAGTTTTTATCCAATGCTCCTCCCATATTCTCTAACTCTACTATACCCATTCTTTCAGTAAGTTCGTTAGACACGTCTTTAAGTGCTCCTCTCATTGCAGGAGTATCCTTATCGCCAAGACCTAAATGTGAAATTACATATTCTACTTTATCTTCATCTGCACTATATCCATACGTATTTAAAGTTTGTAATAGCGTAATTCTTTTTGCTTTTCTTTCTGCAGGTTCTAATCCGTCTCCATATGATTCAAATGGGGTGTCTCTAAGTATATCATTTAATTGTGTATCAGTTATATCAAGAGATGCAAAGTCAATTGTAATACCTTGCCCACCGTATTCCCTAGAATTTACATCAAATTTAAGCATATTTTCTTTTCCCGGCCCTTTCAATCTTTCTACTCCTTTCGTAGCAATGTAATCATCAGGTGTAAGATTTATTTCGCCTTTCTTATCTCTGTAAATTGAAGCTACTTGATCTATAATTGATCCATCAGTTGTAGTAGAACTTTGGTTTGTAATTCCTTCAGGTGGAGCCACTATGTTTAAACCTACTTGGTTCTTAGTAACGCTTCTCATATAATCAACTAAAGCTTTGTCAGTAGCTTGTTCAGTTTCTAAAGGCTTTCCAAAATCATTTTGATTAGAATTCATATACCTGTCTTGAAGCTGTGCTCCTGCAGGCGTCATCTTAAATGCTCCTAGTAAATCATTAAGCATATTATTCATTCTTTCCATAGATACGCCTTCAGCATAACCTAATCCCTCTTTATTACCTCCAAGATAAGATGCTAAACCGTCGACAGCCTCTTGTCCATATCGGTTTACAAATGCTTGATTCTCACGCATATTACCTACAATAGCTTGTACAGTAGCATTATAGTCTTCTAACTTTTGAGCTTTATTAGTATAACGATTTTTTTGTATTCCTCCTTCACCATCATCAGCTACAGATTGGAAATTTTCTACAGAACCTTGTTGAGGATCGTATACATTTTGTTCTCCATATGTATCATAGATTGTTTGAGTTTTTAAATACTCTTTATAATTACTTCTCTTTAAAGATAACTCAGGGTCAGATGTATAGTACTGCACTGCACGATTTAAATCCATGTCCATAGTATGATATGCTCCGGACTCTATACTTGCGCCTAGCTGAGAGTTTATGTTCTCCATCATCTCTTGCTGAGTAGCATCTATTTCACCTGGCATAAATTGCTCTTCTGCAACAGATGCTAGTAAACTGTTTGTAACAGATTGATTTTTTTCAAATCTACTTCTGTAGTTTATAGCTGCTTCCTTAAACGTATCAAGTCCTGGATCAACAAACTTAGACTTATATTCTGTTTGAATTCCTAAATCGTACTTTCCCATTATTAGTTACTTTGTTATTTTATTAATGTTTGAATTTGAGCTAATAAATCTTTGTACATAGCATCACTCATTCCCATAGATTTTGCAAGAACATCCATTTGCTTTTCAACAGATTTTAATTTCTTAGCATCCATAGCCATACCACTTACATCATTTGTAAGTTTATTCCATATAGCCATTCTATTACGTTTCTCTGCTGCAGATATATCTAAGTCTGCAATAGCTTTCTGTAAATCTACTTGCTTATTAGTTGCTTTAGCTTTAAAGTCATTAGTAGCATTTAAACTGTCAACCTTTATGTCAGCACTTGACTGCATGTTTTTCTCAGTCTGCTGTAGTTGTTCTAACCCTTTACGAGCTTGAGCTTGTGCTGCAAGTATTTCAGAAGTGCTCTTACCTTGTTTTGTCATTTCCTGTACAAGAGCATTAGTATCTTGTTGTAGCTTTTTCTTTTCTACTTCAAAACTAATATTTTGTTTTGGAACTCTTTCTGCT
>TARA_R110001606_G_scaffold53991_2_pt1 | contig 15805 bp, 14 predicted proteins | sample TARA_R110001606 | Tara Oceans TARA_R110001606 (sample SAMEA4398315) | marine metagenome | biome: Polar Biome; feature: [SRF] surface water layer (ENVO:00010504); material: water (ENVO:00002006), including particulate matter (ENVO:01000060) such as... | depth 5 m | reverse complement strand
ATCCACTCAGGAGATTCTAATGCCACTTTGCCACCATTTAACTTAGGGGAATTGGTAATGCAGCAAATTAAAGATCATACAAAGAAAATAGCCTTGGCATTAAATACTGTAGGCCTTATCAATATTCAATTTGCGATAAAAGATGAAGTAGTATATATTATTGAAGCTAACCCAAGAGCATCACGTACGGTACCGTTTATTGCAAAAGCATACAAAGAACCTTATGTTAATTACGCTACTAAAGTTATGTTGGGGGAGAAGAAAGTGAAAGATTTTACTTTTAATCCACAGCTTGAAGGTTTTGCTATCAAACAACCAGTCTTCTCGTTTAATAAGTTTCCTAATGTGAATAAAAACTTAGGTCCAGAAATGAAAAGTACAGGAGAAAGTATTCTCTTTATAGATAGTTTAAAGGATGATGAATTTTATAACCTTTACGCAAGACGTAAAATGTACTTAAGTAAATAGGTCTAATTATTGGACTATTGCTATATATATGAGGAGAACTAAGGTTTATTTTAGTTCTCCTTTTGCATATAATCTTCTTATTTCTTTCTTGTCAAATTTTCCGACACTGGTTTTCGGTACTAAATCTATGGTTACATAATTATCAGGGATTTGATAGTTGGCAAAATCAGATGATAAAAATTCTTTTAGTTCATCATCAGAAATTGGCTTAGAAATATCCGCCAAAACAATTGCTGCCAATGGTCGTTCAGACCATTTTTTATCAGGTATGGCTATTACTGCAGCTTCCTTAATTTTTGGGTGTGCCATTAAAGCTGATTCTAATGCAACACTTGAAATCCATTCGCCACCACTTTTAATTAAATCTTTGGTTCGATCTGTAATTTCCATATATCCATCGGTATCAATAGTGCTTACATCTCCTGTTCTAAACCAACCATCATCTGTAAAATTATCTCTGTTATTGGTCTTAAAGTATGATTTTATGACCCAAGCCCCTTTAACTTGTAACTCTCCCATGGTTTTACCGTCGCGAGGTGCAATCTTTCCATTGTCTCCAACGATTCGCATTTCGATACCTGGAAATTCAATGCCTTGTTTTGCCCGTATTTTAATTTGCTCTTTCTTTGATAAATCTTTGTGTTTCTTTTGTAATCTACTAGCTGTACCAAGAGGTGATGTTTCTGTCATTCCCCATGCTTGAACCCCCCTTATACCAAAATCATTTTCAAAATTCTCAATTAAACTAGCAGACAATGCAGAGCCACCTACAAGATATTCTTCTAGTGCTAATTTTTCTTTAGGAGGATTTTTTTTCATTTCCTCGTAAACACCCATCCAAATGGAAGGTACACCATTGGCTTTAGTTATTTTTTCACGCTCCAAGATTCTTACTATTGCCTCGGGTTGTAGATGTAAAGATGGCATTACCATGTCTGAACCTGTTAATAGACACATATATGGAAAACCCCATGCCATAACATGAAATTGAGGGACTATTAAAAGAATGACATCGTCATTACTGTAATTACCTGCATTCGGTGATAATATGGTCATTGCGTGTAAATATGTAGACCTATGCGAATAGAGGACACCTTTAGGCATACCTGTTGTACCACTGGTGTAACACATGCCACAAGCATCGTTTTCATTAAGAATAGGCCATTCTAATGTATCTAATTGTTCTTCAATTAAATCTTCATAGTAAAGTGTATTTAAAAGTGAAGTGCTAAAATTTTCTGGAGCATTAATGATTATATACTTTTCTACTGTTTCTAATTTGGGTGCTATTTTTTCTAGCAAAGGAACTAAAGTTGCATCTACAAAAATTACTTTGTCTTCAGAATGATTGATAATGAATTCGGTTTGTTGAGAAGATAAACGAATATTAATTGTGTGGCATACCGCTCCGATGCCTGGTATACCATAGTATAGTTCAACATGTTGATAATGATTCCAAGCAAAGGTGCCTACCATATCTCCCTTGTTGATTCCTAGTTTATTTTTAAGCGCATTTGCCAATTGGCACGAGCGTTTTTCAAGTTCATAGTAAGTATATTCATGTCGGTCTCCATTGGGGAGGTATGAGATTAATTTCTTATGCGGAAAAGCACTTTTAGCATACTTTAAAATAGTAGTTGTCGTAAGTGGGTAATCCATTATTAATCCGTTCATAGAAGATGTTTTTAGTTTAATTCAAAACTTGACTCTTAAATTAATCATTTAATGAAGAGGTTCAATTAAAATTTATTTTTCAGCATTTAAGATAGCGCAAAGGCGATGATTTAATAAAACTCGCCATAATTATAAAATCTATAAAGTTAAAGTGTGGTGTGGTTATCAGATTAAAAACCTGACTAATGTTAGATTAATTTATTCTAGCTAGGTTTAAGAAGTTTAATTAAACCAAACAGCATATCTTTTTCTTCTTAGCTCAATAGCTAACTGCTCTTCCATTTTTAAAGCTTCCGCTTTCGTTAATATAGGTCCGATATGATTGTATAGACTGCCGCGAAGGTATAAGCCATATTTATGCACAATTGAGGAAGATAGATTATGTCCTTTTTTACTAAGCGAACCTTTTTTATGTTGCTCAAAACGTTCTTTAGGTTCCTTACTCGTCATACCTACATAAAGACATTCTAAAACGCCATTAAATTGTGGGTTAGCTTCCCTGAACTTTCTATTTTCAGAATACACCTTTTTAGATAATTCAATTACGTAAATCGAATATTTATAATTGGGCATAATCTATTTTATTTATTGTGATTGACTCAAGCGTAAAATATACTTACTGCGTTTTTAGTAAAGTTGAATTTAGGTTTCAAAATATAAATTTATCTATTTCTACCCTTAAAATTTTCCATCGTTTTGTAAACCCCTAAAACATTTCCTGTAAACCAATCAAAAATTGAAATAGGTAAAATGGCTTGTGCAAATCGAGTAACTCTATAAATATACCCAGGTATAGAAACCATTTTTTTATTTTTTTCAATTGCCTTAATAATGGTTAAAGCAGTAGTTTCTGGGTCGAGTATAGGAATTTTAGACTTTACCCCATCAAACATGCCGGTATTTATATAATAGGGCATTATTGTAGTAACATTAATGTTTTTCTTTAACTGTTCCATTTCCAAACGCAGACTATCTGAAAAGCCTATCAGTGACCATTTAGTAGCTACATAAACAGACATTTTGGGGTTAGATAGTAATCCGCCAGAAGAGGCAATATTGCATATATGGCCAGAGTTTTTCGATAACATGTTATCAATGAAAGCATGGGTAATATAAATCGGTGCATTCGAATTAATATTCAAAGTACTCGTAATATCAGCTTCTGAATGTTCATGAAAATAGTTGCCTACGATAATACCTGCGTTATTAATTAATAGGTCAATTCCACCAAAATTATTAATTACTTCTTTGGCAGCGCTATTAATTTCAGAAATACTAGAAACATCAACTTTCATGACCGTTAGCTTTCCTAATGAGGAATACTTCAATCTTAATTTCTCTAAATTATCACTGTTAATATCCCAAATTATAATATTTGCACCGCGTTCTAATAGCAATCGGCACATGATTTCACCAATACCAGAAGCTCCACCAGTAATTAATACTATTTTGTCTTTTAAGTTTTTCATAATTTTAACGGCTGTTTTAAATCTCTTCCACAATAGATTTTCCGTAAGAACAATCTCCTGAGGTCCATTTCCATTCTTCGTGAAGTCTAATTTTACCATTAGAAAGTACCTCAGGAGTAGATTCACATATCCCAGTCATCAGTTCTCCTTTAGTATTGACATGGTGATAACGCATACTTATATGACCTTCAGAATCTACTATTCCTATTAAATGTCCTTTGAGGATTGTGCCTCCTTGATAATTAGCCGTTATAGTTGAGCCAGATTGCTTATAATGAAAAATAGTTTCATCAGTTGTTTCTCCGTTTTTAGAAGTTTGAACTGGTTTGAAATATTTATTATTATAATTCATTAGAGATGGGTAAATATGGTGTTATAAAAATAAGGTAGTTCGATTATTCTCGTGCTACCTCAATTCCATCTGTCGTGAAAGAAAACGCTTGCGCCCCTAAACCACCAACCATTACTGCTTGAAATAATGGAGTTAATTGCTTTTTAGAATACCAATCTATTAAAAAATTGGCGCCACTACCACCAGAATCATCTTGTTGTTCGATAACATAATCAATAGATTCCATTGGTTTGAGGTAGATAGGAGAATCTATATAGCTTCTCACTAAATCACCTTGGGTATTATAATAATCAATTGTACTCACGAATAGACTATCACGAATACTCGTATTACGAATACTCAATGTAGCTGTTAGCATTGTTCTAGTATCTCTGGTCTGATTATAAATATCAGAATAGATAGGTACGTAAACCTGCCTTATCAGTGAATCTACTATAGCTTTATTTACTCGCCTGTCAAGCATATGCTCGTCGAGTATTTCTACAGGAATTTCTTCATTCTTCAAGTCCTTACAAGAACCTAAAAATGATAAAAATGTCATCGTCAAACAAACACTAAATACTACAATTGTTGATTTATTCAAACCTCTGTTTTTATGCTTCCCATTCCGTATGAAAAATTCCTTCTCTATCTAATCGCTCATAAGTATGTGAACCAAAATAATCACGCTGAGCTTGAATTAGATTTAAAGGTAATTTACTAGACGTATATGCATCGAAATAGGTAAGTGAATTTGATAATCCTGGAAGCGGAATTCCATTTTGTGCTCCAAAGGCAACTAACTCTCTTGCGGCGCCGACCGAACCTTTTATTTTGCTAACAAAGTTTGGCGAAAGTAATAGATTTGGTAATGTTGGTTCAGCTTTAAAAGCTTCAGTAATATCGGCCAATAAACCTGCACGAATAATACAACCAGCACGCCATATTTTAGCAATTACTGAAATATCTAAATTATAGCCATATTCTTTAGAGGCATCTGCTAATTGGTGCAGACCTTGTGCGTAGGTAATTATAAACGAGAAATACAACGCCTTTTCGGAAAGGTCTTCTAATATAGCCTTATCCATATGTGCAACTACAGGTCTATCGTATAACGCATCTGCTTTTATTCTTTCCTCCTTTAACGCAGAAAGTTCACGCATACTAACGGCAACATCTATTGAAGGTACAGGTATGCCTAAATCCATTGCATTTTGACTAGTCCATTTTCCAGTTCCTTTCTGTTTGGCTTTATCTAGTATTTGATCCACTAAACGACCTTTGGTAAAGTTATCTTCTTGTTCAAAAATTTCAGAAGTTATTTCAACTAAAAATGATTGCAATCTTCCTGAATTCCATTTTGCAAAAGAGGAATGTAACTCATCATTGTTATAACCTCCTCCTTTTTTAAGGACATCATAAATTTCAGAGGTTAATTGCATTAATCCGTATTCAATACCATTATGAACCATTTTTACGTAGTTACCTGCAGATTTAGGGCCTAAATAGGCAACACATGGTTCTCCTTCATATTTAGCGGCAACAGCTTCAAAAATCGGCTTAATATGTTCATATGCAGATTTTGAGCCGCCAGGCATTATACTTGGCCCTCTACGAGCGCCTTTTGCACCACCTGAAACTCCAGCACCAAAAAAGTTAATAGCTCTATTCTGCAATTCACTTTCTCTACGATCAGTATCGGTAAAGAAAGAATTACCACCATCGATAATTATATCTCCTTTGTCAATATGTGGTAGTAATGATTCAATAACTGAGTCAACAATTTTACCGGCTGGTACCAGCAACATTATTTTACGTGGTTGCTTTAAATTTTTTACAAAGGTTTTAATGTTTGTTGACGCATCAACTTTTTCTAAATCTCCACCTTCAGTCTTCAAAGAGTTTACTTTTTCCTCATCTAAATCATATCCATAAGCAGAAAATCCATTATCTGCTACATTAAGGATAAAATTACGTCCCATTACTCCAAGACCTACCAAACCAAAATCATACATAAACTCTATGTTTTAAAATTAAAATACATAAATGGCGCACCTTCATTTTATTTATTTTTCACGACATAATGCGTATCAAAAATAATTTAAAATATTGACTTTATTTCTAAATTGCACCTCAAAAGGAGAGTATAATGGCTTTCTTTTTAAGATATTTGAAGAATAAAGAATAGAAAGGGTTTATGAAGAATACAGACAATCAAATGCTCATCATTTTTGGAGCATCTGGAGATTTAACCGCAAGAAAATTAATACCTGCAATATTCAATTTATTTAAAGGTAATCATCTACCTGAAAATTTTGTTGTACTTGGAGTTAGTAGAAGTGATTTGGGTGATCTAAAATTCCGTAATAAAGTGGTTTTAGAAAGCCCTTATTTTGAGGATGATCGTAGGGAAAATGACAAGGAATACATTCAAAAGTTTGCTGATAAATTATTTTATGAAGATTTAGGGTCTGATTACGATACCTCTTACGAACGTTTAGAAAAGCGTATAAGTGATCTGGACCAAAAATATGGTACAGATGGTAATCATATTTTTTACCTATCTACACCACCTAGCTTATATGAGCCAATAGCAAAAAACTTGTCTGATCAAGGATTAAATGATGAAGCTACTGGGTGGAGAAGATTAATTGTTGAAAAACCATTTGGTTATAGTTTGGATTCTGCGAAAGTATTAAATGATGGTCTTCATACGTATTTCAAAGAAGGTCAAATATTTAGAATAGACCATTATTTAGGCAAAGAAACAGTTCAAAATCTACTAGTTACTCGTTTTGCCAATAGTATTTTTGAACCACTTTGGAATAGAAATTACATTCATCACGTAGAAATTACTAATGCAGAAAGTGTTGGTGTCGAGAAAAGAGGTGGGTATTATGATAAATCTGGAGCATTGAGAGATATGTTTCAAAGTCATTTATTGCAGATTGTAGCCCTAATCGTTATGGAGCCACCGTTAAGTTCAGAAGCCGAGGAGATACGTAATGAAAAGCTTAAAGCATTGAAGTCTCTTAAAATAATGACTGATGAAAAAACGCTTTACGAAAATACTATTAGAGCGCAATATGTAGCCTCTAAAATTGATGGTAAAGAAGTAAAAGGGTATAGAGAAGAGGAAGGAGTTGATGAAAATTCAACAACGGAAACCTTCGCGGCCATTAAGTTTTTTGTAGATAACTGGCGTTGGGCAGATGTACCTTTCTATGTAAGAACAGCGAAACGTATGCCTACTAAAGTTACCGAAGTAGTAATTCATTTTAAAACACCACACCATCAGATTTTCAAAGAATCAGGAATGAGCAACAAGGATAATAAATTAATTATTCGTATTCAACCAGATGAAGGAATATTGATAAAATTCGGAGTTAAGGTTCCTGGGCAAGGTTTTCAGGTCGAACGTGCTAATATGGATTTCTATTATTCAAGTTTAAGTGAAACACGTGTAATGGACGCCTATGAACGATTATTACTAGATGCAATGCAAGGTGATGCGACTTTGTATGCTAGAGCAGATGAAGTTGAAGCTGCATGGGCCTTTGTAGATCCTATTTTAGATTACTGGAAAAATGGAAAAGATGTTAAAATGTACGGATATTCAGCTGGAGTTTGGGGTCCTGAAAATGCAAACGATCTCTTTGAAGGTCTTGGTGAATGGCGTAACCCAAGCGAGAACTTAGCAGATGATTCTGGGTATTGCGTTATCTGTTAAATTATTATAAGGAAGTATTCGACATATATCACATAAAAAATGGAAGTAAAAGTATATCAGAATAAGGTTAAGGTTGCCAAGGAGTTTTCTAAGTTTTTGATTGAAAAATCATCGAATGAAAAAGCATTTCATATTGCATTGTCAGGCGGAAGTACCCCTAAGATTGTATTTGATGTTTTAGCTGAGGAATTCTCGAATGATGTAGACTGGAGTGCTATTCATTTATATTGGGGAGATGAACGTTGCGTAGCACCAGATGATGAAGAAAGTAATTATAGAATGACGGTTGAGCACCTTATTTCGAAGGTTGATATACCAGAAGAAAATATTCATCGCATTAAAGGTGAGAACGACCCTAAATTGGAAGCCAAGCGTTATGGTGATTTACTAGAAACAGAATTGCCAAAGGAACTTGGCTTACCTCAGTTCGATTTAGTTTTACTTGGAATGGGTGATGATGGGCATACCGCATCAATTTTCCCTCATGAAATAAATTTATGGATATCACCTGATAATTGTGAGGTGGCTATCCATCCAGAATCAGGTCAACGAAGAGTTTCGATTACTGGTAGAATTATTAATAATGCTAAAACGGTTGTTTTCTTGGTTACAGGTGATAGTAAATCTGAGAAGGTAAGAATCATAATAGAAAGGGAAGAAGGTTACTTGAAATATCCTGCAAGTCATGTATCCCCTAAAACAAAAGATTTAATTTGGTTTTTAGATGCAGCTGCAGCTGAGCAACTTACTATAGATCAATCTTAATATTATCACTTTCCAATTCCTTGACATAGTCTTTGGAATTAAAAGTTTTGGATTCAAATTTCGTATCACGTTGCTGAGCTTCAAGTTTTCTGTATTTGCTACGTGCAAAACGGCGCACGCCTTGGTCATCAGATACGATTAAACCGGGTATAGAAACATTTTTACCGTCGGGGCCTTTTGCTACCATAGTAAAGTAGGAGGAGTTGCAATGCTTCTTTTTTCCTGAGGTTATATTTTCAGATTCTACACGAACACCTACTACCATTGATGTACGACCTGTATAATTGATACTGGCTTTCAATGTAACCAATTCTCCTACCTCAATAGGGTTTAAAAAATCCACCCTATTTACGGATGCTGTTACACAGTATTGTTGAGAATGTTTAGAGGCGCATGCAAATGCTATTTGATCCATAAGGTTTAAAATGTGCCCACCATGTACCTTGCCACCAAAATTGGAATGGGAGGGAAGCATTAATTCTGTTATTGAAACCCTTGAATCTCTTACGCCTTTAAACTTTTCCATGTGCCTGTTCTTTAATCCAATTAAAAAATAATTGTGATTATTTTATTTCCTAAAATGTGGTGATTGTTCCGCTTCTACTGCCGTTATGAAGTATTTAGTGTCGCCCAACCAAAAGAAAGTAGCGTATCGTTCAGTGTAATTTACCTTTACGTATTGCCCTTGATATTCCTTTAGTTTTTCTATGACATCCTTATCCTTATCCAATACTGAAAATGAGAATATTTGAGCACCAGAAATACCTTGGCTAATTTCACCTTCCCAAGTTTTGGCTATTACCCCTTTATGGGTTAATTTAATTAACTCTCCAGAGCGTACTCCTTCACTAAAAGAGACGAAATAAATAAAGGCATAATAAATGCCTCCTATCAGTATAAAGCCTAATAATAGTAATGATATAAACTTTTTCATAAGTTATTTTGTCTTTGTTCTAGTGTAAATGCATTATCAATAATATGATGAGGTCAATATATTGACGAATATTCATTTATACTAATAATCGTCTAAGATGTTTTACCGTATATATAAAAGTATAATTTATAATTTCAATTTAGGCTCTTCATCAAAATCATCATCTTCTACAGCGCGCTTTAATATAGATTCTGGAATAGATTTTTTTGCTTTAGCCCCCATTTTTTTTAACTTCTCAATACTATTGACAATATTGCCGCGACCATCGACAAGTTTATTCATGGCACCTCTATATTCTCCTTTGGCTTCGTCCATCTTTTTGCCCACTTTCATTAAGTCGCTAACAAATCCTTCAAACTTATCATAGAGCGCACCAGCTTGTCTTGCAATTTCAATCGCATTGCGTTGTTGCTTCTCATTGTTCCACATGCTATCTATTGTACGTAATGTGGCAAGAAGCGTGGTTGGAGTAACGATTATAATATTCTGCTCAAAGGCCTTATTATACAAAGAACTATCTTGATTAATGGCGATGGCAAAGGCAGGTTCTATAGGAACGAACATCAACACGAAATCGGGGCTCTCCATTTCATAAAGGTCCTCATATTTTTTTGCAGATAATTGGTCAACGTGTCTGCGTAATGAATTGATGTGGTCTTTTAAGTATTTATCTCTAAGCTCTTCATCAGCATTTACATAGCGCTCATAATCTGTTAACGATACTTTAGAATCGACTACCATTTTCTTACCATCCGGCAGATTGATAATGACATCGGGAAGTACCCGACTACCATCAGCTCTAATAAATGTTTGTTGAACTGTATATTCACGGTCTTTCTCTAATCCCGATTTTTCTAAGACACGTTCTAAAACCAATTCGCCCCAATTCCCTTGCATTTTACTATCACCTTTTAAGGCTTTAGTTAAGTTTTCTGCTTCTTGGGTAATCTTTAAATTTTGGGACTGTAGATTTAGAAGCTGTTCTCTTAGGGCAGAGTGAATGCTTATATTTTCTTTCTGACTTGCCTCAACTTTTTTCTCAAAGAGCTGAATTTTTTCATTTAGGGGAGTGAGAATATCCTTAATGTTCTTTTCATTTCGCTCTGTAAACTTTAGGCTTTTCTCTTCTAGAATTTTATTGGCCAAGTTTTCAAACTCCTTTGTAAATTTTTTCTGTAGCTTTTCAACTTCTTCTTTCTGTTCTCGGTTTTTGTCGTGCAAATGCTCCAAATCAGCTTGTGCTCTTACAATTCTATTGCCAAGCTGTTCTTTTTCTGATTGAAGGATATGTCTTTGTTGTTCTGTCTCTTTTAACCGTTCTTGTAAAACAGATAAATTTGCGTGCATTTGTTGCTCGCGTTCCTCTAAAGCACTTTGTTTAGAGGTTGTTTTTAATTGCTGTATATAATTCCCTAGAAAATAGCCGATTACAAGACATAGGATACCAATTAGGAAGTACATATAAATTTCGTTCATGAGTATTGTAATGTGATACTGTAAAGATACTGGATCACCTACTAAATAATAAAGGGCCTATCTTGATTTAATTAACATAGAATAAGCAAAAATATATTTCAATGCGGAATCCTTTATTTCTTGATTTTAAAAGAACCAGAGTTGGCATCAAACGAAATCATATCTGCAGGAAATAGCGTTTCAAAGTTTTTATGTTCGATAAGTTTACAAGGCTCTTCAAACGGATTAGTTCGTCCGTCTAAAATCAACATTTTATCACATAACTGTATAGCCAATTCTATCTCATGACTGGTAAACAGAATTGTTTTTTCGGTTTTATGTGCAATAGATTTCAAGAGTTTTAAAATCTGGACTTTATGATATAAATCTAAATGCGTGGTGGGCTCATCTAAAAGTATAATACTAGTATCTTGAACCAATGCCCTAGCAATCATAACACGTTGTAATTGTCCGTCACTCAATTCATAGCATTTCTTATCTAGAAATGGGGTTAGCTCTAAGAGTGATACACTCTTTGTAATGAATGCAATATCTTCATCAGATAACTTCCCTAACCAATTGGTGTATGGTTGTCTGCCTAAAGCTAATAACTCTTTAACTGACATGTTTTTTGACGCAATAGGTTCTGTGAGTACTACACTAACCTTTGTGGCTAAATCTAAAGTATCGATAGTGGTTAATTCTTTTCCTTCAATTTGTATGGAGCCAGAAATCTTTGTTTGAAATCCGCCTATAGTTCTTAGTAGTGTAGATTTACCAATACCATTAACACCTACTATAGCGACCAATTCCCCTTTCTTTAAATTAAAGGAAATATTTTCGGCTATGACTTTTTTGTCATATCCAATAGATAAATTACTGATATTCAGTATTATATTTGAATTTTTGTATTTGATAACTTTATCAGGTTTAATTAAAACATCATTTTCTTTTTGCGAACTAATAACCATATCACCACGGGTGCCCCAAAAATACTAGTTATCGCATTGATAGGAAGTACACTCATTGAGCCTGGCAGTTGAGCAATCGTATCACAAATCAGCATTAAAATAGCGCCACAACACAATACTGCTGGTATCAAAATCTTATGGTCTGTTGTATGAAATAGTTGTCGAGTTAAGTGCGGCACCGCTAAGCCTATAAAAGCTATGGGGCCTGCAAAAGCAGTAATACATCCTGCTAAAAGTCCAGTTGCTATGATAATAATATACCGTGATTTTTTTAAATGGATTCCTAAGCTCTTTGCGTAATTCTCACCCAGTAAAAAAGCATTAAGCGATTTAATAGAGCGTATACTTAATAGTATGCCAATACATGTACAAAGGCACAGAATTGACAATTGCATCCAGGTAAGATTACCTAAACTACCAAATTCCCAAAAGATAAATTGTTGCAATTTTTCGGCTTTGGTAAAATAGGAGAGTACACTTACAATAGCGCCCGTTATACTACCGAACATTAAACCAATAATAAGTAATGCCATGGTATCTTTTATTTTGACGGCGACTGTTAGAACTACTAAAAGCACAAGAAAACTACCCATACTTGAAGCGATAGCCAAAGCAATATCGTTAAAGGCTGAAAACGTTATAAACCCTGAAAATAGGGAAGAGCCCATAATTAATAAAGCAGCGCCTAAACTTGCCCCAGAACTTATACCCAATACATAAGGGCCTGCAAGCGGATTTCTGAACAACGTTTGCATCAATAGACCACTTAAGGCTAAGCCACTGCCAACCAAAATAGCGGTTAAGGCTTTCGGTATACGATAATTCCATATGATATATGAATTTGATGATTCACCAATATCAGAACTGAAAATAACTTTTATAGTGTCAATAACCGATATGCTCACAGAGCCAAGACTGATATTTAAACTTAGGCAAACAAGCAGCACTAGGAGTAGAGCCAGAAAATGAATAGTGTATGTAGGTTGTTTAGACAATTAATTTAAAGGTTTAAAGAAGAAAGGTTTATGTTCAGGTAAAAGACCTGGGTGTAAAATATGAATTAAATCTTTTAATACAAGATCCGGTCGTTGTGGTGCTAATTCATAATATAAATTGCCGCCAGTTTCGCCAACAGTATTGGCAAAGGTGTAAACTTTTTTGTTTTTAAATGCATTAAACTGCAGATAGTGCGCACTTGAAGATTCCATTTCTGTGTATGACTTGAATTGCGCAGGTCCGATCCAATATTCAGCATTTTTAGCAACTACTAAAACACTTTCCCAACTTAAAGAAAGACTACCGCTTTCAGGTGTTTCTTTCCATATATAATTGGCATTGGCATCTTTTAGAAAATTAGCGGCCCAACTTTTTCCGCCGGGTAAATACCAAACATCTTTATAAAGGGCTCCGCTAAGTACGGTTGGTACGGTATGTGCAGTTTCAGCTATTTTTTTAGCATCTACATAAGACTTTTCGATTTCATAGAAAATAGTATTTGCTTCGGTTTCTTTTTTAAAGAATGGTGCGAAAAATTTAATCCATTCCGCTTTTCCCAGTGGCGTTTCTTCTACCCAGTCACCATTGTAAATAACAGGTATTTGAGAGCGTTGTAGAGTCTCATAAGCGCTGTTACTACCACTAACGCCAAAACCTACCACTAAGTCTGGCTGTAAGGCTAAAACGGCTTCTGTGTTTAAGCTTTCGTTTATCCCAAGTTCTTTAATTTGTCCGGTATCGATTCGTTTTCTAGCAGCTTTAGAAGAGACGTATTTGGTGTCTGAAAATCCGATAAGTTTATCTAATTCACCTAAAGCTTCAAGTGCTGGTATATGGGTAGTTGAGGTTACAACTATGTTTTCTATTGGTACGGAGATTATGGCGTCATACTCATTTTTATCCAAAGTTATGAATGCTTGTTTTTCTCTAGGGATTAAAGCATAGGTAAAAGAAGCTTCTGCATTTGGCCAAGGCGTCAGTATTTTAAGAATAGTAATGCCTGAGGCTTTTTTTTCGATTGAAAACCCCTTTGCATAAGCAATATCTACATTTTTAGGGGTAGATTCTAATGGTAGCGATTCCTTCTTTTGTTGTTTGCAACCGCATAAAAAGAGTAAGTAACTTAGAAAGAGAAGTTGTTTAAGCATTTATATTTTAAATCTATTTTTCAAAAGTAGTATTATAAAAGTTTACCTAGAAAGATTAAACAAAATGTTTATTTTCGCCGTGAATTTTGGTTTTCGCTGCTTATGGTAGTGAAATTAAAAGGGAATCCGGTGTAAATCCGTAACTGTTCCCGCAACTGTAAGTTTATGTCAACTATATCTATTGGCGAATAGATTTCAATTGGCACTTCTGTAAAGAAGATGTTATTTTCTTCATAGCCACTTTGATTACTGAACCGGTTCAGTAACATGGGAAGGCGAAATAACATAAAACGAGTCAGGAGACCTGCCTTATTCAAACAACAATGTTAAACTTTCGGGATAAAGGTTTGCGTATGGGTACAGACATACTACGCTCCCGTTTATGAATTTAAACGAATGAAAAATTATTTTTTGTGGCCAACGGTCACAGTATTACTATGCGCAAAAGTAGGAGCGCAACAAGAACAAGACTCCATTAATACATTACAGTTAGACGAGGTTGTTGTCAGCGATTCACGGTTTCAATTAAAGCGTGAAAACTCTGGTAAGACAGTCGTTTCCATTTCTCAAAAAGAATTGGAACAAAACCAAGGTCGGTCTATTGCCGAAATTATCAATACTAAAAGCGGCATTGAAATAAACGGAACTAGAAGTTATGCTGGTCAAAACTTATCTACGTACGTTAGGGGAGGTAATAACCGCCAAGTTTTGGTGATTATTGATGGTATTCAGGTTTCAGACCCATCTGGTACCAGCGCAGAGTATGATCTACGTCTTTTAAATACATCGCAAATAGAAAGTATTGAAATTTTAAAAGGTGCTGCGAGTACACTTTATGGAAATTCTGCAGCAACAGCGGTTATAAATATTACAACCAAACAAGCAAAGAAAGAAGGACTTTCAATGGATGTGATTTCGAGTATGGGTACCAACCAATCTCAGGATGACCAGAATTATAATATTTCTGATTTTTCAAACACGGTGAACTTTAGTGCTAAAAAGGGTAAGTTGACTTTTTTGGCTTCTGGAGGTCATCAATTCACGGACGGATTATCAGCAGCCATTGGCACTGAAGCGGATGCACTGTCACGAATAGATGGAAATGTGAAAATTGGTTATCAATTTTCTAGACGTTTCAATATTACGGCGTCTGCATTTTATAATAAATTGAATAGCGATTATGATAACGGGTTCCCAATTGAAGATGCCGATTTTTCATTTACCAGTGAACAATCTCGTTTTGGTTTAGCTTCAACTTATGGTTACGAAAAGGGTAGTGTGCATCTAAATGTGGCATATAATCAAATAGATAGGTCTTTTATTTCTAGTTTTCCGGCTGCTTACGATTCTCGTTCTATTGTAGTAGATGTTTTTAACAAGTATACATTTGCAGAAAAAATATATACTATAGTTGGTTTAAATTATATTGACAATCAGACATTGTTTTCAGAGGAGCAAAATTCGAACACAGTCGACCCATATATGAACATGGTATATATTGGCGATGACGGTATTAACTTAAATGCAGGAGTACGCTTAAATAATCATAGTAACTATGGTTCTAATTTTATTTTTAACATTAATCCGTCCTACAGAATTAATATAAACTCTGGGTATTTAAAATTCATGGGCTCATATGCTACTTCGTACATAGCACCAAATTTATCGCAATTATATGGTCCGTTTGGAGCCAATAAAGATTTGAATCCTGAAGAGGATACTACTTTAGAGGGCGGTTTAGAATTTAAATTGTCAGATAAGTTTACAATTAACGCGGTTTATTTTAATAGGTCTGAAGATGATAGAATCGAATACGTAACTATTGACCCAAATACATTTGAAAGTCAATATCGTAATTCAGCAA
>TARA_R110001606_G_scaffold99934_1_pt1 | contig 15812 bp, 24 predicted proteins | sample TARA_R110001606 | Tara Oceans TARA_R110001606 (sample SAMEA4398315) | marine metagenome | biome: Polar Biome; feature: [SRF] surface water layer (ENVO:00010504); material: water (ENVO:00002006), including particulate matter (ENVO:01000060) such as... | depth 5 m | reverse complement strand
GGGCGGGCGTCTTATTTTTCCCGACGGTAACGAAATTATCGTGCCACATATCGTCGAGCTGATAAACGGCCCCAGGATAAAGGTCTCGGCGGGTCGTGAAGACCTGCGGCAGCTGCGGGTTTGTCTTGGAAGAAACGCCAAGGCGAATCGACGCCAGCTTGATCTTGGTCGTCTCACCCTTGACGATGTGGGCGAGATTGCGATTGCTCCAGCCCCTCGGTCTCACCGGGTAGCCTGGCAGCTCTTCGTAGCCTGGAATGGTTTTGCGGCTGCGCCAGTTTTCGCGGAGCTTATCAAAGGCTGGCTTATTGCATCGCTGGTGCGCTTCGACCAGTTCGAGCAAATAGGCGCGAAACTCTCGGTTATTAGTTCGGCAATCGAGGGCGGGCTTTGGGAGCTTGTTCTTTGGGACAAGCGCCTTCCAGCTTTTGGTCTCCTTGTAGGTGTAATAATACCTCTTTGCCGTGCCCGGCGAAGTGCCGACATATCGGGCGAGGGCGTGGAAATAGTCGCCAATTGGTTTCTGGAATTCGACCTCTTTAAAGGCGCTAATCCATGCGCGAACGTGGTTTCGCAGATCGGTCGGCAGGTCGATCCAAGCGGCGTCCTCGTCGCGAGGGTGCTTGATGGCTAGGGTGGTGCTTTTTGTCATTTTGTCGGATTCTAGGCAGTCAGGATTTTAAGGTGCGCTTGCAGGTCTTCTGCGATCTCGGCGCGGGTTTCGGTCGGCAGGTGTTGCAGCTGGTTGAGCCGCTTCGCCTGATCAAGGTCTTCGATTATCTGGCGGTAGGTCGTGATGGCGTCTTGCTCGGCAATGCTCAAATCGTCGGCGGCAGTCTTTTCTTCCTGTTCTGAGTCTTTCGGGCCGCCAAGCTTCGGAGACTTCCCGTTTGTGATAATCTCCAGTTCTAGGTAAAGCTGCCGAATGCCGCCGAGGCCTTCGAGGCTCGCCGCAAGGGTCGTGCATGCCTCGCGCAGCTCTTCCGCAGACATGGCGCTGGGCGCAGTCTCAGGGATGGATTCCGGGTGCAGGTTGGGAATTCGGCCTGCCCTGCCCGATTTGAGGACACGGGCGTATTTTGTCGCCGTCATGTAGCTGAAATCGCAGTTTGATTTCACCCACTCCTTCCAAGGTAAACCGTGGTTTACCTTTTTGAGCTCTTCTAGTTGAACGGCGCAGAGAATGAGCGCGGAAAGCTCGATGCCCTCCAGTTGGGCGCGTTGCACCTTTGCCCCTTCGGAGACGGCGTGCAGGTGGTTGTGAATGGAATCGCTGGGGAGTTTGAGCGTTCCGCTTTCGGCGATAAGGCCCAGTTCTTCGGGCGAGATTTCAATAGTGTTCATTTTTTAGAGTTTGGTGGTTTCGAGTGTGAGGGCTTGAGCCTTCCAGCTCCCCTTCGTGAAGATTGAGAGCATGTAAACCGCTTTGCCCTCCGGCCCTTCGCAGCTGAAGATGTCGCCAGGCTTGGAGATTCCGGTTTGCCCGACCGCACCGTCGAATAGGCCGCCGTGACACTCAACTGGGACAGAAAGCCTCCCTTCCAAGTTTGGGCGGGCGTCGTGCAGTTGCGCTTCCATGATGCCGAGCTGGCTGGGCTGATCGAGCGATGCGCTTCGTTGTCTTTTGGCATATTCCCGACGCCCTTTTAGGTCTGCCCATGCGTGACGGTGCAACAAAGACGAGACGACGAATAATAAGGCGACAAGCGCCAAGGTAAACGAGACCATTCTACAGAGTGCTTTTTTGTTCCGACTAGAGAGTGATCCACTTAGTGAGGGCGAGAAGGCCCAAGCAGAAAGCGCAGTAAGTAAGACCGAAGGAAAGCGGGCGTTTCCAGAATTGCTTCGACAGCGCGATGAATGATTGCGCCGTCTTGCTTCTGGAATGGAGCGGAACGGGTCGCAGTCTAAGGCGGCGCAGTTGCGCTGCGGTCATTGGGCTTTTAAATAGGACGGGTGTCTTGGTGTTCATTTCTTGTTTCATTGGTTATTTGGTGAGTTGTTCGAGAATTTTGACTTGCTCGCTGAGTGCGCCGATTCGAGCGCGGTCGATTTCGTCGGCTAAAATCAGCGCGTCGTTTGCGATGCGCAGACGCTGCGCATGGCCTTTGCCGATCACGCCGCTTTCGAGCGCCCAGACCATTTCTCGAATCGAGAGCGCGAGCAGATCCTGCGCGGCGCGGTGTTCGTTTTGGGTAGCCATGATTAAAGCTCCTGTTTGAGGTCTGGGTTTCGGAGCCGCAGCTTGAGCAGCGCCGCCTGACCGATGAGGCGAGCTTGGTTCCGACTGACTCCGATGCTCTCGCCGACCTTCGACCAGGGCTTGAGTGCGCCCGAGTTGTTAAGCCGCTGTCTAAGGCGCGAGGCTTCGGCTTCGAGTTGGGCAAGTTCTCGGCGGTCTTGCTCCGAGAGGGTGTAAAGGGCTTCGGTGGGTAGGGTCATAGAGTTACTTAATGTTACTTAGTAAAAACTGAAGGCGATTTAAGAGTCGGCACGCCGGAGTCTTTGCCCAATGGCAGCTTTGGATTGTTCCAGGCCTTCCGAGAGTATTGCCCGGCCTAGCTTGCTCATATCGCTGTCAATAGAGGCAGCATGGGCTTCGAGCTGGTGCTTAAATTCTAAATCGACCTTGATTCCGAGCATAACCGTTTCGGTTGGCCTTCTGCTCCCTTTTTTATAGGTGGTATCCATCGTTAAATCCAATTAAACCCGATGATACGTAGTTAAACAATCCTTTTCTATATTTTTTTTCATGCTAAATCTTGCAACAAGAATGAGTTTGGAAAAACAGGTATTTTTCGGACAGAAGATTTCCGCGAAATTGATCGAGCTGATTGACGGCTCGCGGCACGGCAAAAGCCGCAGTCAGTGGGCGAGGGAAGCTTTTGTCGAAAAACTCATAAGAGAATCCCCTGAGCAAGCCTCTGCCTTACTTACTTTAATTGATGCGCCCGACCGGGCGGGTGTCGGAGGGAAGCCCAGCCACAAGAAACTCGTTGTGCCCAACGACCCTAATTTGCCCAATAAAAGTGTAGGTTTAACTTGCGAAATTCCCGATGAGGTGAAGCGCGGAGTCATCAAAGACGAGGGGCTCGATTTGCAAAGTGGTTAGTCTGCCTTGATTGTCAGGGGATTTTATTTTTGTTTTATCCGGCAGCATAAAAATCATTCCATTCACCACTATAATTACCCTCGCGTATTGTAGTCGCCTCAATTGAGTGAAAGGAAGATAGTCTTACTCAGTAAGAAAAATTATGTTGTCCAACCCCCAGCAAAATCTACAAATCGCTTTGGCCCCTTGCCAGCATTCCCAGCTAATAGTCGACGCAAAAAAGGTGCAGGGATTCTGCAAGCATTGCGACACCAAGGTCAGCGGGCCAGAATTGGTCGAACTATTGCTTGCCACAATCGACCGACGGACAGAGGAGCTCTCTGAGTCGCGTGAGCTGTGCGAGAAATACGAGCGCGTCATTTTGGCAAATTCCGTAAACTCGCTTTAACAAGATTCATAGGCCACGTCAATCCTTCGCTGCTACGGTCGCGGCGAGATGACAAGGATCGCGGATGACTTAGGAGCTGCCCTAGTGATGGCGCTGGGCACTTTTCCCGCAAAAGCGCCTGTGTCTCGCAAGGAATCTTTGCGCTCTGTCGCCGAGTGCCGCGTCTGCTCGGCGCGTAGTTTTTGGCCACCGATGGAAGGCGTCCGAGTGGTCGCCTGCCCCGACTGCCAGCGTGACGCAATCGCAGATTTTACACTCGTTGAAGGGTTTACGCCTGCTGGTTCTGAGGGAGCACAGCCTAAATAATCTCGAAATTTTATGAAGACTGAAAACATTTACCCGCCGGAGACTCCCAACCAAGCTTTCACGGTGGGTGCAATAGCCCCGGAAAAAACCTTGTCTCCGTTTTTTTCAGACGATCTAGCAACGGTGTACTTGGGCGAGGCTTGCGCCGTTTTGAGACAACTGCCGACCAATAGCGTGGATACTGTGATAACTGACCCACCATATTCAAGTGGAGGAATGATGCGGGGAGACCGAGCCGGGCAGGACTGCAAATCGAAATACCAGCAAACGCAGACAAAGAAAGTCTATGACGAGTTCAGTGGCGATAACCGAGACCAGCGGAGCTTCATAATGTGGTGCTCGTTATGGCTGGATGAACTTCGGAGGGTAGCCAAGCCGGGCGCGGTGATTGGGTGCTTCACCGACTGGAGGCAAATGCCTGCCATGACCGATGCTCTGCAAGTGGGAGGCTTAGTATGGCGTGGCGTGGTGCCCTGGGTAAAAAAATCATATCGCCCGTGTAAAGGCCGATGGGCAAGTCAGTGCGAATATCTGGTTTGGGCCACAAATGGCCCTCGATCATTAGATGGGCCGTGCTTCCCAGGATCTTACACTTGCAGCGTTGCAAGCGATAAAAGGCACATGACTGAAAAGCCAGTAGATCTGATGCACGAACTCTGCCGAATAGCCTATGAGCCCGACGCAGTCATTCTCGATCCCTTTATGGGAAGCGGAACAACCCTAAAGGCGGCAAAGCAGCACGGCAAAAAGTGCATAGGAATCGAGTTGACCCGTTCGATCTGTGAAACCGCTTGCGACCGACTTCGGGAGGCCGTGCAGCAGGATTTACTAGTTTAAGGCTGTCTGATCAAAACCTTGCTCTGGAATAGCCCCTCCACGGATGAGGGCGCTTTTTTCACATTGCTCCAATCTATCGACCGACTTAATTCATAGAGAGCCACATTTTACAAACCACAAGCTCCCGTTGATCTAGAATCAGCGGGAGCTTTTTTTTAAGCGGCAGGCTTTGTTTTTTGCTACCCTCCCAGCGCGATGACTCAACAGGCTTTAGTTCCCGACAATTCATGGGAGGAGGACGCGACTATTATAACGACGTCAAAACGTCGGCTCTCTAAGTGGGGCAGCACCTCGCAGGCTGGCAAGATCCTATTCGGCGCAGGCCGAAAAAAGGTGGGCATGCTCCGCGAGGCCGGACTGATTCGTGGTATAAAGCAAGGGACGGCGAAGAATTCGCACTGGAAGTATGACCTTGTCAGCGTCTGGGAGGCCAAAGTCAAATTTGAGACCGGCGAAGACCTCGAAAAGCTTTTGCGATAATACTGCGCCATTTACGCCAGTTGGGAACATGCTGCGCGGTTTGGTGGTTTCTTCGCAGCGTCAACCAGACGCACCTATGAATTCTCCAAAGTCTCCCGCCAAGTCGAAAACGATACATTTCCAGATCCTCACCATCCTTTCGGTATTGGTGCCAGGCGTCAAAGATTGGCTGGTTGCGAACCCGGAAGCGTTCCTGTCGCTGCTGACTGCGGCAAACGTGATTCTGCGACTTGTCACCAAAGGGCCGCTAAAAATGTCTGTTGGAAGTAGTAATAGCGCGAGCGCGGTCGGGGTTTCCCTCATTGGGTGGTTGTTCATGTCCCTGGCCGCGCTCTCATTAACCGCCTGCGCAGGTGCTTCTTTTCATGCCGGGGTAAAAGATAACGCGACCGGCATCGACGCTCAGTTCAATGTCAACCTGCCGCCTGTTGTCGTCGGCGAGAAGTAAACCTTTTCGGGCTTTCGAGGGCTGATTGCTAAACGTAGGCCTGTGGACGGAGCCCGATATTCAACGACAAAAAAGCAGAATGAGCACCCTGGAGGACTTTATCCAATATCACGCCACTGGCGGGGACATCTCTCTAAGGGTGGTGCAGATGAGCAGCAACAAACTCGCCGACTTGGTTGATGAGATCAAGCCGCAGCTCCCGAATTGCACCGATGAATCATTCCTTGCCGGGCTGCATGCCTTGTTAATTGTCACAGCGGCAAACCGCTTCTTTAAATCCCTCGACTAATACGCGCAGAATGCTTGCCGAAGTTCCCGCCGCCACCAAAATGCTGATCCCTCTCACCGTAGGTTCAGCAGTCGCAAACGCCAGCGTCGGCGATTGGCTCGCCAACCTTGCCTTTCTCCTCGGAATCGCCGTGGCACTCAAGCATCTGCTGGCAAAAAAGACAGACTTTCCGTCTCCCGTAACGGTTGAGCACCAAAAGACTCTGGCAGGGCTCGAAGAGCTGCGACTGCTTGACAGCGAGGTGCATCGGCTTTTCGAGTTAGAAAGAAAGAACGCAAGAGAGGAACTCGCCCAAATCCACACGCGCATCGACCAGGTGGCGACCTCGGCAGCATCGACCGCCGCCAAACTTAGCAACGTCGACAACAACCTCGGCAAAATCTTGGACAAATTGATTTGATGAACTTGCAGCGCGAAATCCTCGAAGTCCTCCGGGACGTCAGCGGTCACCTCATGACCACCGCCTCGGTGCATGCGCAGGTGAAGTGCTCGACCGGCGAGGACAAGACACTGACCGACGTGGCGAGTGAACTCAGAGGCTTAGAACGCAAAGGGCACGCAAAAGCCCTCGACCATGAAGATTTCGGCCACCGCTGGGCCATCACAGACAGCGGGAAAATGCGACTTGCAGATTAACAAAGTGACCTATGGCGCGAAAAACAAGAAAAGACTCCAAGCTCGACAGCCTTCCCCCGGATCGGTTCGAGGCGCTTCGGGACGGCTTGCTTGGCGATTGGGGCTATCAAGAGGCACTCGATTGGCTCGCCAAAAAGTGCAACGTGACAATCTCCATCTCTGGACTGTCTGCATTCTTTGCGCGTCATTGTGCGCCGGTGCTCAAAGAACGCCGCCAGCTGGCAGTTCTTCGGGCCCAGGAATTCACGAAAGCGGCGAAATCCTCGCCAGTCGACTGGGACGCTGCGGCGATGGAGAAGCTGAATCAGATATTCTTCGAGATACTACTTCAGCCCGACGTCGACGCTGCGACCGCCAAGCGATTCGGCGACATGCTCCTAAAGGACAAGTCACTGAATCTCGACCTGCGAAAAATGCGCCTGCTGGAGAAAAAGGCCAAGCGACTCGACGACGCCAAGAAATCACTGACCGAGCAGAAAGACAACGGCGGCTTGAGCGAGGAAACGCTCGAACTCATCGAACGCACTTTGGGAATGTTATAATGCCAGCAACCCTACCAACTCACGCCAAGAAATTTCGAGGGCGAGCAAAGAACATCCCAGAGCGGGAAATGTTTATGCTGCCCTATCAGTCTCGGTGGATCAAAGACGACTCGATCCTCAAGCTGATGGAGAAGTCACGCCGCTGCGGGGTTTCCTATGGCACGTCCTACGCGAAGGTGCGGCAACATGCCCGCAAAGATCACGGCACCGACACCTGGGCCAGCTCCCGCGACGAACCATCTGCGAGGCTCTTCAAACGGGACTGCACCACCTTTGCAAAGGCGCTCAACGCCGGGGCGAATGATCTCGGCGAGCGTGCGGTCGATGACGACGGTAACCTGGCGCACGTTCTGCGCTTCTCGAATGGCTCCGCGATTAACTCGCTTTCCTCAAACCCGGACGCCTTCGCGGGCAAGGGCGGCGACGTTGTGCTGGACGAGTTCGCCCTGCGCAAAGACCCGAAGCTAGTCTGGGACATCTCCGCTCCGACCATTGACTGGGGCGGTGTGCTGCAAATCATTTCGACCCACCGGGGAAGCGGGAACTATTTTAATTCCCTAATCCGCGAAATCAAAGAAAAGGGGAACCCGAAAGGCATCTCATTTCACTCGGTCACCTTGCAGGACGCGCTCGACCAGCACTTCCTTTGGAAGCTGCAAACCAAGCTGCGCGACGGCGACCCGCGCCTCGACATGGACGAGGGCGACTATTTCGACTATCTCAAAAACCGCGCATCCGATTCGGCCAGCTTCCGGCAAGAGTATATGTGCGAGCCCAGCGACGACGCCGAGGCCTTCCTTGAATATGCCCTCATCGACGCTTGCACCTATCAGCCAGGGGTGGAGTGGGAATATTCACTGGATCGGATGGCAACCTGCCCAAATCAGCTCTTTGGCGGCATCGACATCGGGCGCACCAACGACCTGACCTCGTTCACGATATTCGAAAAGGTCGCCGGGCATTATTTTATGCGCAAGCGCATCGACCTGCAAAACGTGGCATTCTCCAAGCAGGAAGCCGAGATTTACCCCTGGGTCGAACACCTCACGAGAGTCTGCGTCGATAAGACCGGCCTGGGCATGCAGTTTGCCGAGCGCCTCGCCGAGCGGTTTGGAAAATATCGCTGCGAGGGCGTCACCTTCACCAGCGGCAGCAAAGAGGCGATGGCCTATCCGGTGCGCAGCGCCTTTGAGGATCGCGGCATCTCCATCCCATTCGGAGACAAAGCACTCGAAGCCGACCTCCGCGCCATTCGCAAAGTCACGACCGAAGCTGGCAACGTGAGGTTCTCCGCAGACCGTGGCGCAGGCGGTCACGCCGACCGCTTCTGGGGCGTTGCTCTCGCGCTTCATGCCGGATCGCAAACAAACTCAAACTTCAGAGCCTCCTTAATTAACTTTTCTTGATGATCAAACTTCGCTCACATTTCGCTTCTGACGCGCTTTTGTTCGTTTCGGGGATGGATTCCCGCAAAACGTCCGAAAGCGATTTTGCAACGCTTTGCAGTGCGAGCGCAGCCCTGCTGCGAGCCGCAACACCGGAGAGGAGGGCGAAGTGAGCAGAAAGAATCTAGTCTTTGATCTGAAATCGCGCCAGATGGTGCCCGCGAATCTTGCACCGCAGACGGTGCAAAAATCGTGGGAGGGCACGGTGAGAGAGTTTGCGAATGGCTACTCGCCCGGCGACATGAGCCAGACCTCGCTAAAGTCGCCGTTTGAGCATTCGGTCTGGGTGCGCTCGGCAATCGCGCATTGCTTTAACCCAATCAAGACGGTGCCGCTGAAGCTATCACAAGCGGGCGAAGAATTCGAGCAACCCGAAGTCGCCGACTTCCTTGCGAACCCCGCCGCCGCTCCGGGCGGGCGCTTTAAACTTGCGACGCTAATCGAGGCCTGCACGGCATGGTGGAAGCTCAACGGTGAGTTTTTCCTCATCCTCGATGACAGTTGGCTGCGCGACCGGCCCGAAAGCATCCGATTCAAGTCGCCCGCCATCGTGGCGCGGCCCGACGAAATGCAAGAAGTCTGCGACGGTGGCCAAGTTGTCGGCTGGCGGTATCAACCGGCGGGAGGCAAATATGCCGCCCAGCTTCTGATCGCCGACCAGGTGATCCATAAAAAAGCATTCAACCCCGGCGATCAAATTCGCGGCCTTTCCGACTGGGAGAGTGCCAAAATGGCGACGGATAGCGACTACGCCGCAGGCAAATACGCCAAGCATGTCATGGACAGCAACGGCGACACCGGCCCGATTGTGACTGGCGAAGGGACGATTTCGGAGGAGCAGGAGCAACAAGTGAAGCGGGCCTTGCGCGAAAAACAAAGGCGCTCCCGGAACGGCGAAAAGCCTCCCCTCTTCCTTGTCGGCTCTGGTCTTAAAGTGACCGAGCCCACTGCGCAGTCTATCGACTCTGACTACATCGGCCAGCGCCTGGCGAATCGTCATGAGATTTATATCGCGTTTGGCGTGCCGCCCTCATTTGCGGAAGTGATGGCAAGCTACTCCATCGGCTCGGCCTCTGACCGACTGCGGAATATCGAAGACAACTGCGAGCCGATGGCGGTCGAAATCGCCGACGCGCTCGAAGAGATGCTCAACGGGCACGGGGTGCGCCCTGCGGTGCTCGAAGCTGCGGGCGGCTTTGTCGAGGTTGCCTTCAACTGGGACGAACACCCGACAAAACAACAGGTGCGCGGCGAGCGCACGACCTCTGCCGTCGAGCTGGTCAAGAATGGCATGCCCTGGGACGTTGCCAGCGATTACTTAAACCTAAACCTGCCACCCTTCCCCGGAAGCGATGCCGCTCGCGTGCCCGCTTCGGCGGTCGAAGTTGGAGAGGTCGCCCCAGAAATCCCCGCCGAGCCGCTGCCGCTAGCGGAGGACAAGACGCCCGACCCGCTCGCGCAGATACGCAAGGCCTTTGAGGGTCGCAAAAAGACAATCGTCACAAAAGCGCCTTCTCTAGTTGCTCCGGCATTCATGGCAGCGTCTGCCAAGCGTGGACTGAAGCTGCATGAGGAAGGGAACTCTGGCGACGGTTTGCGGCCCGCCACCGTCCGGGATGCTCGCAAGATGGCCCAGGGTGAAGCTTTGAGTGCTGAGAAATGGCGAAAGATTGCGCCTTGGATCGCTCGACATATCGGCGACCTCGACGCCGTAGACGGCGATGAGATCACGCCTGGGCTTGTTGCCATGCTCCTCTGGGGTGGCGGCTCGTCCAAGACAGCAGCAAGACGGGCGCAAGAATACGCCGAGAGAATTGTCTCGCAGCTCGAAAGCTCTAAGTCACAAACCAAGGCTCTCCCGGAATCGATGGAAGAGCCGGAGGAAAACAAGCCTGACCCTGAGAAGGTCGCAATCTGGAAGACGCTTGACGCTCGCCGAGGCGCTTGGCGCAAGCGATACCGGTCGCGCTTCTCGCGTCTTTTGATGAGTGCGCGAAAGCTCACGCTGCAACGCATCGAGCAGGCTGGGGAGGCTGGCAAAATCAATAAATCGCTGGTGCTTAAAAACGGCGCGGTAGATCTCATGTTCGACCTGCCTGATTGGCTGACCGAATTTCTCGAGGGCATGACCGAGGTTTCCCGGCGCACAATGCAAAGCGCCGTGGTTGAACTTTGGCAGGACGAACTGGGCCGAGATGACGACCCCGCCACGATGCCCGACCGCCTGATGAGGCGAGTCTTGCAGGAACGCCGCAACCATCTTGCCGAGACCGCGCAAAGCATTTATGACGACATCAAGGACGAGCTTATTGAAGGAGTCGAAAACGGCGACACAATGGCCGAGCTGTCTGGGCGGGTGCGCTCTGCTTTTAATGGCGTTAATGATTCCCGCGCTGAAAGGATCGCGGCGACAGAGGTTACTGCCGTATATGAAGAGGCTCGGCAATCGACATTCGAAGCGGCGGGGGTGACTCATAAAGAATGGCTCACCAGCGGCCTGCCAAATGTGCGATTCACGCATTACCTGGCGAACGGGCAAATCGTGAAAGTCGACCAAAACTTCGAGGTCGGCGGTCATTCTATGGCCCACCCAGGCGATCCAAACGGCCCGCCGGAGGAGGTGGTGAACTGCAACTGCATGATGATCGCTAGCACCGGGAGCGGCTTGAAAGGAGGGCGGGAATGAATGCAAAACCGATTGTAAATCGAGCCGGAGGTAAAACACGCCTCCTTAAATACCTCTTGCCGCTAGTCCCAGACCACACCTGCTATGTCGAAGTCTTTGGAGGCGGGGCGGCTTTGATGCTCGGTAAAGAGCCCTCGTCTGTTGAAATATACAACGACCTCGATGAAGAACTCGTCAACGTCTTTCGGCAGGCAAAATACCACGGCAAAGAACTGCGTCGAGAGCTGCGCATGATGCCAGGCAGTCGGGCCGAATTTGCTCGGCTACTTGCCGCCCAGCCTTTGACCGAAATACAAGCTGCCGCCCGGACTCTGTGGCTAAATAAGTGCTCGTTCGGTGGAAAAGGTAATACTTTTGGAGTGTCAAAAGTAGCGTCGACTGCATCGGGTTCTTCTAAATGTAACATCCGTCGAAACCTGAAGGAATTTGAGCGGCGTTTTGATAAGGTCGTCATCGAATGCAAAACCTGGGAAGACTTGCTTCCGATCTATGATGGGCCAAAGACGTTTTTCTTCTTTGACCCGCCGTATATCAACTCTGAGAAAAATATCGGCTATCAACCATTTGACGAGGCGCAGATGGAGAAACTGAGAGAGGCAATAGATTCCCTAGAGGCGCAGTGGCTAGTCACAGTCTGCGACAGTCCTGAATGTCGGCGTGTTTTTAAAGGATACAAATTTACAGAAATAAGCCGGACGAACGGAATCGAAAACCGGAGAGGCCATTCGACGCAATACAAGGAGCTAATCATCACCAAGTCATGAATTACGAGCATTCCATTTACGTGCGCCAGGTAGGGCTCAAGACGCTTGATTTCTATCACGGCAAGCTCGACGGGCTCAACGGCCCGAAGACCCGCGCAGCTTATGCGGCGAGCGCAAAGTCTCTGCGCCAATCGACCGCGCCGACCTCGGCGACCCCTCGCACGTTCTCAAAGTCGGTCGCGCCGCCGACCCCTGGCAATCGGTCGCGGGTCTTTGGGCCTGCTGGCGTGAAAGGTGGGAATACTCCCGCGATGGCCTACTTCAAACCACCCTACCCAATGCAGTTCACCTGGGGCGGTGCCGTCGCAAGGATTGGTTGTCACCGCCTAATCGCTGCCCCTCTTAAAGCGGCGCTCTCCGATCTTGCCAGTTTTGGCCCGGCTTGGCTGAGAATGCACGGTCTGCACCTATACGCTGGTTGCTACAACCCGCGAAAGAGCCGGGGCGGGTCGGGAATGTCTGACCATGCCTATGCCGCCGCAATTGATTTAAACCCTGCCGAGAATGGGAATCATTCCCTCTGGCCCGGAGCCGCAAAGATGCCTGCAAAGGTGGTGCATGTATTTCGCAAGCACGGCTTCCAGGTCGGATTCAACAAAGGCGCAAAGCGCCGCGACATGATGCACGTTGCCTACGTCGAGAGAGACTAACAATCTAGAATAATGCCAAAGAAACAACGCAACACCTATAACACCGCAGGCGGCACTTCCTTGAAAATAGGAAAGAAGGCCGAATCTTTTCGCGGGGTGAAAGCCACGATTGATCGGGCTTGCGACGACTTCTTTCGCCGACGTGGCATGGCGACCGACGGCGAACAGTATCTTTACGTTCACAAAAGAATGCCTCTCCCGTCTCACGTTACCGCAAACCGCGCTGTCGCCGAAACCCGGATGCAGGCTTCCCTAAAAGCCATCGAAACCCGCACCCAGCACGCCTCCGCCATCCAAGCGGCCACCTCTTAAATAATCAAAATTATGTCAGAACAAATGACCCGCCGCCACCTCGTCGCTAAAGCCGAGGTGAAAAACGAAAAGGAAGGCCTGGTGCAATATGTCGCCAGCGACGAGACGCTCGACGCCGACGGCGACATCGTGCTCGTCGACGGCTGGGACTTTTCACGCTTCCAGAAGAATGCGCCCTTTCTCAATAATCACCGGCAGCTGTCGATTGAGGACATGCTCGGCAAGGTGATCTCGGCAGACGTAATCGACGGGCAGATGGTGCAGGAGGTCGAGTGGGCGGTCGGAGTCGATCACAAGCTCGCCGACATTGGTTTCGCGATGACAAAGGCCGGATTCCTCAAAGGAGTCTCTGCTGGATTCATTCCGCTTGAGATGATCACCAGACAAGGCACGCCCGACTTTGACCAGCGTGCGCAGGAACTTGGCGTGAAGAATTACGAAAGCGCAAATTGCGTTTACATAAAGCAGCAGCAAATCGAACTGTCAGCGGTTCTCGTTGGCTCGAACCCAAACGCACTCATTAAGAGTTACGAAGAAGGCGTGCTGGGCGAAGGCGATCTTGCCGAGCTTGGATTCAACGACGACGACAAGCGCGACTTCCTTGCGAAGACCGCCGCCGCGATGGACGACCCCGCCGTCGACGACCTCATGAAGAGCATCATCACGGTGCAGCTCAAGCAAATTTTCGGCGAGCGCAAGCTTGCCACCAAGAAGCAAAACACGACGACAAGCCCTATCTCCAGCACGCCATCCGGCGAGGTAGTGGCAAAACGGATGGCCCGCCGCAAAAGCTTCCTCAACCAACTGGAAAGCCTCACCAGATAAATCGGGGCACAACTAAAAAAGACAAATGAAAAAATTAAATTCAATTCTCGCTCATGGCGGGCTCTGTGAAGAATTCAACGGCCCCCAAGGTGGCGGCGCAGCACTGGAAGAGAAAGACTTTCAGGATAAGGTGCTCAAGGGCATGGATCAAACCAAGAACCAGGTCGACACCTTGGTGAAGAATTACGACCAGCTTGACGGCAAGACCAAAGAGGCCTTTGAGGATCTGACAAAGCAGAAGAATGCTTTCGACGGTTTGCACTCGTCATTCACTGCGGTGGAGCAGGCATTTAAGAAGCTTCAGGTAAAGCTCTCCGGTGAGCAGCGCCAAGCATTCGGCAGCCCGATTCAGCGCATTGTGCAGGACGAAGAAAAGAATCTCCTCGTCACCGCTATGGTGCGCAAGGCGATCAAAGCCCCGCTTTCCGAAAGCCACAACGCTGTCCTTAAGACTCTTACGCCGGGCGCTTCGCCGGGCTCGACGATGATCAACGACACCCTCAGCGCCGACATTTACTCGACGCTCGCTCAGTATGGAGTCTGGAACACCTTCGACGTGCGCCAAGTTTCGAGCCTGAACAATAAGTTCTTGGTGAAGACTGGTCGCCCAGTTGCGAACTTCCTCGCTCCCGGCGCAGCCAGCAGCGACGACGCAAACAAAGCAGGCTCAAGCGTAACTGCGGAAGCCAAGACGATTCGCGTTCTCCTCACCGTTGCTAATGAGCTCTTGCAGGATTCCGAAGTGAATCTCACCCAGGACATCCTTAACGACTTCATTCAGGCCGTTTCCTATCGCCTCGACTTTGCATGTCTCCAGGCCGACGGAACCGACGACGCCACAAATGGCGGCATGACTGGTATCTTTGCAGGTGGCACCGCTGCGGTCGCTGGCACTAGTAATACCACTGTCGAGTCGCTTGACTTTGAAGACATCACGAAATGCATGCTTCTAGTCGACGAGGGCGTGCTTGATCAAGAGGCCTCTTGGTGGATGCACCCGCGCCAACTTGTGCGGATGCTTTCCATCAAGGACGGCAACGGACGCCCAATCTTCCTCACTGCAACTGAAGCGCCAACACCTGGCGGGCTCGGTAGCATTTGCGGGGCACCCGTTCGCCGCGCTTTCGCCGCGCCGACCGCGAACTCGGCCAGCTCGAAAATCGCCGTTTACGGTGCGAATGCCGGGCAGGTTGTTGGATTGCGTCAAGGATTCACCTTCGATTCCTCTGACGAATTCAAGTTCGACGAACTCGAAACCGCTTATCGCGGAGTCGCCCGCGCTGGTAATGCAGTGCGTGACCCAGGAGCCTTCGCAGTTCTTACGACTGCCTCCTAACTAATCCGCAGCCCGTCTGCGGGCGGGCTGCATAATCTCCAAACCAATGAAGGCAAAGAAGCCAGAACCGAAGAAAGCCCCATCGAGTGGCGTTAAAGCAATCGCACAGAAGCGTCTGGGCGAGAACGGCATCATTTACGAGGTCGGGGAGGAATTCACGACCACCGCCAAGCGCAAGAAGGCGCTCGGAGATTTGGTGAAATAGCAAAAGCAAACGCGCTTTTTAATACTACCCTTCGCCTGGCGAAGGGTGGGATTTAGAAAACGAAAGAAACGAAAAACAATGCAAACGATAAACACAAACGGCACCGCTTCCCCGGTTGACCTAGACCCGACTGTTGAAGTCTTCCGGGCCTCTGTTCACGGGCTTGCGGCAAATGACATCCCCTCGGATTCAACGATTCACCTGGAGGTCGAGATCGACGGCGACTTCCGGCGCGGAGGCGTGAGCTGGGCACAAGGCGACGAGCTGACAGCCCGGACGGTCGAATTCCTCAAAGGCGACCGAGTGCAGGCAGTTGTCGCCGGGTCGGCAATCTCCGGCACGTTCACAGTCAAAATTGCAGACTAATGGTTGATAGGTTCGGTCAGGTAAGCGGCGATTTCTCGCTCAAGCAAAACGAGCCTCGGGGCGCGTTTGGCACGGTTGCGACGAGTTCGCGGTTCTTTGGGGGGATTCAAATCGCGGGCGGGGCACCCTTCGACCCCTTATCCCTCAACCCGATTCTCGCATACGAGGCTGGCATTTCGATGCTC
>TARA_R110001606_G_scaffold111327_1_pt1 | contig 15821 bp, 7 predicted proteins | sample TARA_R110001606 | Tara Oceans TARA_R110001606 (sample SAMEA4398315) | marine metagenome | biome: Polar Biome; feature: [SRF] surface water layer (ENVO:00010504); material: water (ENVO:00002006), including particulate matter (ENVO:01000060) such as... | depth 5 m | reverse complement strand
CAGTGTTCAGTGTTCAGTGTTCAGTGTTCAGTGTTCAGTGTTCAGTATCTCATGAAACGCTGGCCGTACCTTGGCGTTGGCGGCAAAACATCGGTCGCCCCGGTGCTTAATACATATTTTTACTTTCAGAAAGATCGATACAGGAAGCAGGATACAGGACGCAGCGCGATATGTGCCCGCGCTACAACGCCCCTGTGGGAGCGATCCCTGATCGCGAACCGAGCCGAAGGCGAGGGTGGGCCTGGCAAAGCCGATTCGCGGTCAAGGACCGCTCCCACACCAGAACTTAACTCCGGCGCCAGTCTTGCTGTTCCCTGCAACCTGTTGCCTGTTCCCGCCCCGATACAGCGCCGCTGTGGGAGCGGTCCCCGACCGCGAACCGAGCCTGAAAGGCGAGGCGGGCCTGGCAAAGCCGATTCGCGGTCGAGGACCGCTCCCACACCAGAACTTAACTCCGGCGCCAGTCCTGCTGCTCCCTGCAACCTGTTGCCTGTTCCCGCCCCGCCACAGCGCCGCTGTGGGAGCGGTCCCCGACCGCGAACCGAGCCGAAGGCGAGGTGGGGCCTGGCAAAGCCGATTCGCGGTCGAGGACCGCTCCCACATCAGAATCCAAACCCGGCGCGAGCCTGACTGTTCCCTGCAACCTGTTGCCTGTTCCCGCCCCGCCACAGCGCCGCTGTGGGAGCGGTCCCCGACCGCGAACCGAGCCTGAAAGGCGAGGCGGGCCTGGCAAAGCCGTTTCGCGGTCGAGGACCGCTCCCACACCAGAATCAAACCCCGGCGCGAGCCCCTGAAAACTGAAAACTGAACCCCCCAAACCCTTCCCGCCCCAACGAAATGCCGCCCCTTTTCAGCCCCCGCCGTTGGCTTGGGCGGCGAGGTTGGCGAGCATCAGCAGGGAGGCGGAGTAGTAGTCGTCTTTGCTGCTCAGGGATCCGGGGATTCTGGAGCCGTGGCCTTGCAGCAGAGCGCGTACCGCGAGGCCGCCGCGGGACAGTGGGTAGTCGGCCCGGGCGCCGCTGTTGAGGTCCACCCAGGCCGGCGGGCGGGGGCCGCTGACGCGCCAGAAATGGTCAATCGCGGCCAGTGCTTGGCCGCCGGTGACGCCGGCCCAAACCCAATACAGCGGTATGCGCACCGCCTCGAACCCGAAGCGTGGGGGCCAGCCATCGGCGGGGCTGAGTTGGCCGCCGTCGGTGAGCCGCAGCCAATCCGGCGGCAACGCCGGTTCACCGAAGCGCCCTTTGTTGAGCAAGGTGGCGCCATCGTCGATCAGCGCCTGCCAGGGCCCGTCCGGTTGTTGCCGGGCGAAGCGCTGCAACGCCGGCGTGACCAGGTAGGACAGATTCAGATTGACGTAGCCGTCGTGTTCGAAACCGCGCCGGGCGGGCAGCAGCACCGTGTAGGGCCCTACCCGGCGCACCAGATGGCGTGCGATCAGCCGGCGCAGCGCCAGCGACTGCGCCTGCAGGGCGGGCGCCTTCCACTGGTCGGCGGCTTCGCTCAACGCCCAGGCGATCAGCAGGTCGCCGTCGCTGGCGTTGTTGGTGTCCGCCACCGGCACGCTGGCGCGGGGATCATAGCGCCAGGCGAACAGTTCATGCTCGCTGCGCCGCAGGTTCTTGCGGGTCCAGTCCCAGAGCGCGTCGAAACGGGCCCGGTCGTTGTTGGCGACCGCCAGCAACATGCCCCAGCCCTGCCCTTCGGTATGGCTGACACCGCCATTGCCGGTGTCCACCACGCGGCCCTCGTCGGTGACGAAGCGCTGCACGTACTGGCGCCATAACGGCGACGAAGGCGTCGCCGATTGGGCCGCGCAACCGGTGGCGATCAGCACGCCCAACAGCACCAGACACGATAATAACCCGCGGTGGCTTCGCCGGGGCCCACGCCGGTCAGCATCCATAGCAGAATTCCAGCGCTCCGCTCTCTTCGGCTCTCAAGGTGCGCACTGAAACGGCGCCGCCGCCCTGACGTTTGAGCCAGAAATCGTAGGCGCCTTCCAGAATCGAGGCGATCGCCAGTGGCCAGGCCGGGCCATGGCTGACGCGGGGCCAGGCGCCGTGCACGATACGAATGCGATCCGCCTCGGCAACCAAGGCGCACCAACCCCAATCCATCGTCTGCCAATGCTGGTTAATCGCCCCTTCAAGCCCTTGCAGCGTGTCCTGCTCTCGCATTGGCAGGCTCTGCGCCATGCGCGCGCCCACCTGGCGCAGGAAATCCAGGCTTTCCTCGCTCCCCGCCTTATCGTTCAGTTCCTTTAAAAGCACCTGCAGAAACAACCGCCATTGCGAGCTGCACTGCCGTTCCTGAAAATAAACCAGGTCACGGTGCTGATACGCGCTGTTTTCCGCCACTTCATGGCTCCAAGGTGTAATCCAGTTTGATCAGTGCCGAGGTTTCCGAGTAATCCCCAAAGGTGTCGTAACCGATCCGTGTGCCCAAATTCAGATCCCGGGATACGCGGTAATCGAGCCCCGCCCCCAGGTTCAACCCAAACCCGCTCTCACTTTCCGCCGCGTAGCGTGAACGAGTCAATACACCGGCGTTGGCGAGAATATCCAGCCACATCTGATCGCGGGCGCGGGTCGGGAAAATGTCCGCGCTGTCGACACTGTAACTCTGGAAGCCCGGCGAGATGCTGGCCATCCAGGTCAGCCGGTTGTCGCTTTCGGTATAGACAATCGGAAACGCCAGGCTGACGTAGTCCTGCGGGCTGAAATAACCGCCATGACCATAGGTGAACTGACTCAGGTTGTCGTCGAAGCCAGTGTAATTCACGTGCACCCCGGTTTGCAGAGTGCGGTGCGCTTCGTGGATCGGGCGCAGATAGGCGCCGGCGTTGAGCACCAGGCTGCGGTTGTCGGCCACGTTGTGGCCTTCATAGTGATACAGGCCGGCGCTGCCGTAGCTGCCAAACGTCTGATCGTCGTAGCTGAGCCCGATTTCGCCACCGGAGCGGGTCACCGCGCCCCAGGTTTCGCCGCTGGCCGGGTCCTTGACGCCCGCGTAGGAGAGCAGGCTGTCGGTCACCGCGCGCCGTTCGGCGGTCAGGCTCAGGCGGGTATGGCGGCCCAGGCTGGGTGACCAGCGCAAGCCACCGACCAGATTGGTGCGCTCGAAACCCACCGGCGTGGAGCCGATGTCGGCGCGGAAGTCGCCCTCTTCGAAGGCCAGCGACACCCCCAGCCCTTCGGCGGTCTGGGTGTCCGGCGCGGCGGCGCGGCCGTAGGCACCGAGCCGTGAGCGCACGTCCGCCACCAATCCTCGCAACTGGTCACTGCTGGCCTGATAAGCAGCCAGCGACGAGTTATCCAGGGAGAAGTCGTTGCTGCCAAATTCCTGCTGCAGGTAGGAATCCACGAACGCGCGCTGATCCGCCGGCAGCGCGTCCAGATCAATGCCCACTTCATACAGCAAGTTGCGATCGGCGGCCTGCTCAAAGGTGAGCTGGGCCTGGTTGACGCTCGCCTCCAGGCTGGCGAGCTGTTGCTCGCTGGCGTCGTCGGGCGCCGCCGCCAACTGTTGCTGGGCCGCTTCCAGGTTGATGGCGCTCTGGTCGATCTGGTCGAGCAGCGAGCCAATGCCGGCCAGGCTTTCGTCCAGGGTGACCACCGCGGCGTTGCCCGGACCGGCGGTGCCAAAACGCGCCGCCGCGCTGTCGCTGAGCGCGCCGGCATTGAGGAAGGTGGGCGACACGGTTGCCTCGAAGCGGCCGCTTTGCATCGGCACGCCGGACAGACGCAGGTCGGTGCGCACCTCGGTGAGCTGGCTCAGGCCGGCCTCGCCGGCGCGGTTGCGCAACGCCAGATCGGTGCCGGCGCGGGTCGCCAGCTCATGGTGAAGATCGTCGCGCAAGTCATCGATGCGCTGCTCCCGTTCGGCGCCGGCGGCGCTCGGCGGTGGTGTGACTGGTAACGGCTCCGGATCGCGATGAAAGGCACGACCACCGTCGTAGGCCACGATGCGCTCGCCGGGCTCGGCAGTGCCGGTGTAAACCGGTGCGGCGGCCACCGAGGCAGCGCCGCTGGGGCGCGCGGCGACGCGTTGCTCGGGCACGCTCACCGCGCCCTGGTAGGGCTGCTCCAGATACTCATAGGGCTGATTGCCGCGCGGCTGCCAGCGGCCGCCGCCATTACTCTGGCCGGGCAACCAGACGCCGCTGTCGTTGCTGTCAGCGCCGCTCTCAACGGTGCCGCCGCGACCGCCGCCGGCGGTCAGCGCCAGCCAGCGGCTTTGCGGTTGGCGATCACCGCCATCGCGGAACGGGTTGCGGTTGCGGGCCAGCACCGGTGGCGCGCCGGCCGGGTTGCTGCGCATCTCGGCGTCGCTGGCGCGGGCCGCCAGATCCAGCGCTTCGCGCTTGTCACCCTGGGCACGGGCGGTGCGCGCCGCCAGCAGCAATAATTCGCTGTCTTCCAGCGGCGCCGCTTCGCGCAGCAGTTGTTCGGCCTGATCCGCATCGCCGGCGGCCAGGGCGTTGTCCACCGCCGCGCGGCGCGCGTCCAGGCCGGCGTCCGGGCGCTCCAGCAGATACTGGTAGACCTTGCCGGCCTCCTCATAGAGCTCGCCTTTCTGGTAAACGCGGCCCAGGGCCAGCAGCAGTTTGTTGTCTTCCGGCGCCTGGTTCAGGCCCAGCACCGCTTCGTCGTAGGCCTGCGCCAGTTGGTCACGCTGGCGCAGGCTGTCGATGCGCGCCACGCGCAGATCCCGGCGCACCTGGTCAAGGGCCTGCTGGCTGTCCCTGCTCTCGCCGGCGCGCCGTTCCAGATCGCGAAACAGCCGCTGGGCTTCTTGTTCGCGGCCGGTGCGCGAAAACACCATCACATGGCCAACGTAATCCTCCGCCGGCGCGCTGAGCCCGCCGGCCAGATCGCGGCGCACCATCACCAGCGCCAGGTTGTCCTCGCCCTGATCCACCAGCAGGTTGGCGACCCGGCCCAGGGTCGCCGGCTGTTCCGGCGGGTCGTTGTAGAGCTGGTCGAGCATGGCGTCCACCCGCCAGCGATCGCCACCGGCGAAGGCCCGCTGCAGCGCCTTGACGCGCCGCTCGCGGGCGGCCTGAACCAGCAACCGGCGCGCGTCCTGGTCACGGCTGGCAGAGGGAATACGCTCGATCAGGGTTTGCACCCGCGCCCAATCCTGTTGCTCGCTGGCCAGCAAGGCGGCGGCGAGGAGCCCGTCGGGGCTGGCGTTGGCGCCGGTCAGCGGCGCCAGCATGGCGCGGGCACTGTTGACCTGGCCGCGCGCCTGCATGCGCCGCGCCAGATCCAGGCGCACCCACGGGTCTTGCGGGCTCAGGTCCACCGCTTCGCGCAGCTTGGCTTCGGCGGCGAGCGGCTGGCCGGCGGCGATCAGCCGTTGCGCTTCGGCGCGCAGCGCGTCGCTGCCTTGTTGACGCACATAGCCAAGGCGCTGTTGCTCACTGGCCGGCAGCTTGTTGAACGCCTGCTCGGCGTCGGCGTAGCGCTGCTGGGCCAGCAGCGCGCGCACCAAGCCAGCGCGGGCAGCGCTTTGCGACGGGTTGGCGCTGAGCATGTCGTTATAGAGTGTTTCCGCCACCGCCGGGCGATCCTGGGCGAGCAGAATGTCACCCTGCAGCAGGCGGGCGTCACGGCCGCGGTCGCCACCGGTTTCGGTGAGCGGGCGCACCGCTTGCAGCGCGGCGTCCAGTTGGCCGGCGTCTTTCTGTGCGCGCACCGCCGCCAGGCGGCGGTAAAAACGCGCGCTGTCCAGCGCTTGCCGCCATTGGGCGCCGCTGTCCGGGTCGAGCTTGATGGCGCGCGTCAGCGTGCCCTCGGCCTGTTCAAACTGGCCGGCGCGCAGTTGCAACACACCCAGGCCGCCCAGTGCCTCGGCGTCTTCCGGGTTCTCTTTCAGCGCGTTCTGAAAGGCGTCGCGGGCCTGGCTGTCGCGGTTCTCGGAGAGCGCCGCAAAACCCTTGTCGCGGGCTTCGCGCTGGGTATTGTTGAGGGCGTCCTGGCGGCGCTGCTCAATGTCCGCATCGCCGGGGAACGCGCTCAAATAGTCACTGAACAGGGGCGCGTTAACGGGCCGGGTGGGCAACCACACCAGCGCTTGGCGCCAGGGCCGCACGGCGTCGCCGCCGGGCTGCTTTTTCCACAGCGCTTCAAGCTGCTTGATGCCCTGTTCCCGGGTGGCGTCGCGGAACGTCAGGGTCTCCGCCAGCGCCAGGGCGACGCGACGACTTTGTGGGCGCTGCCGGGCCAGCTCGGTGAGCCCGCGGCGCGCCTGCTCCCAGCGGCCGTCCACGCCGGCCAGAGTCTGGTAATACTCCAGCGCCAGATCCTCCGGTGGGCCATCGCCGCCAAACAGGGCGTCATAGTGGGCAATGGCGGCGCTGGCGCTGCCCGCCTGGGCCAATTCGCGGGCTTCCTGCAGCGCCGCCGGGTCCAGGTCGGTGCGCCGCACGTCGCGGCTGAGGCGCTGCCACTGGGGGCTGTCCGGCGCCGCCGCGCGCAATCGCTCGGCCCACATCTTGCCGGTGTCCGGATCGCTGTCCAGGTGCAGCCGCGCCATCTGGAACAGGGCTTCCGGGTCCTTGGCGTCCACCGCCAGCACCCGTTTGAGGGCGTCCTCGGCGAGGTCGGGGCGGTTGTTTTCGATCCAGAAGCGCGCCTGACGGTAGAGCACGTCGAACGAGCCCTCTTCCGGCTGGGCCGGAATTTCCACGGTTTGCTGCGCCAACAGAGGGGCGCTCAGAGAGCCCGCCATCACGCTCAGCAACAGGGTCAGCGTCGCCTGTCTGTTCATTTCTGACTCCATGAGTCCAGGCGCAAGGCGGCCCGCCGTCTCAACAACGGCAGCATCGTCAGCACCACGATCAGTAACACCAGCAAGACACCGGCCAGCATCAGGAACGGCCGCTGGCCCAATTCCCAGAGCAACGCCGTGTACCAGGGAATATCGCCGTACAGCCTGACTGGCCCGACCTGGTAACCGCTGGTCTCGCCGTCGCGGTCGAGCAACACCAGGTCACCGCGCACCTGAGCGCTGACCTGCGGGTTGCGCAGATCGCCGACCATCACTGGCAAGGCACCGCCGGTCTGCGAAGTCATCATCACCAGCATGCGGTCAGGATTCAACGGCGACGGCCGCGACACCAACGCCAGGTTATTGGTGCGCCCGGTGAGCGCCCTGGCCGCTTCGCGGCGCTGATTGAACGCGGCTCTTTTCGCCAGGTAGACCAGACGCTGCGGCAAATTCATCGGCGTCACCTTGAGACGCTCGTCCTTCACCATGAAGGTGTCGCCATCGAGCCACACCTTGGCGAAGGGATCGTTCAGCGGTATCAGCGCCAGCAGATCCCGATCCCGTAACGCGGCGATGCCGTCATCGCCCAGCGCCACCTGCAAGTGGATGCCCGGATAACCGGTGGCCTCGCCGATGCGCGCCAGCAGCCCCAGAGCGGCGGCCAGCTCATCGTTGGAGGGCTCGGCTTTAAGAACCAACCCGGTGCGTGACAAATCGGCGAACGCGCTGAACGGGTAGCCGGCGGCCACGAAGAACGACAGATTCGGCAGCGTGGCCATATGTTGTGTCTGGCTCAGATCCAGAGTGGAATCGGGAAAAATACGGCTGGTTACGTTTTTGGGCAGCACCGGGTCGCAGTGCTGCTCCAGGGTGTAGCGCAGATTGAAATAAAAACTCAGCCGGTTTTCGCCGTAGATCAGATCCGGTGGCACGGGAATCGCCGCCTCTTCCTGGCGCACCTTGCCTCCCAGCTTGCCCCACAGCCTCTCCAGCAAACCGGCGCGCTCCACCGGGATCGATTTCAGGTAGCGGCCATTCAAGGATACGTCCAACCGCGAGCGTTCGGTGTCCAGCCACTCGCCTTCCGGGAAGCGGTAGCGCACGCGCAGCGGCACGGTGTCGCCGGGCCACAAAAACAGATCCGGCGCAGCGCGGAAGTTCACGTTGATCAGCGCCGGGTACAGGCCGGTGACCTTAAGTTGTTCCGGCGGCGTCAGCTCACCCAGGTCCAGGGGTTTGTCGGTGTTCACCCAGAGCGGCGCGTCGTTGGCCGTGCGCGGCGAGGGCGACACCGGCACTGACGGCATGCGCGCGCCACTCAGGCTGTCCGCCCGCAACGCCAGCCAGCGTGCCGCGTCCACCAGGCCCACCGGCGTTGGCGCCTGGATGATCAGCAGCTTGTAGAGCGGGTCGCGGGGATTGTTGACCATCCGCACGGTGGGGCTGTCGACCGGCTCCAGAGTCAGGCCCGGCAGGGTCTGCGAATTGGTGATAAAGACCACCGCATTGCGCGCCGGCAACTCGTTTCTGAACACCTGGAAACCGACGCCCCGGTAACGCGCTTTGATGCCGAACCAGGTGGCGGTGATGGCGGCCGCCTGCACCGCATCGCGGCCCGGGGCGCCGGCGAACACCACACGCAGCCCCGCCGGCCGCGATGACGCCGTGTCGAAAAATGGCGAAGGCAAAGCGCTCAGTTGGTTGGCCACCGGCAGGCGCCGCACCGCCATATCCAGATGTGACTTGCCATCGATGACCGCTCGCACGCGATCATCCAGAGGATTGGGACAGGCGCGGTCGGCCAGCCCGGTGAGCCGGAAGTTGATCTGGTTGTGGGTCACCAGATAGGCCGGGTTGATATCAAAACTGTACTCGTGAACGGTTTCGTCCTGGCCTTGCAAAGGCAGGGTGCGCACCGGCTCGCCGTTGATCTCCACTACCACCTGGCCGGTGCCTTCCAGCAGGTCCGGGCCGTGGGAAATCAATACCGTCATGCGCGCGGCGGTGACCACCTCGTCCTGGCGCAACGACACCGCCACACCGGACTGCGCGCCGTCACCGCGCAACAGCAGGCCTTCCCGGCGTCCCAGTTGCTCCAGGCTGACCACCTCGCTGAGCACCTGGCCATTGTCGTTGGCCGCCGGGCTGTGGCTTTCGTTGCCCACGGTGTTGGTCGCGGGCGTATCCAGAGAAGGCGCTTGCGCCTCGGCGCCAAACGCCGGCCTCAGGGCCAGCGCCATCAGCAGCACCGCCAGCACCGCCAGGAAAATCCAGATGGTGTTCACCGACCAGAAACGATCACGACGCTGATTGCGGCTGGCTTCGCGGGATCGCCGGTCAAGGCGGATCCAGCGCCAGAAAAACAGGCTCAAGCCAACCCGCAACACCATGCGGAACGAATGCACCGGGCGGTCGCCGGGGTGTTCGTGATCCGGCAGCCAGGCGTCGGCGCGGCCCATCACAATGCGCACCAGCGCGCGGCGTTGGTTGATGGTCAGCAAACCGAAGCGCAAACGCAGATCCATGTCGTCCACGCGCACATCGGCGGCGGGCAGCACCACGCGCTGGTCGTCCATCTGAATTTCCACGTCTTCCACCGGCGCCGACAACGGACCTTTCAGCGGGTTGGCGACCCGCGCGCCACTCATGGACAGATCCCGGGTGCGTGCCCTGAGAACGTGGCCATCGGCCAGATACACCGACACCGGCAAATCCAGCTCCACGCGCACCCGGTCGCGGCGCTGACGGCGCTCGCGCGCCACGCCAATGGCGCCCAGCAAGGTGACCAGACTGAACCCGGCCCAGAACAGATTGAGCGCCATCACGTCCCGTTCCACGCCGTAAAAGTCGTTCCAGAAGTAACGCACCCCGCCCCAACCCAGCGCCGCGATCAACAGAAAGGCGACGATCAGATGAGGCTTCACCGATTGCACATCGAAGAAGCCGCGCGCCAGCATGCCGCCTTTCTCGGTGACATTGAATTTACCCCGGCGCGGGTCCCACAGGGTCATCAGGGTGGGCTTGATCAGATGGAACGCCAACACCGATTCGTAGACCTCCGCCCAGAACGTGTAGCGATAACGACCGTTAAGGCGGGCGTTGGTATAGACGGCGTGGAACAGGTGCGGCAGCGCGTAGGCGAAGATCATCTGCGCCGACGACGCGATGATGTTCTGCCCCAGCAGCAAGTACGCCAGCGGCGCGGTGATGAACACCACCCGGGGCAAGGCGAACTGGAAATGCAGCATGGCGTTCAGGTAGCACAGCCGCTGCGGGAACGACAGCCCACGCCCGAACAGTGGATTGTCGATGCGCAGAATCTGCGTCATGCCGCGCGCCCAGCGGGCGCGCTGACCAATGTGCAGCGACAGGCGCTCGGTGGCCAGCCCGGCGGCCAGATTCATGCCCAGAAAGGCAGTGTTCCAACCCAGCCGCTGCAGGCGCAGCGCGGTGTGCGCGTCTTCGGTAACCGTTTCCACGGCGAAACCGTTGGTCTCTTCCAGTGCGCTGCGGCGAATCACCGCGCAGGAGCCACAAAAGAAAGTGGCGTTCCAGAAATCGTTGCCCTTTTGCACCGGCCCGTAGAACAGCTCGCCTTCGCGGGGCAGCTCTTCATTGACGCCCAGGTTGCGCTCAAACGGGTCCAGCGAATAAAAGTAATGAGGAGTCTGCAGCATCGCCAGGCGCGGGTCGGTGAGAAAGCCGCCCACCGTGGCTTGCAGAAAACCGACCGTGGGCACGTGGTCGCAATCGAACACGCAGATCAACTCGCCCTCGGTCTGGCGCAGCGCGTTGTTCAGATTGCCGGCCTTGGCGTGCAGGTTGTCGTCACGGGTGATGTAACCCACGCCTGCGCGGCTGGCGAAGGCGGCGAACTCCGGGCGGCGGCCGTCATCGAGCAGATAAACGTTGAAGCGGTCCGCCGGGTAGGCGAGATTCTGCGCCGCCAGCACCGTGTCGGTGACCACATCCAGGCTTTCGTTGTAGGTGGGAATGTAGACATCCACCGTCGGCCACAGGGCGGTGTCCTCCGGCAACGGCGTGATCTTGCGTTCCAGCGGCCAGATCGTTTGCAAATAGCCCAGCACCATGATCAGCCAAGCGTACACCTCGGCGATGAACAGGCCATAGCCAAGCGCGTATTCCAGGCCGCTGTTGAACACCAGGGTCTCGGTGGCGCGCCAGTACAGATAGCGGGTCGACACCACCATCGAGATCAACACCAGCCACAGCGACACCAGCCGCGATTGCGGACGCAGACGGTTGAGCAGCCACATCATCGCCACGCCGGCGATCCCCAGCGCCGCCTGATAGCGCGCCTCCATGGGCGTGACCACGAACAGCGCCAACGGCGGCAGCGCCAGCAAAACGACCAAAGCCAGCAGCCAGCGTCCACGGCGCAGGGAATCGGTTGGTTGAGTCATTGATTATTCTTCCGAACCTGAAGCGCGTCGGGGCAGTCAACCAGACGCGGAAGGGTAGGACAACTCTATGCCGCTGTTTTGCATCTCGGCCAGAGCACCCAGCACTTTACGACCACACACCTGCAAATCCCGAGCGGCACGGGCGCCCGGTGCGTAGTCAAACACCGATCTCTGCGAGGCATTGGCTTCCGGCACCGCCTCATCCCGATAGATCAGAGCCAGCACTTCATCGCCATAGCGGCGCTGCATGAAATCAACGATGTCGCTGTTCAGCCGGCGGCGCGGGTCCACTTGATTGATGACAAAAAAGTGCCGGCTGTCCGGCGGTGTCTGCTCCGGGTAAAGACGGCCCTGATCGATGCGCGGCAGCAACGCCGCCGAGGCGGCGTCCGGCATCAGCACGGTCAAGCGCAGTTGCGCCAGGCTCGCCACCGCGTTCAGCTCCACCGAAGGCCCGGGCGGCAGATCGGCGATCACGATGGTGCCCGGCTCGGCGATCAACGGCGCCAGGCGGGTGGCGAGAAAATCCCGCTCGCGCAGCGCCGCGTCAAAGGCCTGGCGCTGGGCCGCGGTGACATCGCCGTAAGGCAGCAACCGCACCCCTCCGGGGGCGGTCAACACCAGATGGCTCCAGTCGTCATGGGAGAGCGCGCCGCTGACAAACCCGCGCAGGTCACTCAGCGGCATACCAAAATGCAGGCGAAGAGCGTTCTGGATGTCGAAGTCGATGACCACGACCTGAAACCCCAGCGCTCTCATACCATGCGCCAGACCAGCCACCAGGGAGGTTTTGCCCACCCCCCCCTTCGGCGACGCCACACAAACCAAAGCCATTCACCGCTCCCCGGAAGAATCATCGCCTTTATTGCCGGCAATATCCTTCAACAGCGACTTCAAAGAGGCCTGCGGCGCGCCGGTGCCCGCCGGTGTGTGCTCGGCCCGCTCCGCGTTGGCCGCCGGTGGTGCTGTCCAACGATCCATGGCCGGGCTGGCGGGCTCCCGGCCAGTGAATGGGCGCCCCGGCTGTTTGGCTCCATCCGCTCGGGCGGTATTGAAGCCTCGGCTGAAAAAAGCGGGGGCGCCAAAGCGCTCCTGGCGCTGAGATTCCATCGACTCGGTGCGTACCGCGCGATCCGGTATCAATTCGCCGGGCTCGGCAAATCCACCTAACACGGCGTGTGGCACTGGCGGAATTTCCGGGGCGCTCCAATCCGCCGGGCTCGCGCCATCCGCGTCACGGCTAGCCAACTGGTTGAGTAATTGCCACGGGTACTTCCCTTCCTGGCCTCCGGCCTGAAAAGAAGTTCTTAGTTCAAAATCCGCCTGGCCTGCCTTGGCTCGAAAGCGGCTGTCTTCTTCATACTTTTTCATTAGCAGCCCGCCAGTGATTTTAAGCTCAAAGTGTGATCTTAAGCACATTTTTTAGCTATAAGCGCAGCCTACCTAAATTCCTTTTCTCTGTACACAGTTTAACCAGGTGTCACTTAAAAATAACAAACTTGCTTACAGTCGTTTACATAAGTCTTTGAAAAAAAATGAAATTGGAGCCATTCGCTCTCAACAAGGCGACATTGTGTTTTCGACTCTTCAGGGATCTGCAAACAAGAATGATGTCGCTTCAAACTAATATTATCGGACCAATTTAATACTAATAAATATGCAATAGATGATTTGACGTAATTACATTAGAGCATGCAGTGTCAAGGGGGGATGAATGGGAGAGGAGGCACTGTTCAGTGTTCAGTGTTCAGTGTTCAGTGTTCAGTGAAGCGTGCCAGGGGAGACGACGGCGGCGCTGGGGGTGTTGTCTTCGATTTCATCCAGGTCATCCAGGGTAACCTGGGCGGCCTCGTCTGGCGTGGCGCGGCGTTGGGCTTCCTGCCGGGCATCCGGTTCGTCCGCCTCGCTTTGCTCGCCATGCTCCTTCTCCGGCTGATAACCGTTGACGTAAGAGCGCAACAGCGCTTTCAGGGCTTCAACCTCACCACCCCGGGCCAGCGCATGACGAAAAGCGTCCAGCGCGTCGAGCACTTCCGGGGCCGGCAGTTGCTCTTCGTGGGCCTGCATGATCATTTCATGTTCGGTACGCACGCTGGCGTCGCCGATCAACAGTTCTTCGTAGAGCTTCTCGCCGGGGCGCAACCCGGTAAAGTTGATCGCCACATCGCCGTCCGGGTTGTTGTCATCGCGCACCGTCAGGCCCATCAGCCGGATCATGGTGCGGGCCAGATCAACAATGCGTACCGGCTCACCCATGTCGAGCAGGAACACTTCACCGCCCTCCGCCATGGCACCAGCCTGAATCACCAACTGAGCGGCCTCGGGGATGGTCATGAAATAGCGGATCACATCGGGGTCGGTGACGGTCACCGGGCCGCCTCGGCGAATCTGGTCGCGGAACAACGGCACCACCGAGCCCGATGAGCCCAGCACGTTGCCGAACCGCACCATGGAAAACACCGTCTCGCTGCCGCGTTCGGCAATCGCTTGCAGCACCATTTCCGCGAAGCGCTTGGTGGCGCCCATCACATTGGTGGGCCGCACCGCCTTGTCCGTGGAAATCAGGATGAAATGCTTCACCCCCGCCGCTTCGGCGCCCTTGGCGGCGGCCAGCGTGCCGATAATGTTATTGCGCACCCCAGAGGCCGGGTTGGCTTCCACGATCGGCACATGCTTGTAGGCGGCGGCGTGGTAGAGCGTGTCCACCCCGCTCTCTTCGCACACCCGCTTCACGTAGCCCCGGTTGATCACCGAGCCCAGCCGGGCCACCAGTTCAATGGGCGCTTCCGCCTCTTTGATCAGCGTGCGGATTTCCCGCTCAATCGCGTACAGGCCCACCTCGCTTTGCTCCAGCAACACCAGACGCGTCGGCGCCAGCTTGATGATCTGCCGGCACAGCTCCGAACCGATCGAACCGCCGGCGCCGGTCACCAGAACGCTCTTGCCGGTGATGCAGCGGCTGAGCAGATCCTCGCGGGGCGGCACCGTATCGCGGCCCAGCAGGTCCTCGATCTCAATGTCCTGGATGTCCACCAACCGCGCACGGCCACTGGCAATATCCGCGAATGCCGGCACCGTCTGCACGCGAACGTCCAGATCCTCGAGCCAGTTCACCAGCTCCATGCGGCGGCTGCGCGGCATCGCCGGCATCGCCAGCAAGACCGTGTGCAGGCGCCCTTCCTGCACCGCCGTTTTCAGCTCTTCGCGGTCCACCACCGGCACGCCGCCCAGCAAGGTGCCCTGTTTGCCCGGGTCGTCGTCCACCACCAGCACCGGCGTCAGCTCGCGGCCGGCCTCCAGCGCCGCCACCAACTGCGCCCCGGAACCGCCAGCGCCATACACCGCCACCGCTTCGGTATCCGGAAAGCCCGACATCACCCGAAACAGAAAACGGCGCACCATGAAGCGGCTGGCGCCAAAATAGAACAGGCCCATCAGCCAGAAAATCAGGAAGATCGAACGGGGCACATCCGCGGGCGCCATGTAGGAAAGCGCCGCCAGCGACATCACCGACGCACTGACCCCCAGGCCGATCGACCAGGCGGCCTCGGTACCCAGATAGCGCACGATGGAGCGGTAAAAACCAAACGCATAGAGACTGATCAGGGTGGTGACGATGGCGCCACCGAACAACCAGGGGTCCAGAATCACCGGATCAGTGGAACTGAAACGCAGCGCATAGGCACACCACAACAACACCGGAATGGCCACGGCATCGGCGAGCAGCATAATGATGCGCTTATGCCACCTGGAGAAACCCAGAACCCAAGTGACCCAGCGCTGAATGGACTTTAACGCCATAGTAAGAACCTTATCGTTCTTGTAGCCAGCGGGGCACCAAGGTGGGACCCGTTACGCTTATACCAGTTCAATGCAACGCAAGAGTATAGATTCATATGCCCCTCCTGCCCGCCCACTCCTGCCCCTTTACACGAAATTTTGCAAACTGGCGCCCACCGAGTAACGCGCCGGCTAAACCAATGCAAAATGGCACCAACATGGACAACGTAACGCAACGTGGGCATACCAACGGAGACAAAATACAAATTGAGACTCACGTACCTGAATGGCAGGCTGAACAGGTCGGACAACGGAACGGTAGCAACAAGGACGTGGCCGATGGACGACGCCGACAGACACTCTTCTTCACTCTCCATTTATCTTGCTCGCGCCTTCTCTGAAGGCGCTTTTTGTTGGTGTTCAGTGTTCAGTTGCGGGGGAATGGAGAGGTAGCGCGGGAGTCTTTGGTCAACCCATGTTGCTCGCCAGGCGGAGCGCCGCCCGGTCTCTCCTACAAGACGTAAACAATTTTCTCGCAAATGTTTGTTGAGGACAGCGTCACAAAGGCGCAAGATCCAGGTGTCTTGCAGCGGAAATTCATCAACATGGACGTGGCCAATGCAAGGCAACTGATGGACAGTCTCCTAACTCTTCATCACGGTAAATCAGGGCGCCTCTTCGGAGGCGCCCTTTTTATTGGGCGCGGAAACAGGGAACAGGCAGGCTCGCGCCGGGGTTGGATTCCGGTGTGGGAGCGGCTCTTGACCGCGAATCGGCTTTGCCAGGCCAGTCCTCGCCTTTCAGGCTCGGTTCGCGGTCGGGGACCGCTCCCACGGCGGC
>TARA_R110001606_G_scaffold93488_1_pt1 | contig 15823 bp, 17 predicted proteins | sample TARA_R110001606 | Tara Oceans TARA_R110001606 (sample SAMEA4398315) | marine metagenome | biome: Polar Biome; feature: [SRF] surface water layer (ENVO:00010504); material: water (ENVO:00002006), including particulate matter (ENVO:01000060) such as... | depth 5 m | reverse complement strand
ATATTGGCGCGCTTTACTAAGGCTTCGGCTTTATCATCATCACTCATAGAACGGATTTGAAATGTCGTACCCCATTTTAATCGTGACTCAAGATCCGGCAAGTTAATGTTAAGCATGTCTGGTAACAGATCCGCTGTCACTACTAAGCATTTACCCGGTTCGTTAAAACGGTTAAAAAAATTAAACAACGCTTTTTCCCACGCATCGTTACCAGCTACTAAGTGCACATCATCAATACACAACACATCAAGCGCGTCTAAGCCATCGAGCACCATAGGGCCAAAATCAATCACTTCGCGCATTGATAGCAGCATAGTCGATAAGCCATGCTCTTGGGCATGAATACAGGTTGCATACAGTAAATGTGATTTACCCGAATCTCCTAAACCACATAAATATGTATATTGAAAAGTGGTTGCTAAACTTTTAAAAGCATTTTTTAAATGACTCACTTCCAGTGAATTTTCACCACCAAAATAAGATGCAAAGGTTTCATCATCCGGCAACGTTACCGGTAATGCCATTTGCACCGGCTCAATTGTCTGCATTACAAACCAACCCATTGATATTCTAAATCGTCTTGCGCTACTACGGGATAAAATGCACGAGGATCAACAAATGGTTGAAAAGCACGGTCGAGCTCTAAGGCTTTTTGTAAATCATGCATACTACCAGTGTGATTGATCGCAAAACTAACTACATCAGCAGTACGAGAACGAATTGTCACTTGGGTAACTACGCTTAAGCTCTGAAGCTGACGTTTAGCCAACTCAATATCGACAAAGTTAGTGGTGCCTTTTAATTTAAATACCGCTTGGGCAAGCTGCGTTGTAGAATTTGGATCAACCGCATATTCATTGGCCAAGCCAGCTGCTAAGCTGTCGATCATTAAGGCTATGGCTTGTTGTTTATCACCGCTTACTCTATTTGCTTCAAACAGCTCATCATTAGTAAAGCGCCAATCCAACAACCAAATCTCGCTGTCAGGTTGTTTGTATAAACGCGCGGTAATACTGCGTTCTGCACTATAACGGCTTGATGCCTGTTCGACTGGCGAGGAGAAATTACCCCACACCTCAGGTATTCCCACTAATGCACGGTCTTGTAAATCAAGCAACGGTACCACGACTGGCAAGCCACGTCGCGCTGCGGTGCTATAAATTAGTTGCTCTAGCTGCGGATAACTTTCTTGGGTAACAAGTTCACGACGCCAGTTATCTTCAATGGCAAGCCAAATAGCCACCAGCGGGCGACGCGTACCCCACAATGGTAAATTAAGCTCTTTGACGAGTGCATTAATTTTATTTGCTTCAAATTTAACCACGAGATTAAGTTGACCATTGGCTTTTTCGTCGTATTCAAATTTGAGCATGTAATCTGATATATCTTTACTACGTTGCTGAGCGATTGGATTTTGATCCGCATTCGGATCGCCACTAACCTTAACCAGTACATTGAGCAACGCCTCTCGGCTGGCGCTGAGTCGAGCATCGCGAGATTTGTCAGATACTTTTAATACGTCCTGATATAGATCAGTAACTTCAACCGCAGTCGCAGTAAAACTTAGGAAAATGATGATAATAGCAATAAATAATCTAGACACAGGGCATTAGTTCTTGGTTTTAAACTGTTTTGATCCTAATTCAAAGCACCCAACAAAGCAAAAATATATTTGTTAAAACCCACTTACAAATAAGTGCTTGTGATCAGTGCATAGAAGCTTCCTGCTACATGCTCCTCAAAGATCTAAATTAGCTTGCGTATTAGTAATCAGTTTATGCTTTATCGCCAGTGCTAACAATCTCTTAATTGTGCTTAACCATCCCAAATTGGTTTCTAACCCTTTCAAAAACAATTACCATTGCGCATTCTATTACAGCAACTAACGGATGCTTACATGCTCGACTTCGCAGTCCTGGGGGTATTTATACCCACCTTCTTTTTTGTCTCTATTACACCTGGGATGTGTATGACTTTAGCCATGACCTTAGGAATGAGTATTGGCGTGCGCAGAACTATGTGGATGATGATTGGCGAATTACTTGGCGTTGCTATTGTGGCTGTTGCAGCAGTCGCAGGGGTGGCAAGTATCATGCTCAACTACCCGACACTTTTTAGCGTATTAAAATGGCTCGGTGCAGGTTATTTAGTCTATATTGGGGTTGCAATGTGGCGAGCAAAAGCAACCATCAAATTAGGCGCAGACAGTAAATTAAAAGTATCTCGCCAAGCGCTATTCTCACAAGGGTTTATCACCGCGATTGCCAACCCTAAAGGCTGGGCGTTTATGATTTCCCTGCTACCGCCGTTTATAAATATTGACTACGCGATTGCGCCACAATTGAGTGTGTTAGTCGCCATCATTATGCTCAGCGAGTTCACTTGCATGATGCTCTATGCCACTGGCGGTAAAAGTTTACGGCTGTTTTTAAACCAAGGTGACAATATCAAGTGGATGAACCGCATCGCTGGCAGTTTGATGGTTGGCGTTGGAGTATGGTTAGCGCTTAGCTGAGTCGCTTTATTTTAGAGCGACTATAAAAAAGCCTGCAAATGCAGGCTTTTCGCTTTCAAAGAATTTATTTACTTAACTGCAAAGCTAATTTTGACTAACCACTCGTCGGCCACTAAATGCATGCATTAATGTCATGCCATCGAGCAAATCAAGTTCGCCACCGACCGGAATACCATGGGCTATCCGCGATGCATCAACTTTATAACGGTGACAAAGCTGGGCAATATAATGCGCTGTAGTTTCCCCTTCAACTGTAGGGTTGGTCGCTAATATAACCTCGTTTATCCCACCTTGTTGCAACTTACTTTCAAGAATATCAAGGCCAATTTCATTTGGACCAATACCATCGATAGGTGATAAATGTCCCATCAATACAAAGTACAAACCTTTATACTGGCCAGTTTGTTCAATCGCCAACACATCGGTAGGTGATTCAACCACACATAAAATTCCGCTATCTTGACGTTTGGGGCTTAAACAGATTTCACACTGCGGCTGCTCTGCAAAAGTACGACACGATTGACAGTGTCCAATAGCAGTCATCGCTTTGGTAAGTGCATTACCAAGCTGAGTGCCCCCCTTACGGTCACGCTCAAGCAAATGGAACGCGATGCGCTGCGCTGACTTTGGGCCTATGCCCGGCTGACAGCGCAATGCTTCAATTAGCTGGTTTAAACTCTCTGAAAGCTGCATATTTTATCTTAAAATGGCATTTTCATACCTGGTGGTAATTGCATACCGCCAGTTACTTTACCCATGCGCTCTTGTGTTTCTTCTGCTACACGGCGAACTGCGTCATTACACGCAGCGGCAAGTAAGTCTTCAATAAGATCTTTTTCGTCTTCCATTAAACTTTCATCAAGTTCAACACGTCGAACATTATGGTTTCCAAGCATGGTTACTTTAACTAAACCAGCACCTGCTTCACCAACCACTTCTAAGCTAGCAATTTCGTCTTGGGCTTTTTGCATGCGCTCTTGCATTTGCTGCGCTTGCTTCATCATGTTACCCATTCCACCTTTAAACATAACTTTCTCTCTTTCTATTTCTAATTGCCATGAAGATAAGGGCTATTGCAGTGAATTACAATGCCTGAATACTGTTTTCATCGATAATTGCAGAAAATAGCTGCTGTAACTGTACGATATTTTCATCACCGTTGATCACATCAATTGCTTGCTGATGGCGCCCTGCATCAATCTTTTGCTGAATTAAGTAAGGCGAATCTATCACCCCAGGGGCAAAATTGATTGTCAGCTCAACATTATACCCGTAAATACTGGCCAGCGCCGCACTAAGCTTTTGCCTTAACATCGGGGTATCGAGATGTTTTTGCGATTCATCCACTTCTAAGTGCAGCTGTTGTTGTTGCTTTGAATAAATTGAATGCAAAGCAAATTGACGCATCCGCCCGCCAAGTCCCATCCGCTTAATTAAGTATGCCCACTCATCTTGTTGATGTGCAAAACGAATATCGCTGATCGGGCTTTGAAAATCATCCGGTATTTGAATATTTATTTCAGGCTCAGGTGCAGCAACTACTTTTTGTGGATTAATTTGCTCTAGCAATTCCGGTGCTAAATTCTCAGTAATAGTCTGATGTTTTTCTTTAAAGTCAGGTTTCACACGCTTATTTGGGGCGATATTCGGCGTGTAACCATCAGTCTCAGGCTGACTACTTGCCCCCGTTATCTGGGGCTGTGACTTTTTTACCGCAGTACCGCGCTCAACCGCAGCTGGTTTATTCGTTGATGGCGCCACAGATGTTTTACCACCAGAGAGCGTACCTGCACCAGAAATATTTCTATCTCGTAAAATACGTGCAATTGCGGACTGCGCTTGTGCTTCTTTTTGGCTAATATCTGTGGTATCTGAATAGTCAGAGAATGAGCTGTTATTTTGTGCTGGAGCGGTTTGCTCTGCGCTATATTGATGCTCAGGCAAAGATTGTTCTGGCGCATGCTCAAAGCCACTATGAAAGCCCTGCTCCACTGCGTTATTCATTACCTCATCATATTGGGATACTAGTTGTTGCTCAAGCTCAGCATCTGAATCATGCTCATTACCATGCGCGGCTTCGTGCATAATTCCCGAATTTGTATGTGGTGCTGTGGTCACAGTTGGCTGCGTATCGACAGGTGCAATTTGCTCACTGGTTACAGAGTGTTCAGTTGTTGCAACGGCTTGTTCAGGCGCACTCACGGTCGTTTGTAGCGGTGCAGCTTGAGGCAATGATACTTGGTTATCAACAGGCTGTGGTGTTGCAGGCTTATTTTTATTGAGAATATCTCTCAATGCTGCTGAGCGAGACCGGTTGTTATCGGCCGCTGGCGCAGTACTTGCAAGCATTTGGCTATCAACTGGTTGAAATGCCAGTAAGCGCAGCATAACCATTTCAAAACCTAAACGAGGCTCTGGCGCCCATTGTAAGTCTTTTTTGCCATTAAGCAGTAATTGATAATAAATTTGGATTTGTTGTGAATCGCAGCTCTTTGCTACTTCATTAATAAACTCGCGATTATATTCATCTAACTTGGCGGCATCGGGCACTAATTGGGTTAATTGTGCTAAATGTGTAAGGCCAATTAGATCATCTAACAAAGCAATATAATTTGGGTTTTGGGTGGCAACTTGCTCGATTTGCGCCATCAATGCATGGCCGTCTTGGGCTAATAATGCAACCAGCAAGTGCTGGCTATAATGGTTGTCCATCAACCCTAGCATTGCTTGCACCGCTTGATGCTTAATATCACCATTCGTTTGAGCAATCGCTTGATCAGTTAAACTCAACGCATCACGCATACTGCCATCAGCCGCTTTGGCGATAATTTGCAGGGCTTGAGTTTCAAAACTTAATTTTTCTTCGCCTAACACATATTCAAGTTGTTGGAGTATTTCAGGTTGCGATAACGCATTAAGATTAAACTGCAAACAACGCGATAAAATGGTGACAGGCAGTTTCTGTGGATCCGTCGTCGCTAATAAAAACTTAACGTGCTCAGGCGGCTCTTCCAAGGTTTTTAATAATGCATTGAAACTATGCTTTGAAAGCATGTGTACTTCATCGATCAGGTACACTTTGTAGCGACCGCGAGTTGGCGCGTACTGCACGTTATCCAATATCTCACGGGTATCTTCAACTTTAGTGCGCGATGCTGCATCTATTTCAAGTAAGTCAATATAACGACCAGTTTCGATATCTATACAGCTGCTACACTTGCCACACGGTTGCGCCGAAATGCCTTCATCACAATTTAAGCTTTTTGCAAAAATACGTGCGATGGTGGTTTTACCCACCCCGCGAGTCCCAGTGAACAAATAAGCGTGATGCAGTCTGTTTTGTGTTAAAGCATTAATAAGCGCTTGTTTCACATGGGACTGACCGACCAATTCATGAAAGGTCTGTGGACGCCATTTTCTCGCTAGGACTTGATAACTCATTAATTATTCGCCTTCGAATTCAACCAATTTTAGGATTTTAATCCCCATTTTTGCAATGCGTTGCTCGCCACCAAGTTCTGGTAAAGAGACTACAAATGCTGCATCTGTCGCATGACCACCCAGCTTATTGACTAATTTAGCGGTCGCTTCAATGGTACCGCCGGTTGCTAATAAGTCATCGACTAAAAGCACTTTGTCACCTGGGACAATGGCATCTATATGCAGCTCTAATACATCTTCACCATATTCTAGCTGGTAATCTTGAGAGATCACTGCACGTGGCAGTTTGCCCGGTTTACGCACTGGAATAAAAGGAATACCTAATGCATATGAAAGCGGCGCACCGAAGATAAAACCACGTGATTCAGTACCTATAATCTTGGTAAAACCTTGATCTTTATAAGCTGAAATAAATGCATTAATTGTTGCTTGAAATGCAGCGGGATTAGCCATTAGCGTAGTTACATCACGGAACATAATGCCTGCTTTAGGGTAATCTGCAATAGTAGTTATGCTATCTTTAATGATAGATGGAGTTACTTGAGTCATAATTTAAACTGTTTTATCTGTAATATTACAAAGCAGACAATTATAACATCACAAAAATGAGTTGTCGGTAAGAAGTTAAATAATTAAGTAATAAGACTGTATTATATACAGCCTTATTATAATTTAGCAGTGCTAAATTAAGAGACTGTGGTGATCCAGCCTAGGATTGCATTTAAACAGCCGATTCCTGCAAACACAGCTAAGAACGCAAGAAAATACATTGCATTAAACGGATCTTTAAAATCTTTATCTTCTGACATAGGTACTACCTTTTATTAAGCGCGACGAATTAAGGCGCACATAATAGACGATGTAAAATAATCAATAAAGACTTTAAGGGTGATTTTTTGTCACGATAACGCCACGTTCCGCCATTGCATGTAATGTTACTGTAGCACCTTGAACAAGCTGTTCTGTAGTAAATTGCGGCGCTTGTAAAGCAACTTGCTCCACCAACGAAGCTAATTTGATACTCGGTGTTGTGTCTATAATTGCCAGTAATAATGCGGTCATTGCATTGGTAGCAAGAAATTGTACTTCGTCATCGGTATCGCGATACACCACAAAATAATGAGGCTGTTCACTAGGCTGCTGTGGTTGAAAATCAACACTGATATGCTGTACAGCAAACTGATAACTTAAATTTCGCGCGCAACTACTCATATAAAGAGGCACATTACTCAGCGGTGCATTAATGATGCAATCAGTTGGATCCGCATGCGCAACCGAGACATCAAGCTCAATCCATTCATAATGAGCAAGTTCAAGCATAAAGGGGGGATCAATTTCTTGCAATTGGTAATCACTACTTAAATACGCAATAAACTCACTAGCAATATCCAAAAAATAAGGTGATTGACAATCGTGTTCAGCAAAAAATTGGCGAACTAATCTTAACCAATTGTTATCGCTGTAGAGTGTTTTCAGAACCGGAAATGCTGAGGAAATAAAGCCATTGATATTATTGAAAAATAAATCACGGTAGATCGCCATACGACGCTCTTCAATGTCATCGGGCTTTGGTTGTGTATCTGGCGCTCGAATATGCGCCATAAACGCTTGTTGGGTTTCAATAAAATTCATATCAGGCACTTTCTTTACGCTGTATTATTGCGTGCTTGGCTTGTAGTTGATGAATTATATCCAGCTCTTTGGTAAGCTCAGCGATAGCTGGAATATTAAAATCACGTTCCAATAAAGTCGCAAACACTCCATGATGTTGATAAGCACGATCAAGTAATTGCCAAACAGGGTCAATCACGTCAGCGCCGTGAGTATCAATAAGTAAATCATCCGCCTCATTGAAATGCCCTGCGACATGACCATACGCTATACGTTGCGATGGCAAGCTAGCTAGAAAATGTTCTGCATCATAACCATGATTTATCGAATTCACATAAATATTATTTACATCGAGTAATAACTTACAATCAGCTTGCTGTAATATTTCAGTGGTAAATTCTAACTCGCTCATTTGCTGACCAGGTGCGGCATAATAAGACACATTTTCGATAGCTATTTGCTGCTCGAGAATATCTTGCACCTGTTTTATCCGCCCAACAACATGGGCAATCGCAGCTTCAGTAAATGGGATCGGCATCAGATCATACATGTGGCCGCTGCCGGAACAATAACTAAGGTGCTCACTAAAAAGCTTAACATTATGTGCTTTGAAAAAGACTTTTAATGCTTTAACAAATTCAATATCTAACGGTTCAGGAGAGCCGATGGATAATGACAAGCCATGACAAACAAAATTATTTGTATCGGTCAGTGACTTAAACTGCTTAGCAAAGCGACCACCGAGTTTTAACCAGTTCTCAGGCGCCACTTCCATAAAATCAATTTGCTTTGGTATCTGCATCAGCAATTCATCGAGCATTTCTCTACGCAGCCCAAGCCCTACCATGCCAAATTCACTGTTACTAGATACAGTCATATCAACTCCTTCATTTAAAAGGGCCACAATGCGGCCCTTTTATAAACATACTACTTAGCTAAAGTGCAGGTTACTTAACTTATCTAATTAATGGCTACCGCATTTGCCTTCTTTTTTAGCTTTAGCATCGCCGCCGCATTTGCCTTCGCCGCACTTTCCTTCTTTTTTAGCTTTGTCATGTTTAGCATCGCCACCGCATTTGCCTTCGCCGCACTTGCCTTCTTTTTTAGCTTTGTCGTGTTTGGCATCGCCACCACATTTGCCTTCGCCGCACTTACCTTCTTTTTTAGCTTTGTCGTCTTTAGTTTTAGCATCTCCACCGCATTTACCTTCGCCACATTTTCCTTCTGTCGCGTCGACTTGGTAGCCCGTTACCATTTGTTGAAATTCAAACGGATTCGCTTGAACATCTGCAGAAATAAAACTTGTGCTACCTACTACTACCGCGCCTAATGTTAACGCGATTGAATTTTTTTTAAGTGTATTCATTTTATGACTCTCTCTAAACATACAAAGGTTGTACTAAGTAGACCTTGCTACAAAAATAATATTTCATTTAATCACATATTTTTATTTATTATTGATGATAACGCTACAAAGGAGTACAAAACTGGAGTTAACTATGGGAGTAAAATTGGCATTTATCAATGTTACAGGTAAAATACGCCTCCTTATGTAAAGTCAAAGTGCCCCTATCATGAAATTAGTTTTAGCGCCTATGGAAGGGGTTGTCGATTTTAAAATGCGTCAACTACTCACCGAAATTGGCGGTTTTGATTTATGCGTCACTGAATTTGTTCGTATTATTGATGCCTGCCTGCCTGATAAAGTATTTCATCGCTATTGCCCAGAGCTAAATAATAACGGTTTCACTCGTTCAGGCACTCCTGTGCGTATCCAATTACTTGGCCAAGTTGCACACGCATTGGCTGAAAACGCAATCAAGGTAATAGAGCTTGGCTCTCACGGCGTTGATCTTAATTTTGGTTGCCCTGCTAAAACAGTCAATCGCAGTAAAGGCGGCGCCGTACTACTAAAAGATCCTGAACACATGTATGAAATCATTAAAGCAGTCCGTGATGCCGTGCCAAGCGAGCATCAAGTAAGCGCTAAAATTCGTTTAGGTTTTGATGATGACAGTAACAGTCAAGAAATTGTTGATGCCGTTGTCAGTGCCGGTGCCAATAGTATTGCCATACATGCCCGTACAAAGCGAGACGGTTATAACCCGCCCGCTTACTGGGAGAAGATTCCACCACTGATCAAAGATAAAAACATCGCCGTGGTCGCAAATGGTGAAATTTGGCAAGTAGAAGATGCACTACTTTGCCAGCAACGTAGTGGTTGCACAGACTTAATGCTTGGTCGCGGTGCATTATCGCATCCTGATTTAGCACGTAAAATAAAAGCACACTTTAATGATGAGCACTATGATGGCCTGCAGTGGGAGCATATTCTCTATCATCTGATCCATTCAGCCATACATCATGACCCAGCGAAAGATGAAAAGTATTTTGCTTCTCGTACTAAACAGTGGCTAGGCTATTTAAAGCGCCAATATAGCCAGGCCGATACTTTATTCGATGAGATCAGGCGCCTTAAAACAAAAGAAGATGTTGCAGGTGTTTTGAAAAAATATGCTATCGCACCTTAATTTGACACACATCATAGTCGGCTTTTTTAAATTAATGAATACTGCAGCATTGCTCAACGAGGACAATGACAATGATCAATGCTCAACATCACCTTCTAAGACTTAATACAGAGTTAGAGCAAGTAAGGCAGTGCTTGCTTACGACACTATCAAGCTCAAGTAACAAATCGCATCACTCGCTAGCTGAAACCTTGCACAAAAATAACCCTGAACAATGGTTAGAGCTTACGCAAAAGCAACTTGGCACTGAATATAAAGATATCATAGTACGCTTAGAACAACTTGAAGCGGCGGTCTGCCAAATCGATATCGGCCAATATGGTTATTGCTGTGACTGTGAAGAAAAAATTGACTCGCAACGGCTGAATGCCGATCCAACAGCGCAGCGCTGTGGCAACTGCGAGCCAAGGCTATAAAAATCAGCAAGCGGACTTACGAAGTTGTTAAAAGTGTTGCAAACGCAAAACTTTGCGCCGGATAAAAAATGATATCAGCCACTAAATAATCGACTTGTTGTGGCGTCATTTTCAGCCGTTTAAGCAAATTAACTTTCGCTTGTTGGACAGTCCAAGCATGGTAATGTATGCCAAGATCGGTTTCCATCATAGCTAACCAAAAAGTACGCTCTTCATTACTTAGTCCTGTTGCAGCTTGCCCAGCATAGCCTATCAGACTCTGATAATCTTGTGCCCAATCAAAGCCAACAAGCTTTTTATTAGACAATGCAAAACGCTGTGCAAGCACGGAATAGCGATGATCAACTGCTACATGGATAGAATATGCTTCTTGCTGCATTTCCTTCAACTGAGATTGTACTGCTACTAGCCAATTTATTGGTGCTTTAGTGACGCCTGAGAAGTAATTTAACTTACTTTGATACCAAGACCCACCATTTGATATGCCATGTAAACCAACACTACCTCGGGGTGCATAGAGAGCTAAATAATCATTAAATTCAGTTAGAGTGTGTTTAAGATTTTCTGGAAGATCAACGCGAGCAAGATTTTTAGTTACCTGCGCTTGTAAGGCATTAAGCTCGATTGAGTTGAGTCTAAGTTTGCTCTCTTTAGCAAGTATTAACTGCTGCTGGGTAAAACTAAGCCAATTGTTTATGTTTGCAGTAATATCGTGTTGCTGGTTATAGGCAAGCATGTTATCGAGCACAGGAATATACACCGGCCACGTAAAGTAACGCTGCGGAAAACGCTCTGCAATAATGAGGTAATCCAATGTGCGCTGAGCGACAGGAGTTAATTCAAGGGTTTGCATTGCTTGATATATGCTGTGGCGCTCTTTTAAATACGCATCACTGAATGGAAACTGTTGCTCGTTAACTGGTTTAATTTCACCTGTTGGTCTTAAAAATTGATTTAGTGTTTGCAACGCTTGCTGAGCTTGCTCTTTACTTTGATACTGATTATTCGTATCACCACATGCGCTCAAGAAAAGCGCTAAGAAGCATATCCATATTAGGTGTTTTATCATGAGTTAATCCAATAAAAAAAGCCCCATAGGGGCTTTTTATAAATTGCTATAGCGAATTAAAGTTAAATCTTAACACCGTTGCGAGCGGCTTTATCTTTAATAAATACAGACCAACCTTTCGCAAACTTACGCGTGCGAGGGTCATCCATTGCTTTAGTAATTGCAGCATAAGCTTGCTTATACTTTTCTTGATAGTAATAAGCTTCCGCTAAATCTGAATAAATAGTTCCTTTCTTATCAGAACCAAATTCAAGCGCCTTGTTCAGACGAACAACGGCAGCACTATAATTTTGCGATTGTAAAAGTAATGAACCTGCTTTGCGATAAAGCTCAGCATCGTCATCAAATTTTGCCGCTTCTTCATAGTACTTAGCTGCTTTTGCAATATCTTTTGAGCGATGGTAGTTACTTGCCACTGCACTGATATTTTGTTTATTACGCTTCACAATCTTATCATCGATAGACTTCTCTAAAACCTTAGCGGCTTTATAAGGGATCTCATTCAATGAATAGAAGTTAGACAAAACTTTATAATCAACTTCAGTTTCAAAATAACCGTTTTTGTAAGCTACTTCCATCGTCGCAAGACCAGTTTTGTAGTCTTCCGTCTGAAGGTAGTATTTACCTAAACTTACCCATGCTTTTTTATCATCTGGCCAGATACGAACAATTTCTTCACCAATTTTAACCATATTTTTATAGTCTTTAAGTTCAAAATAAGAACCTAATTTTAATTGGTAAGGGCCTTTATTAGGCTCTTTTTGAAGTTTAATTGCTTTATCTGCAGGTGCAAAAACATCTTTGAACTTTTGTAACTGGTAATTAGCTTGGGCTATACGAGTATAAACCGTTGCATCTTCTTCACCAGTAAAGTCCATCCATGCAACATAAGCATCTTTGGCTTTTTCATACTGCTCAGTACCAGCATACATATCGCCTAATGTTTTTAAACTTTGTTCTTGATCGGCAAAGTTCAAAACATCAGGGGCAACAGCTAATTTTAAGTAACCAATCGCAGTTTTGTACTGCTCTTTCTGGCCATACATACTACCTAAATAGCGATTAACTGTTGCTTTGTCGAAATCATCAGAAGCATCGATCTCTTTCAACATGGCGATAGCTTCATCAAGCTTTTCTTCGTTATACAAGTCAAACGCTTTTATAACTTTTTTACCAGTGCGCTCACCCATGATTCTAGTTTTTGCTTTCTTCCGCGCTTCAATTTTCGCGGGATCTGGCGCTGCTAGAACCGGTGCAGTAAATACTGCACCCGAGAAAGACATAAGTACCGCAAGTGCTGTTACTTTAGATAAATTTCTCATTACTTGCCTCCTTAATTGCCTTGGTTAATTTTAAAGTCTAGCTGAACTTGTAAGCCAACTTGCTTTTGTGGCTTACCGTCAATAATTTTAGGACGGTATTTCCACTTGCTCAAGGCGCGTTTAGCTTCTCTATCGAAAATACGTTTAGGGTCTGCGTCGATTACTTCAACATCTGTAACCCCACCCAATTCATCGATTGAGAATGAAAGTTGTACCCAACCTTCTTTGCCATCACGTGCTGCTTGTGTTGGATATTTTGGTTCAATACGAACGATTGGTGTCGCATCACCGTCTCGTCCGAATGCCCCTGGACCACTTAGACCACCTGCCGAACTTCCCACATTAATGCTTGGCATGTTAAATGACATAGCACCTGGATTTGGGTTGTTGTTTTCCGGCTGTGGCGGCTGCGGTTTAGGCGGCTGCTTTGGCGGTGGAGGCGGCGGAGGCGGTACTCGCTTCCGTTCCTGCACCTTAGATTCAGGCGGATTCGTCATAATTTCGACTATGATCTGCTCTTTTTGTTCCGTATTACGGTCAGCCCCACCAGAGATGAGGAAGGCCATGAAGTAGAACAAGCCGAAAGTAACTGCCCCACCTGCAATCAGTGAAAACAGAAAACGAATCATTACTGATCTCCAGCTATTGAAATTCTCAGGTTGTCGCCCGTCGCTTTGATCTGGTCCATAACTTTAACCACTACGCCGTGTTTTGCATCTTTGTCAGCTTGCAAAATTACAACTTCAGTAGGTTGTTCTGCTAATAAACTTTCAATTTTTGCTGAAACACGTTCAACATCAACTTGCTGTTTATCAATCCAGATTTCGCCGTTGTCACGAATTGCAATAAAAATGTTAGCATTTTTTTGCTTCGTAGCTTGGGCCGCTTTTGGTTTATTGACCTCGATACCAGCCTCTTTAACGAACGATGTAGTTACGATAAAGAAAATAAGCATGATAAATACGATGTCAAGCATCGGTGTCATATCTACCGTTGCATCTTCTTCTTCACGAAAACGTTGTTTACGTGCCATATTTAATTCTCTCTCTAGTGATGAGGCATACTATCAACAAGCTTGGCTTTCACCATTCTCGCTCTTGCCTCAAGGCGTGAGCTAAAGAATACTCCAGATAATGCCGCAACCATTCCAGCCATTGTTGGGATTGTTGCCATTGAAATACCTGATGCCATTAAACGTGCATTACCTGTACCTTGGCTTGCCATGGTTTCAAAAACCGCGATCATGCCTGTTACTGTACCAAGTAAGCCAATTAAAGGACAAACAGCTACTAATGTTTTAATCAACAACATACGCTGATCTAATTTTTCAGACGCTTCAGAAATCCATGCTTCACGGATTCTGTGTGCGTACCAAGACGTAGTGTCTTGGCGGGCATCCCACTTTGCTACAATTTCCGACGATAAACGAGGAAATTCTGCAAGTAAGAACCAATAGCGCTCAATCATTAAAACCCACATAAGAAAGAGTGCTATCGCGACCACGTATAAAACCTGGCCGCCTGTGCCAACAAAATCCCTGATAGATTCCCAGATCTCCATCAGGACTAGCATTAGGCTTTCTCCTTCTCCGCGTGAGTAGCAATAATACCTGCGCTTTGCTCATCAAGGATGTGTAATACCGACTTACTACGACCCGCAACAACAGCGTGAAGAAGAATAAGTGGTAGTGCAGCAATTAGACCTAGCGCAGTAGTTACAAGTGCTAGAGAGATGTTACCTGCCATGATCTTCGGATCACCTGTACCGAACAATGTGATTGTTTGGAACGTTAAGATCATACCGATTACCGTACCTAGTAGACCAAGTAACGGGGCGATTGCAGCAAGGATTTTAATGATATTGATACCAGCTTCAATGCGTGGCGTTTCACGAAGAATCGCTTCATCAAGTTTAAGCTCAAGGTTTTCAACATCTTGCGATTTATTGTCATGATACACTTTAAGAATACGACCCAGTGGGTTATTTGTATTCGGTGTAGACACGTTTTTAAGCTGGCTATTAATCTTACTACGAGTAAGTGTAAGGTCAATAAAGCGTACTAGTGTGATTAAGATACCTAAACCTAATAACGCAGTAATGATGTAACCAACTACGCCACCTTGGTGGAAGTATTCATCAAGTGTCGCTTTTTGTGTATTGATACGTAAGATAGCACCACGAGTCGGATCCACGTATACACCAGCATAGTTATCAGAAGACGTATTTTCTAAGTCTTTAATACCAGCAAGGATGTAACCATCAGGCTGTTTACCTAAAGGCTGAATTGATTTAGTTTCAGGCGAATAGATTAAGTAGCCATCGTCTGTTACTAAGTTGAAGTTACCGATACGTGTTACTTTCTTAACTGTCGCGTTACCGTCAAGACCTGCAACTTCAGTTTCGAATGTTGAAACTTTAGCTGACTCAGTCATTTCAGTTTGTAGTGAAATCCAAAGCTCTTCAAGTTCACGAACTGTTGGTAGTTCTTTAGCAGCAGCTAATGAACGTAAGATTTCAGCACGGCCAGGTTTTTCAGCAGAAACAAGTGATGCTTCGATTGAACCAATTGCATCTTGCGCAGCACGACGTACAACACCAAACATTTCACCCAACGTACCTTGTGCGCTTTGAAGAGCAGCCTCTTTCTCAGCTAAAGTATTTTCGTTTTGTGCATATTCTTTAGTTAAACGATCGCCACGAGCTTTTTCAGCAGCTAATTGGCTTTTTGCTTTATTAAGTAACGCTTGCTTATCAGCACGATCTGATAAGAATTCTTGCTCACGTTGCTTATTGATTTTGCCTTCAGATATACGCTCTTGCTTTACTTGCTCAAGAATTTTATCTAAAGCAGTGGTATTTGCATGTGCATTAAGCGCGGTACCTGCAGAAACAGATAGTACTGCTGCAACAGCAAAACC
>TARA_R110001606_G_scaffold399293_1_pt1 | contig 15839 bp, 15 predicted proteins | sample TARA_R110001606 | Tara Oceans TARA_R110001606 (sample SAMEA4398315) | marine metagenome | biome: Polar Biome; feature: [SRF] surface water layer (ENVO:00010504); material: water (ENVO:00002006), including particulate matter (ENVO:01000060) such as... | depth 5 m | reverse complement strand
GCTCATAACCTGAAGGTCATAGGTTCAAATCCTATCCCCGCAACCAACTTTACTTGCTCAAGCCCTTCCGGCTTCAAACCGGAGGGGCTTTTGCTTTGGGAGCAGAGGCTTAGGATGCCGGCGAGGTCCCCTTTGATCTCAATGGCGAGTTCTCCATTGTCCGGCACGAGGAGGATCTCGTCGACCAGCGAGCGAATGAGGTCGAAGGCCTCGTCTTTCGTGCCTTCGGTGTTGAGAGCGTTTTTAAGTTCGGTCACCTTATTGCGGTAGAGGGTAGCCATGGACGGGAGTAGAAACGGTTGTTCCTCCGGCGCGGCGGCCAGCTCTTGGGTAAGTGCCGCCTTGCGGTCTTCCAGGGCAATCATCTCGTCTTTAATGGTAAGCGGCGGGACGCCAGACTTAATAGCTTCGATGATTTGTCTGATGCTTCGCTCAACTTTTTCCAGTTCCCGCGCTTTTAGGGCGCGCTCGGCACCCTGGTTCATCCGCAGCCGGTTAAGCTCTTTTGTGAATTCCTTGCAAAACTCTTCAAACAATACCGGGTCCATAAGGTGGTGGTTGAGACCATGGAGGACCGTTTCTTCCAGAACGTCTCGGCGAATGTTAAGGCGGTTGTCGCAGGTACCTTTGTTGCGCGCCGTGGAGCAGCCGAACAAGTGTGCGTTGATCTTTGAATAACCGCCGCCACAACAACCGCACTTCATTAGGCCGGAAAACAGATAGCGGGGACGGCGACGGTCCCAGAAGGGCTTGTTGGCTTTGCCGGTACGGCTTTTTTTGACCGAGGATTGCCGGTCTTTGACCTTTTGCCAGATATCATCGCCGACAATCCGAAGATCGGGCACCTCTTTGACGATCCAGGTGTCCTTTGGATTAAGGCGAGAGACCCGTTTACCGGTCTCAGGGTCTTTAAGGTAGCGGAGCTTGTTCCAGACCAGGCGGCCGATATAAAGCTCGTTGTTGAGGATGCCGGTGCCACGCGCAATGTTGCCGTTAATAGTGGAAGGTCCCCAAGCCTTGCTGTTGGGGCCAGGAATTTGTTGTGCGTTGAGACCTTTGGCAATGGCGCGCGGGCTTTTGCCCTTGGCGTATTCCTCGAAGATGCGGACGACGATCCGGGCTTCGTCGGAATTGACCGCGCGCTCTCCGTGGAGGGGCGTTCCATCGGGCGCTTGTTTGGCGACGACATCGTAGCCATAGGATTTACCGCCGCCGCTCTTGCCCGCTTCGACGCGGCCCCTCAGACCACGCCGGGTTTTGTCGGCAAGGTCCTTGAGATAAAGGCTGTTCATGGTGCCCTTGAGGCCCACGTGAAGCTCGTTGATCTCGCCTTCGGATACGGTAATGAGTCGGATGTCGGCAAAGTTAAAACGCTTAAACAGGGCTGCTACGTCTTCCTGGTCCCGGCTAAGTCGGTCCAGCGCTTCCATTAAAACGACATCGAATTTATTGTCTTGGCAGGCCCGGAGAAGGGATTGAATGCCAGGGCGGTTCAAGGATGCCCCGCTAACGGCGTAATCAGAGAACTGATCGACAACCGTGAGGCCGGCACGCACCGCGTGTTCGGAGCAAAGTCGAAGCTGGTCGTCAATGGACGCATCGCGCTGATTGTCCGAGGAAAACCGAGCATAAAGAGCAGCGCGCACGATCAATCTCCTTCTTTGATGATCGCTTCAGTAGAATCCTCATGGCTATATATGTCAATGGAGTGGCCGCCTGGTTGGCTAAGGTAGACCTCAAGGGCCGCCTGACGAGCAAGCAGGCGGACGAGCGAGTGCAGCGCGTCCTGTCCCCGACTGACGGGGACAGAGCCGGAGGCGCGAAGATTTTGCTCGCTCCGCTTCAAGGGGCCTAGCCCAAGGTCCAAGCTGCCGGTTGCGACCCGTCTCGCCGGTGCGCCCAAGAAGTGATCGGCCAATCCAATTGCAATAGGTTGCCGCTCGCGAGATAGAGGGCGCGAATCTTGTGTTCGCCGCCAACATGGATCGGCCCGAGTTCGCGTTCGAGGTAGTCGGGAAAGATCACCGGAACGGTATCGGTCCGAATTTGTGTGTTCGTGCTTCGGGTGCCGGATCGATCCTCGAAAATATTGTTCGAGGTGGTTGTCGTGTTCTTCTCTTTCCAGGACACCTCCCGCTTGCCGATCAGGTCGTCAGCAATGAACGTGGCCGAAGGCCCCGCATTCATGCGGCAGATGATCTTGGTCTCTATGGTGTTGAGCCACGTCTTCAGGGCTTCCTGGCCGTACAAGTCGGACAGCTGTTCCAGGTCCTGGAGCCCAAAGGCGCAGCGGATACCCCGTGATCGACCGACTTCGAGGAACTGTTGAAACCCCTTCAACTTGCCGAGTTGGGCGAACTCATCGAGAAACATCCAAACGCGACGGTCGCACGAGTCGCCAAAAGATGTGCTGGCGGCATCGTTCGCCAGCAACTGCACGGCCGCGCCGATCCAGGCCTCCGAAAGGTCGGCAAACTCCGAGGAGCGCTGAAGGATGATGGAACGCGGCCTCGCGTCTCCGTCGCGGAGCCACGCCGTCAATGAGACCTTCCGATCATCAGGGATATCGCTCCAGGCAGCCGCCAACGGGCTGACGACCCCGCCGATCCCCGACCACAGTGTCACCAGGAAGCTGAAGGACGTCTTGTGTGGAATTCCCGTTTCCGGATCGATCTCGATGTACTTGGCGCCTTCTTGGTGAACGTCGTTGAGCGATTCAAGAATGTCAGTGGGCGAGGAGAAGGCGATGTCCCGGAGCGACCGCCAGTCCCATTGATTGCCTTCGTGGATTTGAAGAAAGCGGATCAGCCCCGTTAGAATCTCGCGCGCGCCATTGGCCCACATGGGATTGTCGCCACTTGCGGGGATAAGGCGGGACGCCAATTCCCGCGCGGAGGCCAACCCCTTACAGTCGCGGGCAACGTCCCAGGCCCAGGTTCGGGCATCGTGAGGGGCGAGGAGAACGAAGTCGTCGGATGGAAAGCCGGACGTCATGTCACCCTTGGTGTCGTGCAGGAGCAGCTTGTCGTTGGATTTGACGGCCTGGTCGATCCAGTAGCGCAAGGTCTGCGTCTTGCCGCCCCCGGACGCACCAACCAACAAGAAGTGCTTTGTCTCCGTCTCCAGACTGAGAGGAATGCCAGGGGCGATGTTGATGCCGCGACCATGCTGTCGGATGAGCCTGTTTTGTGCGCGTCTGGCTTGCCGAGCGGCTTTGCGGCCTGTGATCAGTTGCCGCCCACGAATGTGTTTGAGGCGGTCAACGGGTGTCAGGCCCGACCAAGTATAAAACCACACCGCCGAGGTCGTCAGAAGTGCTCCGACGAGAATCGCGCAAAGACGCCAAATGAGTTCTCCACGAAGATCAAACCGATCGATAGTTTGGAGGAGAACACGAAACCAGCGAGTCGGATCCTGGACGAATTGCCAAGCGGTCACTCCGGTCGTGGCTTGGTGCCATCCATGCTGCCAGAGCTTTAGGAGCCATGGGACATCGGTCGTGAAGGTCAGATCGCCGTTGAGACCGATCGGCGGCATGTGAACAAAGCTGATCCACGTGAAGGCCGTGGCCGCGAGAAGCGCAGAAACCGTGGCGGTTAGGTTGGCAGTCCAAAATGGTTTACGTGCCATGTGGGCAGAGTGTCGATTAGGCATAGTCAATTCTCCAAGGGGATAACACCGCGCCAGACAATCAACTCATCACCACGTTGGAGCAGTGTGCGTGCTGACAGTTGCTTGTTGATGCTCTTGAGATCGGTAGGATCGATCGCCAGGACTTTGCCGACATCATTCCAAGAAAGGCCGCTTCTGACGTCATAGACACACCCATCGGTATAGGGTGTCAGGCGCCCGCAAGCTGGCCAGGTGTCGGTTGCGCGGGGGAGCGACGCAGGTTGGAACAGGGTTGCAGTGAGGCGCGCTTGATTATCGAGGCTTGCATTCAATCCGCCTCCAAGGAGGCCGACGAGAATGACGCCAACCACTTGGCTGCGAACGAGCAGTGGAACCGCGTTCCAGCCACGACGGATCAGGGAACGTTGCCCGGTCTTCCGTCTCGCTGCGGGTGGCATTTCCTGTTGAGGTGCGTGTTGCGCGCGTCGTTCGTGCCCAGAAAACAACTCGGCTCTTTGGTCCGGGGTGAGTCGGGCAAGCAGGGCGGGATCGATCGAATGAAGACCGGAAGCCGAGTGGCGCTTCAGTTCCGCCAGGAGTTCGCGACGTCCGGCGTCGAGATCAGCCTCAGCTTTCGCCTTCAGGTTGGATGAAGATGTATCCTTCATTCGGCTTGTCCCATCTCGCCAAATGGGAGGACGCGCCCGAGTTCATCTTCCATCTGGGCGAAAAACGCGAGAACGTCGCCGCGTGCGAGCTTCGCTTCCGGGCGGCTGAGCCGCGTCAGAGCCATGACGTCCGGGACGTCCATCGTCCCGACGTCGATCAGGCGGCAGTGGTTTTGTTCAAAGGCACGCCACGAACCAGCCTCGATCAAAGGCATGGTGACTGTGGATATGTCCCGAAGTAGCGGTGCAAGCTCACCGGCAAAGATCTGTCCGGCTTGAGAGGCCGTCGATAGCTCTGAGAGATGACCGTCGCGGAGGTTCTCGACGAAGATCGGTGTCAGTGACGGTAGGGTCTCTTGGAACTGGCGAATCGCGCGAGCCGCTTGACGCAGGCTCTCCGGCTCAGCGACGGCTGGGATGAAGACGTAGCCGCCAAGGCCGAAGAGCTGGAGGTCTTCTTCCAAATCGACCAGGCCGGCGTAATCGATCAGGTTGCCGATCTGGGTGGCGCCGACGTCGAGGAGGAGGGTGTTACCTGTTCCCGATAACGCTTCGATGCCTGCGTAAAGGGGATCGAACACCTTGGTAATTGCCGTCGGATCGCGCCGGGCACGCTTTAGCGTGTTGATGTCGAGGCTGGTGACGCTCTTGCCAACGGCCTTTTCTAGGCGTTGTTGGTCGTCGATCTGGAAAAGTTGGAGAGGCTGGGTGTTAAGATCGAAGAGATCGGCAATAGCTAGCGATAGCAGGCTTTTGCCAATTCCGCCTTTGCCCGACGCTACAACCAGAAACTTTTTGGATTTGTTTTCGAAGCCGTTCTGCACAGAAAGCTCTCCCTCTTGAAAATTGAGTGAGAGAACTCTGGATGGATTCAGTGGACCTTTATGAAAAATATATTGTCAATCGAAAATAGAAAAATTTTCTTTTAATAACAATGAATTATATCATTCGTCATCTAGTTTTTTTCCATACCGAGAGAAGTAGTCGTAGAGCGTGCCTGTGGAGTACCCAAAGCCTTTTGGGTCTACAGGCTCTTTACAAAAGAGTGGGTGAAGCGCTGTTGCCGCGATCTTCATCCGTCGATCCTTTTTTGGTAGGGGGTGATTCCAAATATTTTTATAGTTCTCAGAGATCAAATCTATCGCTCGTAGCACCCGTTCTTTCTTCACCTGAGCAAGTCCATCCAAATGTGAAAATCCTTGTTCCACAAGGAAGCTTGTAAGTTCGTCTGCAAACGGTTGCTCATTAGCCGAAATCTCTGTTTTGCTATCTGGCATTGAAATATCGCCAATTTCGTTGCTTTCGTTTGGATTTTCTGACGATTCAAGTAGGGGTGTTAGAGCCGAGCTCGCGAACCAACGACGCCAAGAAATCATACATTGCAGGGCTTTTTTTTCGTTGGACCCAAAATCAATTTCGAACTTTGGGCTTTCGTAGTCGTTGGTATAGGCAAATATTTTGTACCGGTGGCTAACTACCTGCCCCTTCTCGTCTGTGACGGGTAATGTAATTGGCTCAGCGCCTTGGATGTCTCCTTCGGAAAAAAAAGCGGTCTGGCCATTCTGGTCAAAAGCTACTCTGGTGGTTTCGAAATCGAACGCAATTCCTGAAAGCAAGCCTATGTGCATAACATCAGAAGAAAAATCAGGAATTTGAGTTAAACGGTGTTGTATCTTTCGAGGCCTATAGAATTGGACGAAATAGAAGGTCGATCCACCGATCACGGCTACAATCAATAAGGTGAGTGGAATGAAATCGAATGCTTGCGACATTCCTACGTATCCTCTGAAGAGCGGGCCTTGGCCGCGCGCTGCATCATTTTTCTGATTGAATCCGTTCGGCTTGAGCGCTTCTGTGCAACTGACTTAGAAGCAATGTTCCGTGCGGAATGGCTTTCGGACGGAGGTGTCTGTGAAGTTGCCGGTTGAGTACGTGGGAGGGGGCGCTGGGTGGCTGCCGAGTCTTTTGATACAATTCTAGAAATCATGGCACGGATCTGGCCGCCTGAGAGCGTACCCCCATCTTTCTTCGTAACGCCGGCACTGCCTAACAATGTAGTTATCTGGGGCCAGGTTGCACCGACTGACCTAAGCTCCTCGAAGAAGCTAACATGAGCCGCAAATACACGCTCTAAAGGCATGCGCCCAACCGGCCCCTCCATGTCCGCCGCGATCTGTCTCGCTCGCTTTTCTGCTTCCTTCTTGTTCATCTGTTAATGTTGTCAGCAAGCGAAGCAGAACGCAACTTTCAGAAACTTTTGTTTCTTTTTGTTTCTCCCACACCTGTGCACCTCCCGTGCCGGAGCATTTGCCGATTAATTTTTGCCGGACAATTTATAGTCCACGACGCGAGCCGAACCGCTTGTAGATAGATAGGCCTCCCTTTTTGAATCAGGAGGCCAAAATGGTGTGTTCGATCGGTGTCGGGACGGTCGCTGAGTATTATCTTTCTGAGCAGGCAGAGTATTACACAGATGGGAAGGAGCCGGTTGGCCGATGGTATGCGCCATCCGGGCAACTCGGCTTAACCGACGGTGGCGATATTGATCCGCAAATGTTCAGCAATTTGCACAGCGGTTTTGATACGTCAGGACAGTCTCTAGGGCGAAGCGCCCAGTCGCCGTTGTCTAAACGTGTCGGCGGCTACGACCTGACATTCTCGGCACCAAAATCGGTGTCGGTTCTATGGGCTGTCGGTGACGACGAAACAAGATCCGCGATTGAAGGAGCCCAGGAATCGGCGACACGCGCTGTATTGTCGATGTTAAACGAGCATGCTGGATATGCGCGCCGAGGGAAAGGAGGAAGCGTACTAGAAAAAGTTCAGCTTACGGGCGCGACCTTTCAGCATGGCGAAGCGCGACCGGTCGAGCGGGCCGATGGCAGCACGGCTGTAGATCCCCAACTGCATACTCACGCGGTGATCTTTAATCTGGCGGAAAGAGTCGACAGATCGTGGGGCGCTGTTGATGGTCGCCATTTCTTCAAGTGGAAGATGGCGGCAGGAGCGATTTACCGGGCTCACCTTGCTCACAATCTGCGACAGTCTCTCGGTGTTGAAATCGAAGTCACAGACGACGGTTTATTTGAAGTAGCCGGCGTTCCGAAGAATGTTCGGGACCATTTCAGTGCCAGACGCCAGGATATTGAACGAGAGCTCTCGGAACGAGGGCTTACCGCTCGGGATGCCCAGTCCTTGGCAGCTCAGATCACGAAGCAAGGCAGACAAACGAAATCGGGCATTAGTGATTCAGCGCGCGACCGTCATGAGCGTTGGAGCGTGGAGGCGGCTTCTCATGGATTTGACCGTCGAGACGCCACTGCGTGCTTGGGGCGAGAAGCGATAAACTCCACGTACGTTAATGCCGAAGCCGCATTCAGTGATGTTCCTCGTTCGTTGACCGAACACGAAGCGACCTTCCGTCTTGAGGCATTATATCGAGCGGTCGCGGGAGAAGCATTGCGGCAAGGGTATGACGGACGCGCTGTCGGTACGATCACGGCCGGCCTTTTGCAAAATGGTGTGGCTATTGAGATCGGTGAGGACGAAGCCGGGCTCCCCGTCTATTCAACGGCCGATATGCTGCAAGTTGAGATGGACTTGGTCAAATTGGCATCGACTGGCGCATCAAGGCGGAAACGTCGACAGTCACCGCAGGACGTGATGTCCAGGATTGAACAGACGGACCTTACCGAAGAACAAAAAACCGCCGTCCAATTCGTGACGACGGGCGGGGATGTAGCGGTCTTGGAAGGCGCCGCCGGTGCCGGCAAAACTCATGCGCTGAAATCCGTTGCCGAAATCTACAAGGAAAAAGGATATCGAATAATTGGGACGTCAACGGCGTGGCGGATGGCCAATCAATTGGGAGACGATCTGGAGATTGAATCCAGGGCAACGGATTCCTGGTTGGCGCTCGAAAAGGCTGGTGGTGAATTTCTCGATGCAAACACGGTCCTTGTGGTTGATGAGGCTGGACAATTGTCGTCTCGTCAGATGCTGCAAATCCTCGATGCGGCAGATAGACACTCAGCCAAGCTTGTTCTTACCGGCGATCAAAAGCAATTGCAGGCCGTAGGTGCTGGTCCGGGCCTTAGGCTGGTGGCGGAGCAAGCGGGCGTGGTCCGTATTGATACGATCATGCGTCAACGCGCTGCTTGGGCGCGGGACGCAGTCCGAGATCTATCCGTTGGCCGTTCAGCGCCGGCGATTGCGGCATTTGAAGAGCATGGTGACTTTATCTGGTGTGACGATGAAAGGGCGGCTGTATCGCAGGCAATCCGGGATTGGAAGGTCTTCAAACAGGAGCATCCCGGCGATACGGCGTTGTTGATGGCAAAGACGAATACCCAAGTGGGTCAGTTGAACAATGAATTGAGAGGCCTCATGCGTGAGATGGGCGTGCTCGGGCGCAAGGAGGCAAATATAACGACGACTGATGGCTCAGGTAAAAACTTTGGTCTTGCGCTTTCAGTGGGGGATCAGGTTCTCTTCAAGAAACGGATGGATGTGCTGGGTGTCATAAACGGAACTGTCGGCAGCATCACAGACATGGATGGGGATGCGGCCAACATACGGCTTAGCGTCAAGCTGGCAGACCGAGAGGTGTCTTTCCGTGTGCAAGATGTTCAGGATGACAAGGGAAGGCTGCCGTTGGCTCACGGATACGCATCGACGATCTATTCAGCCCAAGGGGCTACGGTCGACGCCGCATTTGTCGTCGTGGACGATCGTTTGAAGAGGAATGAGGTCTATGTCGCGGCCAGCCGCGCGCGAGGTCGGTGCCGCCTTTACGTAGATACAGACCACGTCAAAAAGTCCGTGCGAGCCGGGATGGATTTGTCTGACTCTAATCGATCCCAAATCCCATTAGGGAAACTCCGCGATCATCTAGTGGGTGCATGGAGCCGTCCACAGGAAAAAAACAGCACGTTCGACTATGGTCGAAGTGCCGGGAAGCGAATTGAGCCGGGATTGAGGGCGATGGTAAGGGACCGGGCTAAGAACGTACCCCAACTTAAACTGCCAACATTGGAGATAGGCCGATAGGGACAAAAGAGAGCTAAATTTATTGGCTGGTAGCGATCAAAATGGTCCTTGCGGCGTACTAAGTATTATTCGAAGAGGAAGCAGCAAACCCTTTGGCCCTGTGCGATTGAGGCAGGTTATGACTATTGCATTGCGGAAAGGCGTTCATTTAGGAAAAATTTAGATATGCTTTATTTTCATGTCACCGGCAGACTTTTGAGGGCCTTGAAAGTTAAACCGACAGGCGTGCGTGTCCCAGATAGAGTCAATTGGCTGGATTGCTGGTATGTTCGAGATATCCCCTTAGATCTGCCGCTGGGTGCACTTTTATTCACCAACGCGGAAACATTTTATTCGCTGGTCCACCCGTTCGATCGCCGCGAACGCATAGACGAAATTGTCGACGTGTTCCAACAACGGCTCGAATACATTACGGGACGGGATTTTACGTCCGATCCCGGAGCGTTCCGGGTTTGCAAGGCCGCGTCGCGACGCGTGCTGGGCTGCATGAACGAATTGGCGTTAATGGTCGAATACGAGGTCGACTGCCATCTTCAGGGAGAAGGCGTCAGGCTCGAAGCAATCGAAGAACATTTGAACGAGGGGATCGTTGGCGGCCTGTTCCCAAAACAGGAGTTTTGGAAACGTATCCGGAATGAAAAAAGTCAGCCTTTCAAACCCACGAAGACACCGTATTTGAGGTTTATTAAATAAGTCCCAACGCGTTTCAATTTCTCGAGAGTGGAAGCCACGTATGGTGATCTACTTCCCCGCATGCCTTGTGAAACCATCATGTCCATCGCGGCTCCTTGCCCTCCAATTCAGGGAAGAAGGCGTCTACCAATCTAGGGTCACCTCAAGGGGCGCCTCAATCCTCCATTAAGCAATCACCTCAATGTGTCCCATGGGCGCTGACGTCAGACACTACTACCAAAACTCGCTAGAAGTCGTTCCGCAATAATTCTCCTCCTCGAGTAATTTTGACCAGAATCTCTTTACTACGGCGTGCTTATCCCAGAACTGCTCTATCGATACAAAATCATCTAGCAATACTCCTGGATCATGTTTGGCTCGGTTAACCTGAAGACGCATAGTATCAATCGCAGATAACTCGCTTCCCAAACGATAGATATCGAAAGCCATCAGCAAGCGCTTCACCACATCAACAACCGACTCTTTCCTCTTTTTTTGGAGCATCGATTTTATCTCTATACAGGGAATGCCGTTATGTTGAAGTTGATTAGAAAAATATTCCTTCGCTTCTTTTTCCCATAAGTGAAATTCCCTGACATAAGCACCTTGCGCCAATGTCTCGACTGACCATTTCGGCATAATCTCTTCAAGTTCGGCAATGAATGTATCTCTTGGAAATCGATCTATGTTTTCCTCATGGACCAACTTTGCACCGTGAATGAGATAGTCCACAGCAGTCTGACGATGTTTCGACTGCGCTACATACTTAATCGCACTAGGTCCGATCAGGCTTCCGGTTAATTTTAGAGACATTGTGGTTCCTATTCTACTTTTGCGAACCTATGGCGGCACGTAGCCCAATCTTGCATAAACGTCATCTTGTATTTTCATGATTGCAAATATGCGGGCAAAAGACGACTATGACGAGTTATGATTGATCAAAGAATCATATCGACGATGGGTCTGATACCCAATTTATTTTGAAGGGATTATGTTGGAAGGCATTCAATTCGAGAAGAGCGAAACCGGCTCGTTATGCTTCACCATTGAAGATATTTCAGAGGATCTAAAGTGCGTAGTCCGCTCGCGACTTTCCGAGATTTGTCATGGGGTTGCCAAGGCGTCGAGAAAGTCGGTTCTCTATTCTTACGAAAGAACCCTCACGGCTTTCTTTGAGAAATTCGACACCAAATCCCCCGCCACGCAAAAGGGTATGATCGGAGAGCTTCTAACCCATGTGCTCTTTCTGCACTATGAGGATGAGTTTCGTGCGGCTTCGCCTTACTTCAACATGGAAGAAGACTCGATCAAAAAGGGTTTTGATCTAGTCTTGCAGCATAAAGCTACAAGCGAAATCTGGTTTGTCGAAGTGAAAGCTGGCGACTGCGGGCTGGAAGCGAGCATCACAAAATTGGGCGGCCTACTATCGCTAGCAAAGAATGGTCTGAAAACCGCGCTGGACAGCGATAGGAATACGCTTTGGCAGAACGCTGTGAACGGTGCCAGCTTAGTCATCCAGGAATCAGGGCTCAAGACGCAAGTTGAAACACTGCTTGAGAACTACAACGAAAAAGCTGTGGCGGGGGATTCAGCAAGCACAGACTACAACGCAGTCCTGGTTGCCGTGTGTTTTTCGGGCGCTCAGGCTTTTGCTACGGGGACGGAATTTGAAGGCAGGCACATTACACAGAAGGGCATGAACGAGTTTCAGGATTTGATGTCAATCGCGCTACAAAAGGACACCATTCAAAGCATCATAGATTTCTTGAGAAGCGAGATTGAAGATGCCTAAAGCTCCACTCAGAACACTCAGAAATTCCAATTTTTTCGAGCTTTATCAGACGCTGCTGACACGTGACGAATTGAGTAGGGCGCAGGCGGAAACACTGCTCTCAGCTGCTGTCCTCTTCCTAAATAATGAAGACCCGGACGTTGCTGCTTTGGGGTATAGGATCGTTGTAATGTACGCGAGTCTGACGGATGACTACGTTCCGCTTTATGATGTTGCCATTGGCCGGGGGTTCATGCCGATAGTTGGCAGCGTAAAGTCGAGGATGGCTGCGGAAGAAGAAGCCGTCCATTTCTTTCCGGAATATTTTTCGTCGCTGCTCGAGTTATTTGAGGTCGAAGGCGCCGTCTTTACTCAGCAACAGTTGGACTTGGGAAGCTTCTTCTACGAGAACAATTTAACGGACGTGACAGTCACGGCTCCAACTTCTTACGGGAAATCCGAGTTGATTTCTGGATTTTGCAATCGAAACCTTCAGAGCAATATCTGCGTCGTGGTGCCGACAAAGGCTTTACTGGCCCAAACCAAACAACGCCTCTTAAGAAAGAGAGTTACCGCTGACACCCGGCAAATTATCACCCACGCTGAAATGTTTCAGGGTGGCGAACACAACTTTCTGGCGGTCTTGACCCAAGAGCGATTGCTCCGGTTCTTCATCAAGCATCCAGCCGTCAACTTTGATTTTGTATTTGTCGATGAAGCCCACAACCTGCTTGGGGATGACTCTCGGGCTTTGTTGTTGGCCAAGGTGATAATCCTACAAAAACGACGAAATCCTGCTGCACGGTTTAAGTACTTAACCCCGTTTCTAGTCGATCAAAAGAACTTGCAACTTCGATACGCTGAAATCGAGCCAGCGGACTACAAGGTCAAGGAAGGCCTAAAGACTGAGCGATACTATGTAGTTGATTGCCGGGAGGATGAATTTGTTCAACTTTACGATCAATATTTCGACAAGTTTATTCAGTGTGGCGAGGATATCTTTGATGATGAACTTGATCTGATTTTGCAGCGAGCTGCCAAGAAGAACATAATATTTTTTAATCTGCCCAAAAAAATCGAACACTTCACGCGAGCCTTTCTTCCGCGTAACGACTATGTCGAAAGCGATAGTGTCGCGCGGGTTTGTGAGAGCATTTCAGATTTTCTTCACAGTGAATATCTGCTTATTGAAGGCCTGCGCAAAGGTATCCTATACCATCATGGTTCAGTGCCAGATATCGTAAAACTCTACATTGAGCGGGCCTTCACCGAGATTGCGGAAATCCGCCATATCGTATGTAACTCAACCTTGCTTGAAGGTGTAAACATCCCGGCGGAGAAGATGTTCATCCTTGAAAACAAAAAGGGACGAAGAAATCTTTCCAAATCTGAGTTTCGGAATCTCGTAGGCCGGGTATGTCGATTCAATGAAATATTTGGCGACGAGTCGGGCAATCTCAGAATGCTCGAACCGGAAATCTATCTAGTTGGAACCGATACGTATCTGGGTGAGCAGGCTAATCTGAGAAAATTCATCAAGACTGTCGCACAGGTTGACCTGAGGCTTCAGGATGAGATCGAAAATGTACTCTTGGAAGAGGTGCTGATCGAAGATGACCTCACTGAAGAGCGCAAACGAGAGGCCGATGAATTCTTGGAGAACGTCCTTCCAGGTACAACGGGGCTGGATGTTGCCCGGGCAATGACTCCTGTGGGTCGCGCATGCTTCCTAAATAACATCTCTGAGATCGATGTTCTGCATCACGAGGCCGGAATCCAGGTTATCCTAGATGGCCTCGATGCAACGCTTGAGACGTCAAACCAAGTCATGGCGCTGATTGCCGGTGCCTTTATACCGTTCCTCAGGGATGGCACGGCTTTCGACAATCTTCGTCGTTTGCAGGAGGAAAGCGCCCAAACCTTTTATGCCATGCTGATCGATTGGAAGATCAACGGCGCTTCCTACGCCGAAATGATTCGGAACTTCCTTCGCTATTGGGAAGGCATGGGCCGTGATGAGGTCTACGTCGGAAATAAATGGGGCGAAATCGCCCGGGAAGGCTCGCATCAACAGCGCTGGGTAATCATCAGCGAGAAGTCGCACTCAGAACAAGTAAACCTGGCGATTGTACGAATTAAAGAAGAGCAGGATTTCGTCGACAATAACCTATTGAAATATGTGGAGCTTTTGAACGATTTAGGGAAGCTTGATGATGACTTGTATCTGCAAATCAAGTTCGGGACGACCAATCAGGACAAAATCAGATTGATGAACTTTGGAGTAAACTCGATCTTGGCAGGAAAGCTAATCGACAACTACGCAGAGTTCGTTGGGGTTCAATCGGATGTCGGGATTGTGGAGCTTCGGCCTGAGTTGATCGAAAAGATGCGTGAGAACGGTGAAAATGAGATTCTGGTGTTTGAGGCAGGAATGCACATGGGCCTGGCGCATAGGTTTTAAACCTGCAATGCGTCCCTCTCCGAGTCTCTGACCATCATGGCGGCGAACTAAATGGGGCCAGACGGCCTCAACGAACTTCCGCTCTCCGGTAGTGAAATTAGCCGTGTGCACTTCTTTTGAACTTTGAGTGAGCAGTCAATAAATAGGTATCAAGAAATAGCATGGCGAAGCAAAAATTCACAGCCGAACAGCGAGAGGCACTTTGGACTGCACACAATAAGAAGTGTGCCTACACAAGTGAATTGTTGGATGTTAGCGGGTTCCATATTGATCATGTGATTCCAGAAAACATCTTTTTGGAGCCCGAGAAGTACAACGAAATCAAACAGCAACTAGGCTTACCTGACGACTTTGATCCGACCGGATTGGCACGCCCGCCTAAATTCCTTTAATCACCCCATTCTTCAAGTGCCCATTTGAGAAGATCACTTTCACGTTCACGTATCGCCTTCTTGGACCATCTTTTCTTATCAATGGCAGTGCACACCTCATCAGCTAACAATAATCCTGTCTGCCGATAAGGCTCTTTCTTCTCTTTCGGGCTAATAGCCTGAAGTTTTGCGTTCAAGTTTGGGGGAAGCAGCATCAAATTCCCCAAGTTGTGTTTAACGTCGTCCGGCGCTTTGCTTTTGGGCCAAATATGTTCGATCGATTTGGACGGGCTTTCCATCCATATCTTTCTCCATTGTTCGTTTTTGAAATTTAGCCCTTTAGAGTTAGATAAATACTCTTCATACCGGAAGAAAAAATATCTCAGCTCGTTTTCCCAACCTTCATAGCAATTCGCTCCTCTAAGACACTCCACTGCCTCTTCAGCGGTAAACTCCGCACCGATGCCTTTGATTTCTGCATCAATGGATTTGGTGCTTGGTTTCTCGTTCGTAACTTTCCAAGCAAGACGGACATAATCACCGACACGAAAACGTGCGTCTTTTTCAAGCATTCCGTAGATTTTGAATGAAACCTTCTCCCAGCTTTCAAGGAGAGTTTTGCGCTCTGCGCCAGATAGCTTTTTATTTAGATACAATGCAACTGCCAGAAGGCGGGCCTGCGAAATGCGTGTGACCGCACTTAAGCGATTGTCGGCGGTGACTTTGTCACAAGCTTTAGTTACTTCGAGAATCCATTTCGCGACTTTGAGAATTTGTTTGGCGGTGACTGCTTCTTTTCTAAAAACGTCAACCGAGTCTTCCTCACCAAGAGGACGACTAGGCGCCTCGTCAACCCACAGCGTGGCTGCAAACCTGAGCGCTTCATTACTCAACCCCTGTCGAAGACCAATAATATTGTATATGTCACGCCAAAGAGCGTGCAGTTCCGCCACAAGCTGGCGGTTGTCCGCGCCACGGATTTCAAATGCTGCCCCCATCAAAATGCTTTTGAGCCTGTCGAACCAAGATACCTCTAGGCCACGGCTATTGAGCACCTCGAAGACCGTGTAGACCGCCTTCTCATCTGAAATCTCGTGAAGGAGAAATGACATTCTGTTCTTTAGCAATGAAATCAGGGAAGAGAGTTTCTTGCCGCTCTCAGTCCACTGAGCGACAAACCCCTTACAATTGTCCGTCATCAAAACATTTGGGACCTTTGAGCCTGTGATTTAACG